>WNFC01004299.1_pt1 | contig 22857 bp, 24 predicted proteins | sample 5400541 | NCBI WGS metagenome assembly WNFC01 (sample SAMN13153342, study PRJNA577476) | soil metagenome | isolation source: 120 cm saprolite under Douglas fir tree site 2 hole 2 replicate 1 | place: USA:California | collected 2015-04-18
GGGGTCCACCGTGACCCCCACCCCGTCCAGCAACGCGCGGATCGTTGGCATATCGACCCGTTCGCCGGGTCGGTCCACCTGGATGATGTAGCGGGTTGCCGATGACATCTCGCCGACGAGAGAGTAACCGCTTCACCAAGAAAGGGCTAGCCCGGGACAACGGAGGGCGAGTACGAGCTCAGCACGTACCCGCCCTCCGCTACAGCCCTTCCGTCGATTCGGGCTATGCGGCGTCGAGCGCGCCTTCGATTGCATCCTCGACGACCGCGAGATCGGCGAGCAGGTGCGCGCGGGCGCTCGGCGTCAGGCTCTCCACTCGGCGCACGCGTTCGAAGCAAGCGTCGAGCAAGGCGAGTGCGCCGCAGAGATATCCGGTCGCCTGGTCGGCGACCGCCCAGATCCGCTCGAGGGCGCCGAGCGAGAGACCGGCCAACTCCAGAACCAACCGCTCCGGGCTGCGGCGCTCGATGCCGGCAGGTGGCGGCGCGGGCACGTCGCTCCGGACGCGGGCCACATGCAAGCGGCTCGGGTCAAAGCGGCATGCTACCCAGAGACTCTTGTCGCCCACTGGCCCGACCCACGTTCGCAGGGCCGTGGCCACGTCGAATTCGATTTCGTCTCGCGGCGGACTCGGCCGGCTTGCAACCTCCGCCACTGCGAGCCCCATCGCCACGCGCCACAATGTGACCACTCGCCCCCGTAGGGCGGCGCTCGTCTGGCGGAGGATGGCTTGACGTCGCTCGGTCAATCTGTGAGGTGCGGAGTCGCGCATATGGAGGCGCCTCCGTTAGGGTGTACCGTGAAGACGCCACAGCCTTGTGGTGAGGTAACGCTGCGTGTTCTAAATCAACGACTTAGCGTGCGTGCGATCACGTTCGGCACGACCGTGAGCACCTTGGCTTGACGCCACGGACACCGGGGACTATTAAGGGGCCCGGATGACCGCCGAAGACGTCGCGGCGCAGCTCGCGCGCGAGCGAGCCTTGAAGCAGGCCGAGAAGATGGAGACCATCGGCCGGCTGACGGGCGCCATTGCCCAGCAGTTCAACGAGCTCCTCACCGTGATCCTGGCCCGCACCGCCGCGCTGGCCCAGTCGCTGCCTTCGAACCGCGACATCGACGAGCTGAAACTCACGGCCCAGCGGGGCACGGAGCTGGCGCAACGGCTGCTGGGTTTCAGCCGCCACCGCGTGCTCGACCTGCACCCCTTGATCCTCACTGAGTTCGTGCGCGACGTGCTCGACACCCTGCGCCGCGGCCTTCCGGCCGGCATCGAAGTGCAGTTCGAGGCGGACGAAGAAGGCGGCGTGGTCGAAGCCGATCCCGCGGCGGTGAAGCAGATCCTGCTGCACCTCGTCACCAACGCCCGCGACGCCATGCCGAAGGGCGGCACGCTGCACGTCGAAGTGCGGCGCGCGCGGCTGGGCGCGGCTGATCGCCCGCTCCACGCCTGGGTCGAGCCGGGGTCCTACGTCAGCGTGGCGCTGAGCGACACCGGCGTGGGGATGGACGCGCAGACGTTGGCTCGGGTGTTCGAGCCGTTCTTCACCACCAAGCCCGTGGGCGTCGGTACCGGCCTGGGCATGTCCATGGCGTACGGCCTCGTGAAGCAGCACCGCGGATATCTCCACATCTACAGTGAGGTGGGGCAGGGGACCACGGCCAAGGTCTACTTCCCGGCGCTGCGCGATCAGGGGATGTCGGAGGTCGAGACCCCCGATGAAGGTCTACCCGGCGGAACGGAGGCGATCCTCTTGGTGGAGGACGATCAGACGATGCGCGTGGCGGCGCAGCAGCTACTCTCGAAGGTCGGTTACCAGGTGTTCACGGCCGTGGACGGCGAGCAAGGACTCGACGCGTTCCGCGCCCACCGCGCGGACCTCCAGCTCGTCATCACCGACGTCGTGATGCCCAAACTCAGCGGGTTCGACATGTATGAGGTCATCAGGGGGGAGTCGCGCGGGCTGAGCGTGCTGTTCATGAGCGGCTTTCCCGCGCCGAATTTTCGGAAGACCGTCGGCCAGGATCCGGCCGTGGCGTTCGTCACCAAGCCCTGGACCGCGAGCGAGCTACTGGCGCAAGTGCGGCTGATGATCGACGCTCCTCGAGCGTAGGACGGGGATCAGGGAGTACCCAGCTTAGCCACCACCCGCCGAATCACCTCCGCGTCGGTCACATTCCACTCGTACTCGCTGCGCGGCGCCGAGCTTCCGATCTCGACCTGCGGTGCCCGAAAGGTCATGGCGCTCTGGTGCGTCACGGCGCCCGTGAGATGTACCTCGGTCACGCCGGTCGCGCGCACCAACGCGGCCACGTTGTCCTCCGCGATGCCGCCCCCCGGGAGAATCGCGGTCCGGCCCGCCGCCTGCCGCACGAGTCGGGCAATTGCCATCGCGCCCTGCGGTGCGGTTGCGGCTTGGCCGGAGGTGAGCACGCGGTCCACGCCGAGGACGATGAGCGTCTCGAGCGCGGCGGCAGGATCGCGGCATACGTCGAACGCGCGGTGAAACGTCACCCGCAACGGGCGCGCCGCGCCGATGAGCTCGCGCGTGCGGTCAGTATCGATCTCCCCGTCCGCGCGCAGCGCGCCCGTCACAACGCCCTCCGCGCCCGCTTGCTTGGCCCGCCGGATGTCTTCAAGCATGACCGTGAATTCGGCGGCTGTGTACAGGAAGTCGCCGCCCCGGGGCCGAATGAGCACGTGGATGTGGATGTCGAGCCGCTCACGGCACACAGCGAGCGTACCCGCTGAGGGTGTCGTGCCGCCCTCCACCAGATTGGCGCACAGTTCGATCCCGTGCGCGCCACCTCGCGCGGCGGCGAGCGCGGATTCGATGGAGTCGACGCAGGCTTCGACGAGAACGCTCTCGCTCATTCGTACATCCGCGTCGTATCGGCCTTCGCGAGCTCCACCAGGAAGCCGCCGATCTTCTCGCTCACCGCCTCCACGTACTTCCGTCCCTTCTCCGCGGTGGCGGCCGCGGGGTTCCCGACACCGGTGTCGTCCGTCACCTGGCGCCACTGGCGCGGCGCCCACGCCCACCCTGCTTTGAGACCCGCGATCGTGAACCGGCGCGCGCGCCCGGGGCCCGCCTCCGACAACGGCCGCACCAGCTCCGGCGCGACGTGGAGCATTACGCTCGTCTCGAGCTCCCCCGCGTGGTCTCCCAGGTCCGCGAAGAACGCCTTCGCGTCCACGACCTGGTACCAGTTGACGGTGCAGAGGAAGAGAGACACCGCGGGCTGCAACTCCCGGATCATCTGGCGGAAGTCGTTGCCGCCGTGGCCGTTCAGGATAACGAGCTTGGAGATGCCCTGACCCGCCAGCGACGCCGCGAGATCGCGCAACACGAGGGACTGGGTGCTGGGGTTTAGGTTGAGGCACAGGGGAATGTCGAGTTGTCCCGTGTTCACGCCAAACGGCACGAGCGGGAGCACGACCACCCGCGCACCTCGCTCCCACGCGTAGCCCGCCGCCAGGGCTGCAATCCGCTCGGTCTCGATGTTGTCGGTGGTGTATGGAAGGTGGAAATTGTGCGCCTCGGTTGCACCCCACGGCAGCACCGCGACCTCGTAGCGCGTGTCGCGCACGGTCTTCCAGGTCAGCTCGTTCAAGAGGTAGGGTCGGGGCGGCAAAAGCGGCATCGGGCACCGTCAGGACGGGGACTCACGATACTACCACGCGACGCGCGCGGGCGCACCGACATCCCCAAAGGCGGCTCGCAGCGTAGTTTACGAGACGCACGGAACTACACCCGATTAGGGAGCGTTAGCTTTCGTTATGAAGCGATTGCTTAGCGTCGTCGCCGGGCTTCTGGCCGTGGACACCGCTCGGGCGCAGATCCCGGCATACGCGGCCGCGCCGCGCGTCACGCTGGCCAAGGGCGAGCAAGTCGCCGTGCTGGCGGGCGGATGCTTCTGGGGCGTGGACGCCGTGTTCAAGCATGTGAAGGGCGTCAAGAGCGTCGTCTCCGGTTACTCAGGCGGAGGCTCGGCGACGGCGCGATACGAGATCGTGAGCACCGGCGCGACGGGGCATGCCGAGTCGGTGAAGATTACGTACGATCCGTCGCAGATCTCGTACAGCGAGCTGCTGCGGGTCTTCTTTTCGGTGGCGCACGATCCGACACAGCTGAACCGCCAGGGCCCGGATGTGGGGAGCCAGTACCGTTCGGTGATCTTCTACTCAAACGAAACGGAGAAGCAGACGACGCAGGCCTACATCGCGCAGTTGAGCAACGCTGGTGTATTCTCCCGTCCGATCGTCACCCAGGTGGTGCCGTTCGTGCAGTTCTATGCCGCCGAGGACTATCATCAGAACTATCTGGCGAACCACACCGACCAGCCCTACATCGCCTTCAACGACCTGCCAAAGCTGAAACGGTTGCAGCAGCAGTTCCCGACGCTCTACCGGGAATAGTCGATCACGAGTCGTCGCGCGATCGCGGGGCGACTTTCAACCGGCGTGCGACGCGCTCAATGCCGTCGAGCGCGACTATCGCCGCTCAGTACAACAGGCCCGTGATCGGAAAGGCCACGGTACTCACCCACAGTGCCGGAACCGCGAGGGCCGCCGCCAACGCCATCTTGTCGACCACGAACCAGACTCCCCGAGCGCCAGTTCCGTACTGAATCGTTGACGACGCTCTCGTCACTGACAGGGATACGTGCGGCGTTCCGCGGTCGCTGAGTTGCGGCGGGACGTTCACCCTCCGGCGGATCGAGTTCGTATAAACACGCGACTAGCCATCATCAGGGAGCTGGCGCAATGCATCTGACGACAGCGGTCGCCGGTCACGGAGGACTACCTTCGCTCGCAGGATGGGAAGCAGCTGTACGTGATCGTCCGCTTCGAAGGAAGCCGCGGGCGCTCGATCGAGTTCCGGCGGGTGTACGACGCCTCGGCCCACTAGGGGGGAGCATGCGGGGGCCCCTCCCGGGCGCCTGATTCCCTATATTGCGTCCCCCGACTTCTCGAGCCGATCGCGTGACGCTACCCCAGCCCCAGCCCGACGAGTCTTGGGCGGTCGACGAACGGTCCCTGAAACTGTTCGTCGATGCGCTCCAGCAGCCGGCGGCCGAGCGCGCCTGGTACGAGCTGCGGCGCGAGGCCGAGCGGATCGCGCTCGTTCCCGGGTTCGATCGGCTGATTACACTCGACGCCAACGCCATCAAGGAGCTGCCTCACCAGATCGACGTGGCCCAGCGGGTGCTGCGCGACATGGGCGGCCGCGCCATCCTGGCCGACGAGGTGGGCCTCGGTAAGACGATCGAGGCGAGCATCATTTACAAAGAGCTTGCGATCCGCGGCCTGGCCCGCCGCGCGCTGATCCTCACGCCTGCTTCGCTGGTGGGCCAGTGGCAGGGGGAGCTCGAGGAGAAGTTCTTCGAGCGCTTCGAGGCCCCGACCGATCCCGACGACTGGCCCCGCGTCACCAAAGCGATCATCTCGCACGACCGCGCACGCACGCGCCGGCACGCCGAGGAGATCCTGCGGCACCGCTGGGACCTCGTGATCGTGGACGAGGCGCACAAGGTGAAGAGTCACCGCGGCGCGACCTATCAATTCATCGAGAAGATCGAGCGCGATTTCATCCTGCTGCTCACCGCCACGCCGCTGCAGAACGACCTGCGCGAGCTGTACAACCTCATCACGCTGCTCCGGCCCGGACAGCTCGGCACCTGGCAGGAGTTTAAGGCCGAGCACCTGGTGTCGGGCGACCACCGTCAGCCGCGTGATCCCGAGGCGCTGCGAGCGCTGACGCACGAGGTGATGATCCGCACCCGACGCTCGAGCGTGGTCGACGACCTGGATCTGCCGCCCCGGCGGCCGCGCCACCCCGAAGTGAAGCTCACGCGCGCCGAGGCGGACTTGTACCAGCGCACCACCGAGTTCCTCAGACGACTGTATCGAGAAGGTTTCATCAAGCCGGCGGAGCAGGAAGAGCCGGAGGACGGGGCACCACGCCGGCGTACCAAGAAGGGCATTCTGCAGCTGGCCCTCATCCACTTGCGGCAACGGCTGTGCTCCTCGTCGCGGGCGCTCGCCGAATCGCTCGGGCACTTGGCCGAGAGCGACCGCATCAGCCCCCAGTATCGCGCCATCGCGAAGCAGCTCGCCAAACGGGCGGAAGGCATCAAGACGCACGCCAAGCTGGACGTGCTGACCAGGCTGCTGAAGGAGACGCCTGACCGGCTGGTGATCTTCAGCGACCACCGGCCCACGATTCAGCTGATAGAGGAGCGCGTCAAAAAACTCGGCCGCCAGCCGATCATCTATTGGGGTGCTCACTCTACCGCCGAGCGGGACAAGCGCATCCGCGCCTTCCACGAGGACGAGCGCAGCGTGCTGATCGCGACGCGCGCCGGCAGCGAAGGACGCAACCTGCAGTTCTGCAACGTGCTGGTGAACTACGACCTGCCGTGGAACCCCATGGTGGTGGAGCAGCGCATCGGCCGGCTGCACCGCATCGGGCAGAAGCGCGAGGTCCATATCGTGAACCTGGCCGCGGCGGGGACGATCGAGTCGTACATCCTCCAGCTGCTCGAGCAGAAGATCAAACTGTTCGAGCTGGTGGTGGGCGAGCTGGATCTGATCCTGGGCGAATTCGGCGGTGCCCAGACGTTCGAAGGCCGGCTGGCGGAGGAGTGGCTCGCCGCCGACAGCGAGGAAGACTTCGCGCGCCGCGTGGAAGTCCTTGGAGCCGACATCGAAACGAGCGGCGCGATAGCCAAGGAACAGGAACACCTCAACTCCCTTATCGCGCCGGATGACAACGCCATGCGGCTTGAACGCCGGTTCGAGACGCTGTCGGTCCCCGGACGGCTGCGACTCGGGCTCGGCACCAGCCAGGTCGTCAAAGCGCCCGGATGGGACACGAAGCGCCTGCGGCTCGGCTTGCACCTGAAAGACGTGCTCGAGGCGCTCGAAGCCGCAGCGCAAGACCCAGCGCAAGCAGCGCCCGAAGAGCGCGGGTAAACCCGCGGCTCGGCGTCTGCCCGTAAACGGGCGTGCCGAGGTCGCCGAGGCCGATCCGCTCGCCGATGCGCGCATCCGGCCGCTGCTCGAGCGCTACTGCGTGCTCGCCGGCGTGAAAAAGTCCGCACTCGGGCCCGATCACTCCAGGTTGAGCTTGCCCGAGGCCGAGCGGGCGTTTTTCAGGGATCGCGACCGCTTGAGCGTGGCGTTTTCGCTCGCCGCGCTCGAGCGCGACCCGGACGCCGAGATTGCCGTGCTCGGCAGCCCGTTCGTGTCGCAGCTGATCGAGGCGATTCGGACCCGCGCGGCGCGTCTGTCGCTCGGCCTGATCGCGCCGTCCTCATCCCCTGTCCCCCTCTCGCGAAGGGAGGGGGCGGACGATGGTGAAGTCCCCCTGCCGATTCCCGTGCGGAACGGCACATGCAAGCTGAGCACGGCGCGGGTGGCCCTGCATCCGGTGGGGCGGCTGGTCGCGCGCGTGGTGTTGCGGGCCGGAGCCGGGGTCGAGGAAGCCGTGGTCGAGCCGGGGTCGAGGAAGCCGTGGTCGAAAGCGACATCTACGACCTGTCGGCCGGCGCCAAAGTTATTGACGACCTCGCGGCCGCGTTCCGGGAGCTCGAGGCGGGCCGGGCGGAGCCCGCAGACCCGTCGGTAGCAGGTAAGGCCCCGCGCGTCCCAGCCCGGGAACCGGGAGACCTGCTGCGGCTCCTCTTGAGTCATCTCCAGGAGAAATCGGCGGAGCGGGTGGCCACGCGGCGCGCGGCAGCGGAGCAAGCGCTGGCCGCCGAGCTCGGCCGCCTGGACCGCTACTTCGAGTCGATCCTGAAAGAGCAGTCGGACCCGGAGGCCATTGGCACCGTCACCGCGCTCGCCGAGCGCCGCCGCACCGAGGAGATCAGACGCAGCCAGGTGAAGGCCGTCGTGCATCCCTTACAGCTCATCGACGCGACCGTCCTGGTGCAGCGCGCCGAGTGGGGGCTCGAGTCGGAGCAAGGGCGTCACGCCACGTTCAACGCGCAGCGCTCGCTGAGCGGTACCGCCGCCTGGATCGTGGCATGCCCGCATTGCGGTCGGCCACCGACGAGCCTCGTGATCTGCCGGCACGACCACTGCGGCTGTGAAGCGTGCACGTCTCGCTGCTCGGTTTGCGCCGAGGATTTCTGCGCGGAGCACGGCATCGCGCAGTGTCGCGTGGACGAGCAGCCGGCATGCGACGTGCACGTGCGGGTCTGCCCCGCGTGCCGCTTACAGCACTGCACGGCGCACGAGGGGGTGTGCGCGGAGGACGGGCATACCGCCTGCTCGGCGTGCCTGGCGCCGTGTGGCAGCTGTGGCCGGGTCGTGTGCAACCGGCACGCGGAGCAGAGCGGGGCGGATGCGCCGAAGGGAAGCCGGCGCCTGTGCACGGCGTGCCTCAAGTACTGTGAGGGCGGCACGAACGAGCCAGTCGGCGTGGACGAGGTCACGGAATGCGCGAGCTGCGGCAGGTCGGTCTGCACGGCGCACCAGGCGGTGTGCGTGGTGGACGGACAGGTGCACTGCTCACAGCATTTGCGCCGCACCGACACGTCGCGGCGCCTGGTGTGTGCACGACACCGGGCCGGCTGTGTGGAGGAGGCAATGACCCTCTTTGCCTCCGACGAGGTCGAGCCATGCCCGGTGTGCGGCAAGGACGCGTGCGCCCAGCATCGCGCCGCCTGCGGCTATTGCGGGCGGCAGGTGTGCGCGGCCGATCTCGAGCAGCAGTCCCGCCGCTGCGCGACCTGCGCTCAGCTGGTAGCGATTGCCGAGCCGCCGGAAGCGGTGATCACCGCGGCCCGAGCGGTCATCGGCGGAGGGGTACCGAAAGCGTCGCGCGCGTGGCGGATGGCGCGCGACCGCGGTCACCTGGTGGTGGAGCTCGATCTCGGGTTGCGGCGCAAGGCGGTGTTCACGCTGCGGCACGGGGACAGCGTGCCGGACAGCGTGGTGAACCACTCGTTGCTGGGATCGAAGCGGCGGAAGTGAGACGGCGAGGCAGGCATCCCGCGTTCGACTCGCGCGACCAATTGCTCGATGCGCGCGCCGATGCCGAGCTCGATCTGCACGGGTTTGGCGCGGTCGAAGCGCGGTCCGCGGTGCGCGCGTTCCTCGAAAGCTGGCGGCGCCGGAAGGCCGGTGCCATGGTCCATATCATCACGGGGAGAGGGAAGGGCTCAGCGGGCGTGCCGGTGCTGCGTGGGCTCGTGAAGACGCTGCTGCAAGGGGAGCTGCGCGCGATGGTGGCGGAATGGGGTTTGGACGATGGGGAAGGTGGATACAGAATAAAGCTGCGGTAATATGGAGATCAATCGCGAAGGTATTGGGCTCTGCCTCTCCGGGGGCGGCTTCCGTGCCACTCTGTTCCACCTGGGCGCGCTACGCCGCCTGAACGAGTTAGGCCTCATCTCTGCGCTGCGAACGGTATCGTCCGTTTCGGGCGGGAGCATCGCCGCCGCGGCACTCGCGACAGCGCTCGCTCGGGATGGGGCGCTCGCGAATTGGGACACCGACGTCGTTGCCCCGTTGCGTACGTTTACCTCCGCCGATCGCCGGACCGGTGCGATCTTCGCTCGCTGGCTCCCGTGGAACTGGTTTCGCAGCGACACCGGGGTGCGCAGGCTCGCGGCGCAATACGCCACATATCTCACTGCCTTGCGGCTCGTCGAGTTGCCCCGACGGCCCAACTTTGTCTTGTGCGCCACCGACATGCAGTTCGGTGTGAATTGGGTGTTCGAGGGGGACCGCATCGGTGACTTCAAAGTGGGCTACATGTCGCCGCCCCCGGCGGACTGGCCGCTGGCGCTCGGAGTGGCCGCGTCCTCCTGCTTTCCACCGGTGTTCAATCCGCTACGGCTGAACCTCGCCCCGGCCCAGTTCGCAGGCGGTATGTTTCCGCCAAGCCCCAAACGAAACAAGCTCGTGCGCGACATGCGTCTCACCGACGGCGGCGACTACGATGACTTGGGGCTCGAACCGGTGTGGAAGACCCATCAAGCGGTGCTGGTGTCGGATGGCGGCGCGCCGTTCGATGTGAGTGAGGATCAGGGATTGATCTGGCGCTTGGAGCGTTACTCGGCGATTCTCGGAAACCAGGCCCATGCCCTGCGGGTCCGCTGGTTGATCGCGAGCTACGAAGGGAAGGTCTTCGACGGCGCCTACTGGGGTGTCACCAGCTCGCCGGCCCGATACGGTGATGGGTATCCCGGCTATTCCAAGCCACTAGCGACCGACGTGATCGCCAAGATCCGGACCGATCTGGACGCCTTTTCTGACGCCGAGGCGGCGGTGCTCGAGAACCACGGCTACCTGCTGGCCGACGCGGCGCTGCGGGAGCATGCGCCTGCGCTCATGCAAGCGAACGCCCCGGCGGCCCGCGCACCGCACCCGGAGTGGATGGATGAGGACCGGGTGCGCGCGGCGCTCAAGGACTCGCGCCACCGCCGCATCCCCTTCGGGCGCTCCAAGGGGAGCTGAGATGCGACGCATCGCATGGCTGGGGCTCGTGCTCGCCGCCGGCGTGAGCTGTGGGCCGACCATCTCGACCTTCAGCCTGATCGCCTACGAGCAGGCGACGTCGCTCAAGGTCGACGCGTTGGCGCTCATGGGCCGGGCCACAGAGCCCTACGCCGACCACCGTGCCGACACCGAGTCCCTCAGCGTGCGTCTCGCCAAGGCGTACGAGTTCGCGAAGGGACGACCCGACAATGACATCTCGACCGAGCAATGGCGCATTCTGATCGATCCCGGGCGCAACCTGCTCGGCGGCTTCCTGGCGCGCTGGAAAAAGGAGTCCAGGATCTCGACGACGTTCGTCACGGAGGCCAAGGGGCTCGTGTCCGACGCCTTCGACACGATCATCGGGTTGGAGAGCGGTAAGCTGAAGCCGGATCAGGTACGGTGATGGCGCGCTTCGACGACTTTCTCAAAGCGCTGAAGGACGGCTTGAAACAGCTCGTCGCCGACACCGTTCAGGACTTCAGCCACGCCGCCAACAAGGACGGCCAGGCGTTCCTCAAGCAGGCCCGTGCGGACCTGGAGCGCTGGACCAAAGCACTCGCGCGGGGACAGCTCTCGAAGGCGGACTTCGAGTGGCTGGTGCAGGGAAAGAAAGACCTCGCGGAGATGGAAGCGTTGAAGCAGGCGGGCCTGGGCCTCGTACGCGTCGATCAGTTCCGCTCGTCGCTCATCGACCTCGTTGTCAGTACCGCGTTCAAGATTTTCCTGTAATCACACTCTCCTACTCCTCCGTCTCCTCACCCAGCTGCTCGACCGCCAGCCGCAACCGCGCGGCCGCGGTCTCGAGCAGCCACCGGTCCACATCGAGCAGGATCCCCTGATCCAGGGCGTACGCCAGTAGGCCAAGGGCCGCGTGGATCTGATCGCTGGCCGTTTCCAGCTCCATGCGCCGCTTGAGCCCGCTACGGCGGGGGCTGTCCTTCCGGCGCTCGACCTCGACGGGCGTCTGCTCATTCCTGCGATCAGCCCCGCTGCGTCGTTCGGATTTCGCTCGGCGATTCTTGCGTTGGGTAGCCATGGCTCCGAATCTGCGTCCCTTTATTTCTCGCCGGGAGGGCCCTCCGCGTGACGCGGCTGCTGCGTAGCGATGTAGGTGACGGCGTCCCACGCGTTGTGGATGCCGTCAAACAGCAGGACTAGCGCCGTCGCGGCGATCACCAGGAGCGACCGGGGGGGGTCTTTTCGCAGCGTGATCGATGCCACCAGCAGCGTCACGTAAGCGATGAAGGGAAAGGCTGTGTGCCAGAGCCAGTCTTCCAGCACCGGCTTGTACCCCTTCTGCCCAGCCGCCTGTCCGCGCGCGCGTCTGATGACGACCAGCATGTAGACGATGCCCGCCGCGCCGCTGGCGCCGAGGGCGAGCCCGGCGCTCGAGACGGCGTTCCATGGCACACTGATGATCGCCGAGATGAGCAAGACAGAGCAGAAATGCACGATCGTGGGCGTGCCGAAAGCGCTGAGCTCCGGGCCGCGAATTGAGCGCGCCTCGGCCCCAAGGACGACCACCACGAATTGCAGACCCGTCAGCGCCGCCGCGGACGATCCGACGATGACGTAGAAGTTCTCCCAGGCGCTGAACGGCGACACGGCAGTCGGCTCCACGATGGGTCTCCCGTGAGACTCCCCAGAAGGTAACCTGCGCGCGGGCCAAGGCCTTATCGGGTCGATTGTGTAGCGGGGGCATTGCCCCCAACTTCCATGCACCGGCCACCAAGGCACCGGCATGGTCGCACGCGAGCACAGTAGAGTAGACAGGCGGCTGCTGCCGCCCCGCCGCAGTGACAACGATCGTCGCCTGGGCGAGCGTCGTTTGGAAGTCATCTCGCTCGACGAGGAACGGCGCAACCGTGTCGAACGCCGCCGAGCCACGGATCGGCGCCAGCCTACGGGCCGGCGCCAGTCGGAGGCCCGCGGCGACAAGGTCGTCGTCCTCGTGGTCAGCGACCGGGAGGACGAAGCGCGTCGCGTGCGCGACCTCCTGGCCGGCGCCGATCCCGACCGATTCAGCGTGGCAGCCACGGCGCCGCCAGCGTCGCTCGGCCGGCTGGCCAAAGGCGGCATCGACGTCGTCCTGCTGGCCATGTCGCTCTCCGCCCGCCGCGGCTTCGCGACCTTCACGGAGCTCCGGGCGCTGGCGCCCGCTACCCCGTTCCTGTTTCTCTCGGACGCCGAGGACGAGCGCAACGGCCTCGAAGCCGTGCGCGCCGGGGCGCAAGACTTCCTGGTGAAAGGTGAGGTCGACGGACCGGACCTCGCGCACGCCCTCCGGCTGGCGATCGAGCGTAACCGCCTCCATTCCGCGCTGCTGGATCTGGCCCTCGTGGACGATTTGACGGGGCTGTACAACCGGCGTGGTTTCCTGACGCTCGCGACCCGCGATCTGCGCCTCGCGCGCCGCGGCAATGAGACGCTGCTCGTGGCGTTCGCTGACCTGGACGACCTGAAGGGCGTCAACGACACGGCCGGCCACGCGGTAGGCGATCGCGCTTTGCGCGACACCGCCGCCCTGTTGCGGCATACGTTCCGCGACTCGGACCTGGTGGCCCGGATCGGCGGCGACGAGTACGCCGTGCTGGTGCGACACTCGGGACCCGAAAGCGCCGAGGTGCTCGCCGAGCGGCTGAAGCGGCAGGTGCGCGACTTCAACCGCCGCGGCGCACGACCCTATCAGCTCTCGATCAGCCTCGGCTTCGCGGCCCACAAGGCGAGCACGCTCGGCTCGGTGGCCGGCCTGTTGGACCGAGCCGACCGCGCGCTCTATCGGGACAAGCGGCGCAAGCACGACGCAAGCTGACCCGGACTCCCATGGCGGTCAAACGCAAGCCTCGTCGCACCGATCCCCAGGGCGCGCTCCGGGACCACCTCGTCGAACTGCTCGACGGGGGTCACGCTCACGTCAAGCTCGAGGACGCGACGGCCGACTGCCCGTCCCAGCTCCGGGGCGTGAAGCCCTCCGGCCAGCCGTTCACGCCCTGGCGCCTGCTCGAGCACATCCGCATCTCACAGTGGGATATCCTCGAGTTCACGAAGAGCGCGCAGCACGTCTCACCGGAGTGGCCGGCGGGGTACTGGCCCGCGAGCGACGCCCCCCCCGACGCCGCCGCGTGGGACAAGAGCGTCGCGCAGGTGAAGCGCGACCTGCAGGCCATGCAGCGACTGGTGCGCGACCCGGCCACGGACCTGTTTGCCCGCATCCCGCACGGCAGCGGACAGACGCCGCTGCGCGAGGCGCTCGTCCTCGCCGATCACAACTCCTATCACCTAGGGCAACTGGTGTTGCTCCGGCGCCTGCTCGGCGCCTGGGAGACGGCCTAGGAATGGTAGCGACCCGGTTCGAGAGCCCGATCGGCGAGCTCCTGCTCACCGCGTCCGACTCCGCGCTCACCGGTGTGTGGTTTCCGGGCAACGGGGAAGTCACGCCTGCTGCGGCGAATGACGGACGCGGGCTCGCGAATGCCGTTCTCGCCCGAGCGTGCGAGCAGCTTGCGGAATACTTCGCCGGGAGGCGCACGACGTTCGCTGTTCCACTGGAGCCCGCCGGCACACCGTTTCAACGCCGCGTGTGGGAGGCGCTGCGCACCATCCCCCATGGGACGACGCTGAGCTACGGCGAGCTGGCGCGCCGCCTGGGCGACCTGCGGGCCACCCGTGCCGTCGGCGCCGCCAATGGCAGAAACCCCATCCCGATCATCGTGCCCTGCCATCGCGTCTTGGGGGCGGACGGATCACTCACCGGCTTCGGCGGGGGGTTGGATCGCAAGCGCTGGCTGCTCGAGCACGAAGGGGCCCTCATGAGGCTGTGACCACCTCCGCGACCTCGTTCAACGCGCCAGTCCCAACGTCGTAGATGAACCCCCGCACCCGGATATCGCTGGGCACCGCCCAACAAGTGGTGCGAAATCAGGAGCGAGCGGATCGCGTCTTCCGTCACGATGCCGCCCGCGTTGCGGATGATGTGGGCGTCTCCAAACCCAACGCGGGCTCTATGCTCAGTCGCGCGTCCATGCAGGCGACGACGGCGAGCTTCTTGGCGGGGCGCATGGGCAGCTGGCCCAGCCGAAACTCTTGGGCAAAACGCCGGTTGGCCTGCTGTGCGTCATCGATGGCGCTCATGGAATCTCCTCGCGCTTCTTTGCCGGCCCAAGCTAGCCCGGCCGTGCGCGAGTGAGCAAGTTCCACACCAATGGGGCGGAAGTGGCTGCTTCCGGTTGGCCTGATCACGCTGCTCGTGATAGGCGGCGGCCTGCTGTGGCACACGGGGGTGCTGCACCGCATCTCGAACCAGCAGCACATGGTCGCCCTGCTGCGCGGGGGCGGCTGGACAGGCGCGCTGCTGTGTATCGCCGTCCAGTTCGTGCAGGTGGTGATCGCGGTGATCCCCGGCGAGGTCACGTCGTTCGCCGCCGGATACGTGTTCGGCACATGGCGGGGGTTCCTCTACTCCGCCATCGGCATCACGCTCGGATCGACGTTCAACTTCTGGTTCGCCCGCGTGGTAGGTCGGCCCACGCTGGAGCGCCTCATCGGGCGGGATAGGCTTACGAAAATCGACCGCGCGCTGGCGAGCGCCAGGAGCCGGTCGGCGATGTTCCTGCTGTTCCTGCTGCCGGGCTTCCCTAAGGACTTCTTGTGCTACGCGGCGGGTCTCTCGGGCATGCGCATTCTCGAGTTCGTGGTATTGTCGGCTCTGGCCCGCTCGCCGGCTCTGCTCGCGAGCGTGCTGATCGGCGCCGGCGTGTCGCGCGGCGACTATCGTTCTGTGTTGGCGATCGCGTTGTTGACGCTGCTGGCCATCGGTGGGTACTACTGGTACGAGCGACGGAACGCATCCTGATGTGCCGTCCCCCACGAGTCCGCGGGTAAACCCGCGACTCGGCACGTGTCAGTAAACTGACGCCGCCCTGCCGCTTCAGCGGTACGGGCCGAGCCGCCGATTGAGCTGCGCCTGAGTGACCGACCATCGGTCGAGCTCACATCGATCTGATGTGACCGTCGAAGCTCCATTCAATTCGCGGTCCACGAATCCGCGGGTGAACCCGCGACTCGGCGCGTGTCAGTGAACTGACGCCGCTCTGCCGCTTCAGCGGTACGGGCCGAGCCGCCGCTTGAGCTGCGCCCGAGTGACCGACCATCGGTCGAGCTCACATCGATCTGATGTGACCGTCGAAGCTCCATTCAATTCGCGGTCCACGAATCCGTGGGTGAACCCGCGACTCGGCATGTGTCAGTGAACTGACACCGCCCTGCCGCTTCAGCGGTACGGGCCGAGCCGCGGCTTCAGCCGCGCACGAGGAGCGGCGACGTCCCGGGGCTTGAGCTCCAATCTCGGACGATGGGATGCCGCCTCCCGGTCGAACGCTGCTTCAATCTCCTGCGCCGCGTCGAGCGGTGCGTTCGACAGATTCGCGAGGATGGCGACGACCACTCGGGAATCACGGTCCAGGCCGAAGGCCGCGGTCCCGCCCACCGAGCCGCCGCCGTGGAACGTCCAGCGATGCCCTGAGCTGTCGGTCCTCAGGAACCAGCCGATTCCGTAACCCGTCTCCTCCCCCGCGCTGGTGCGCTGCGACGTGAACAACAGGTCCAGCGTCTCCGGCTTCAGGAAGCCCGGCTGGAGCAGCGCGGACCCGAACTTCACCAGGTCTTCGGCGCTGGAGACGAACCCGCCGCCCGCCCACTTGTAACTGTTGTCCACCGCGGGGGCGATGTGAAAACTCCCCGTGCTGTCGCGATCGTAGAACTGGGTGCGGCCCGGTATCAGGCTGTCCACGCGGTCAGGGGCCGTGTGGGTCAGGCCGAGCGGGCGAAACACGTGCGCCGAGATGTAGTGCAGGAAGCTGTCCCCCGACGCGCCCTCCACCACCGCCGAGACGAGATTCCAGCCGTAGCTCGTATACGAGAAGCGCGTGCCGGGCGGGAACAGCAGCGAGTCGTCCTGGAAGATCTTGAGCCCGTCGAGCACGCTGGCGTAGTGGCGGTTCGAGAAAAACTCTTGGTCCTTGTAATGCCGGATGCCGGCGAGGTGGCCGGCGAGCTGGCGGGTGGTGATGGGGTAGCCCTTGTCCGGGAACGACGGCACGTAGCGTTGCACCGGCGCGTCGAGGTCGAGCTTCCCCTGCTCGTACAACAGGACGACGGCAGTGGCCGTGAGCGGCTTCGATACGCTCCCGATCCGGAACTGCGTCTCGCGCGTGACGGGCTGCTGGCGCTCGGCGTCGGCGTACCCGAACCCCTCAGACCACACCAACTTCCCATTCACCGCCACGGCCACCTGCACTCCGGGGATCCGGGTCGCGAGCTGCTCGCACACCATCGTGCGTTCCCGCGTCACTATGGCCGCATAGGCCGCGGGAACGCTCCCCGAGCGCCGAGAAATGCACGGCGTTGCTTGAGCGGCGAGCGCTGCGGGGATTAGGAGACCGGCCAAACCGATGCGTCCGAACATGGACGTCTCAGGCTCCTGTCATGGATGGTGCGTCAGACCGCCGGATGCGACGTGCCCCTAACACGACAATAGCCGCTATAACGAGGATCCAGACCTCGGGAGACCGCATGGCCCAGAGCAGCGCGCCGCTCATTAGACACCAGGCCAGCGGCACGACCAGGGTCCACCAACGGGGAGGCTGCTCCGCCATGAGAAGGAGGCCGAGCGTTGCGAGCACCGTCGGATCCGGCGCCACGCCGAACAGCTCCGCCTGCCTCCAGCCGCGTCCCAAGAGGGGAGCGAGCAGCGGATAGACTGCCAGGGAAAACAGGAACAGACCCACGCCCACTCTGCCGGCCAAATCGCGCCTGAGTCGAAAGGTGAGCCTCGCCAAGAGCAGCGATTCGATGGCGAACAGCCATGCGAAATAGGTCGCCGCCCAATTGATGGTGGCGTATCGCTTCCACAGGAACGCCCACGCCACGAAGGCCCACAGCACGGCGACGATTCCGGCGATGATCCGCCGCCGCTCCGGCGCCGGCCGGTACAGGAGCACAAGAATGACGACGCCCAGCCCCAGCGTGGCGAGTTGCCCCGGCCACACCGCCTCGTTGTGGCGCTCGATCATCCGGTAGTAAGTCCGGGGCGAGAACAATAGGAAGTCCGAAATGTGGTATTTCCACCACTCGGACATCAGAGCGACTCTACGTAGGCTGCAATGCGGCGACGCAGGTCTGCGTCAGGCAGCGGTCCGGCAGCGGCCCTGAGGTTCTCCACCACGTGTGAGACCTTGCTGGTCGCCGGAATGGCACAGGTGATGGCCGGGTGTGAGACGATGAACTTGAGGAGGAACTGCGCCCAGCTGGCCGCGCCCAGCGCCGAGGCCCAGGCAGGAAGGCTGTGGCGCTCGAACTGCCGGATGAGCGCCCCCTGCCGGAACGGCCGGTTGGCAATGACCGCGATGCGGCGCTCTTGGGCGAGCGGCAGAATGCGCTCCTCGACCTCGCGATCGAGCGCGTTGTAGGTGACCTGCACGAAGTCGATCGGCTGACTTCGCATGATCTTTTCCATCTCGCCGTGGCGGCGACCCTCCGACGTGGTGACACCCACGTAGCGGACTCGACCTTCGGCCTTCATAGCGAACAGTGTGGGCAGGTGGTCCTCCCAGTCGAGCAGGTTATGCACCTGCAGCAGGTCGAACCGCGGGACGCCCCACAGCGTCCGGGATTGTTCGATCTGTTGCGGCCCCCGCGAGCCGGACGAGATCCAGACTTTGTCGGCCGCAAACAGCGTCGGAGGGCGGCCCAGCTTGGCGAGTCCGTAGCCGATGACACCCTGCGAGGAGCCGTACATCGGTGAGGAGTCGATGAGGCGGCCCCCCTCCTGGAAGAAGGCTCGCATGACCGCGGCGCACTCATCGCGCAGCTCCGGGTCGTCGCCTACGTTGAAGGTGATCCAACTCCCCAAGCCGACGACGGGGATGTTCTCGCCGCAGCACGGAATCGGCTTGGTGACGGGGGTGGCGCGAGCGAGGGCCGAGGGCGGCCGCCGCAACATGACCGCGGCGGCGCTTGCCGCCACGACGCCAATCGCCGCGCGCCGTTTCAATGACCCGCCGCTATCTCCGCGAGCCGCCGGTCGATGTCCGCCCGCGATACCCACACGCCCCGCGTCATGACGCCGGAGATCCGGGTGGTGTTCGTGATGTCCGCGAGCGGGTTCCCGTCGAGCAACACGAGATCCGCGACCTTGCCACGCTCGACGGTGCCGATGCTGTCGGTGGTACCGAAGTACGCGGCGACGTTGCGGGTGCCCGTGGCGAGCGCGTCGAACGGCGTGAGACCAGCCGCGACATAGGTCTGCAGCTCCCGGTGCACCGAAAAGCCCGGGACGTTCATCACCTGCGGCGCGTCGGAGCCGAGCATTAGCAGGGCGCCGGCGTCGTGCAGCGCCTTGATCAGCCGGCCGCGCAACGCGATGAAGCGCTGCGCCCGCGCGGCGTTGTAGGTGGGCTCCGCGAGCGCGTTTCGCTTTGCTTGCACCCATTGCGTGACGAGGGACGGCGGCAGGTAGCGCATCGCCGGCCGGCGGCCAAGCACTGCGGGATCCTCCTCGCTCACGAATCCATCCATCAGCGCCTGGGTTGGCACGTTCCACACCCCCGCCTCGCGCGTGCTGCGCGCCAGCTCGGCGATGAGCGCTGTGTCCACGCGGTCCGCGAGCAGGAACCCAAAGAACCCTTCCGGTCCGGCGTCCGGGCTCCATCCCGCGAGACGCTCGACATAACCGTCCAGGTGATCGATCGACGCATAGCGCGCGGCGAGCGCCCGGTCGAGCCCCACCGCCGCCGGCACGTGGCCCGCGAACCGGATCCCCACGCTGTCCGCCGTGCGAACCACCACGTCGAACGTCTCGCGAGACAAGCCGGGGAAGATCTTGAGGAAGTCGTAGCCCGCGGCCTTTTGCTCGAGCACCATGCGGCGAGCGGTTGCGGGATCGGGAGCGCTGGTGCCGCTGAACCCCGGGCCCGCAGTGTAGAGCCGAGGCCCGAGCAGCTCGTGGCGGCGCAGCCGCTCGCGCAGCACCAGGTGCGCGGGATGCCCCTGCGTACCGCGGATGGTCGTCACGCCGTTCGCGAGGAACAAGAACACCACGCGCTCGGCGTACCCCGCGCCGAGCTGCTGCTCGGCCTGGGGCACGGGCACGTGGGCGTGCATCTCGCCGAGGCCCGGGATGAGATACTTGCCGCGCCCATCCACCCGCACCGCGTTGGCCGGCGCGCGAATCGCCGCTGCCGGGCCGATCTCGGCGATCCGGTCGCCGCGTACGACCACCGTCTGATCCTCGAGCACGCGCTCCCGGTCCATCGGGATGACGCGGACGTTCGTAAAGACGACGACGCGCTCCTGGGCACCCAGCGACGCCGTGAGGAGCAGCGCGAGGAAGATTGGGGTCCACCGCATGGTTTTGAGAAGCAAAGACCGCCTGACCTCGGGCGCAAGCCCGGGGGTAACCGGATAGTTTTCTCTCCATGGAGAGCGTGCGGGAAACCCTCGGCCGCCATCGGCGACCGTTACACGATCGACCGCGAGCTGGGGTGCGGCGTGTTACATCTCGGCTTGAAGAACGTGGACCAGGTGTTCCACTGGCTCGACCGTGCGTATGAGGACCGGCGCGGCTGGCTCACGTACATGAAGGTCGACCCGATCTTCGACGCCGTGCGGGATGAGCCGCGATACGCCGCCTTTTTGAAATGGATGAACCTGTGATGGAATTCGATCTCGACAAAGGCTTGGCAGTCCTCACCCGCACGCCCGCCACGCTGCGAGAGCTGCTCGCCGGGCTCCCCTCTCCCTGGACCAGCGCCAACGAGGGTCCCGACACCTGGAGTCCTCGGGACATCGTGGGCCACCTGATTCACGGCGAAGCGACCGATTGGATCCCGCGGGTGCTGATCATTCTCAGCCAGGGCGAATCACAGCCGTTTGAGCCATTCGACCGGTTCGCGCAGGCCGAGCTATACGCGGGCTGGTCGCTCGAGGAATTGCTGGACGACTTCGGCAAGTCGCGCGCCGCAGGTCTCGCGGCGTTGCGGGGCTGGCACCTGAGCCCGGAGCAGCTGGCGCTGCGCGGCCGGCACCCCGAGCTGGGTCAGGTGACCCTCTCCCAGCTGCTCGCGTCCTGGGTGGTTCACGACTTGGGCCACATCGCTCAGATCTCGCGCGTGATGGCAAAGCAGTACACGGCGGCCGTCGGCCCGTGGAAGGCCTATCTGCCCGTGCTCACGCGTTAGCCGGTTGACACCGCCGCATTGGGGTGCGAGCCTAGACCAACCTTCGAGCAGAGTTCATGCGCCCTGTCAGTCGAACCGTCATCCAGACCGTCCCCGTGTCGATCGAGCGGGTGTTCGCCCTGCTCACCGACCCGAGTCGCATGGCGGAATGGCTCCCTGGATGCGCCGGAACCCAGAGCGACAAGCCCCTCAGGAAGGGCGTGCGGTTCAAAGTGCAGTTCGGTCAGCGCATGACCGAGTTCGAGGTCGTGGATTTCACACCGCCGACGGCGTTCGGCTGGGTGGAGCGCGGTGGGCGGAACGGCTGGAAGACGTTCTTTCGGCTCGACCGGGCGGTGGAATCGACTGCGGTGACCGTGCGAGACGTGTGGGCCCCCCGGTCACCCATCGCCTGGTTGCGCGGCCGGCTGTTCGAGAAGCGCCGCGTGGACACCCAGCTCGAGGCGATCCTCTCGAACGTCCGGAAACTACTCGCGCCTTGAAGCGGGGGTCGAGACCCGAGGCGGAAGCGTTCTACTCGGTTGATCGGCTCGAGCGAGCCGTCGCGGTGCTGGTCGGAGACGACGGCGTTGGGCTCGATGTCCTTAAGCGATCGCTCCCCGTGAAAGTGCACGAAGGCCTCGTGCTGCGCGTGCGGCTCGACGCGGCTGGCCAGCCCGATTGGTCCAGCGCGACCATCGATGACGCCGAGCGCGAGCGCCGCCTGCAGCAGGCCCGCGACCGGCTCGAACGCTTGCGCGGCACCGATCCGGGCGGCGATGTGGTCCTGTAACGGCGGCACGCGTGTCTCGTGTTGTTCCAAAAGCTGGTCCAGACCTCGCGCCGCGTCGCGGCCACGAGAGGTCGTCTCGCTAAGATCGAGCTCCTCGCCGATCTGCTGAAACGCGCGAGCCCGGAAGAGATCGCGATCGCGATCGCCTTCCTGTCGGGCTCCCTCCGCCAAGGGCGGATCGGGATCGGCTACGCCGCCCTGCAGGCCGCAAAGCCGGATCACGCGGCCGACGCTCCCAGTCTCGAGCTCGACACACTGGACGCGGCGCTCGAACGCCTCGCGAGTGCGACCGGTAAGGGCTCCGCTCGAGAAAAGGAACGGATCCTAGGTGACCTGTTCACCCGGGGCACGGCCGAGGAGCAGGAATTCTTGATGCGCCTGCTCATGGGGGAGCTGCGTCAGGGAGCGCTCGAGGGACTCATGACCGAGGCGGTCGCGAGGGCGGCAGGGCTCGACGGGGAGGCGGTCCGCCGGGCGACGATGCTCGCCGCCGACCTGGGTCGCGTCGCCCGGGCCGCCCTTACCCAGGGCGCGGCGGGCCTCACGAGCTTTCGCGTGGAGCTGTTCCACCCGATTCAGCCGATGCTGGCCCAGGCCGCCGATGACGTGGCCGACGCCCTGACACGCCTGGGCGGCGAGGCGGCGTTCGAGCACAAGCTCGACGGCGCGCGCATCCAGGTCCACAAGTCGAGCGATGCGGTGCGCGTGTTTTCCCGTCAGCTCAACGACGTCACGCCCGCGGTGCCCGAGGTCGTGGAAGCGGTTCGCCGGCTCCCGCTCAACGACGCGATCCTGGACGGTGAAGCGATCGCGCTGCGTCCGGACGGCACGCCCTTGCCGTTCCAGGTGACGATGCGCCGCTTCGGGCGGAAGCTCGATGTCGCACGGCTGCGCGCCGAGTTGCCGCTCGCGCCGTTCTTCTTTGACTTGCTCCATGCCGACGGCGCGTCGCTCCTGGACGAGCCCTACTCCCGGCGGTTCGCCGCCCTCGCCGCGGCCGTGCCGGCCGGGCAGCGGGTGCCCCGCCTCGTGACATCGGACGCGGGCGACGCCGCGGCGTTCTTCGATCGGGCGATCGCGGCGGGCCAGGAAGGGCTGATGGCAAAAGCGCTAGGCGCGCACTACGATGCGGGCGCGCGCGGCGCGGCCTGGCTCAAGGTGAAGCCCGCCCACACACTCGACCTGGTCGTACTCGCCGCCGAATGGGGCCATGGCCGCCGCCGCGGCCGGCTCTCGAACCTCCACCTCGGCGCCCGCGATGCGGACGCCGGCGGGTTCGTGATGCTGGGGAAGACGTTCAAGGGGATGACGGACGAAATGCTCGAGTGGCAGACGGCCAAGCTGCTCGAGCT
>WNFC01003920.1_pt1 | contig 22850 bp, 32 predicted proteins | sample 5400541 | NCBI WGS metagenome assembly WNFC01 (sample SAMN13153342, study PRJNA577476) | soil metagenome | isolation source: 120 cm saprolite under Douglas fir tree site 2 hole 2 replicate 1 | place: USA:California | collected 2015-04-18
ATGACCGTTAGTAAAACAGCTCTACGCGATGCCGAAAAAACAGATAGCGACGATAGTAATGGCGAGGTATTAAGAGAGCTTGCGACTGATTCCACTCGGTTCCCTGCAGAGCCACTCCAAGGATGTTGGATCTGATATGAGTTCGCAAGTATCTGTCTGCAGTATGGTATGTAAGATAACACATGTAGTCTGTCAACTGTATATCAGAAATGGGGTAAATTTGAGTAAGGACACGAACCGTTCGATGGTACACTGGTTGGGGGGGATAGATACATGACAGATCCTGGAGTCACGTCCGAGCCTCCGTATTATCATCCTCATTTACTCGGAGAACCTTCACCCATTCTTTATAATTAAAATTTCCTTGACGATCAGTGAATGAGCCCTTCAAAAACCTATCAATCTGTTCAAAACCCAGTCAACAATTGAGCTTGCAGCAGCGATAAACGAATACACACCTCCGACTGGCTCATCCTGTCGCCAGTCTCACTCAGCCATTTCCTAACTTCGTCGCACCTGACCGTTCCGGAGTCCGACTCGTCAAAGGACGAGAATGCCTCTATCAGCTCCGCCTCGGCGTCGAACTCGAACAGGTGTTCGCTCATCATGGTCAAGAACATGGCAAAGTTAATCCCGCGATCGCGCGGGTCTTCGACCGCAGCAGAAGATGGCTGCGAGCCGCGTTCCCCCGGGCGCGACGTGAGCAGCTCTTCCATCATTTCTGGGGACGGAACGATGCCTGGACGCGTGTCAATATAGAATATAGAATGAAGAAAGTACGAAATAAGCGATTTCGGGTGAGCGACGTGTGCTCCCAAGTTCCGCTCTGTAGTGCGCACCTAGGCTGGCAAACGTGTCCCTTAGGTCTCGCTCTCCGACCAGGCCGTCTCTATCTTGGTCGATGAGGGAGAAGGCCTCCTTGAACTGCTGGATCTGCTGTGGCTGGAAGAGCGAGAATACGCCCGAGGGTTCGCGACGCGCACGCGACTTCTGGGCCTTTCCGGACTTGGTGGGCGTGATGTTCGGTGAGAGGTGACTCGGGTAGCGCGACATTCGTGCGGAGGGTACGCGTAGCTGTGACAAGACTTGGAGATGTCCAGGCTCAGTCGTCTGCTGCTGGGGATGAACCAGAAACCGTTCCATATTTGGATCAAAGGGTTGGCTGCCCCACGTGTCCGGTGCGGCGAAGTCTCGCGTAGACAAACCACACCACACAAAGCAGGGCTTGAAAATTTTCTATTAGAAAATAATGCTTGTATGTGTAAACCCTGTCAAGGTGTTATGCATGTTATGGTTACTGTATGCCACTGTGTGGCATTGTGTACTTTCCAGATCCTGCGGGTCAGTTGAATTTGAAAGCCTGTCTTCACACGGGTGACGTAACCGGCTACACTTCGGTCGCCCGTCGGTCGCGTGTCGGTGTGGGCTTGCATCTCATACGTGGCCTTCAGGTTACACTGGTAGGGTTGGTATCGCTGATTTGAAAAGCATCATTTGTGTGGCACGCCAAATACAGTAACTTGCTACTCTCAGTTTTGGTTGTTGGGGACCAGCGGGGAATCGGAGAGGAGCGGGGAATGTTGGAGATGGCGGTCAGCGCGAAGATTGCGTTGGGACATCGGTCATGGACTGATGATGCTCAAGACAGTACGGATGTAAATATTACCAAAGGGCGAGAAACACAGATGACTCTCCCGGCCGTCAGGTCCTCACTGCGTGAAATCCTAAGAGGAAAACCCGTCACGGTGGGTTGAGGTTCCTTACATAAGCAAACAAAGCACGGGTTACATAAGAGCGCAACTTGCTACTCCTCAACCACACCTCAATAAATGTGCTTTCTGGCTTAAAGACTTAGTAGATATGATCCATACCTTTAATTTGGTTAAGAGATTTAAAAAAAATATTAAGCCATTTTATAGCAGTAAGAAAAATACTTGTTACATAACCCATGCTGGATCTTCATGACCCCTACCTTACTGTATACGTGACGGTAGACGTCCAGACGCCCAACTGAAACTCACCTTCTACTCTATAGCTTACTGCACAGAAAGGCAACGCGAATCCACTGGCACTTTAAGTTTTCTCTTCGTTAATTGAAATGCTGCTTTATATATGGTGAAGATCTGTGGTCTGAGTTACGTGCCATTGAATATCTCGCGCTTCCTCAGTTCTATCGATTTAGGTTGTCTCGACCAGCCGTTTTACAGACAATTTATCTGCACTTCTTTCCCTTCGAAACGGACAACCATCCACCCTCATTTTTCCCCTGCCCTATTTACGTATGTACTCGGCAAGATACATTCCTATTGCGCTGTCGTACAGTATATACGGCGAAGCTCAGCTGGTTGGCAACCGCAATTTCGGTTCCAGTAGTTTCCCAATGTACAAAGTGTCCGCTGGACACACATCGATCCAGAACCCCAGTTTTTCACCCAGTCCGACGTGTAACTCGCTTGACCATTGTTCCCTTCCATCAATGCGCCTTGATCGCGCGTGCCGGTTTATCATCACTTTTACGAAACAGCCAAACCAAGCGACAGACGTCACAGAAGAGCCTAGATTCCGCTGGCGCGGATCCTCGTAGAGGTTCCAGTTGTGGCGGTTGGTTGTCAAATTGCTCAGACAGCACCGCGGCGAGAGGTCAGTACTGGTCAGTTATAGGGAAAATCGTCCCTGGCGGAATTTCATCGGGTCAATGTTGGATCTAGTCCACCTTTTTCTCTGTAGAGATGAGGAGACATCCGGCATCGTCCATACACTCTCCGGCAGATCTATCCCCACGCACGTCCCGCTTCCCCGAGTGTTAGGTATTGGAGATCAAGATCGAGTAGAATGTGTCCCACAATGTGCATGCGGGGAAATAAAGCCAACGCGGAAAGCTGCGGGTCTGTAAGTCCGGTACAGGAAAGCTCGTGTGACCACCCCAGGCAGAAAATCGCCTGCATCAGTATAACTCTCACATTCATCTTCGCAAATTTCGCACGTGTCGAGTGATGCCAAAGATATTCATAGCGCTGAATACTATGTCTACGGGAAGTGACGACAGGCTTACGAAACGGTGTACTCCCCAAATCGTTGCTTTAGTATGTCGAAGGTTTCCCGGTCATTGGTGAGCGTGTTCTTTGAGCAACAAATCGACGGTCTACCCTGTCTATCCCCGAACGACCCTTGAATCGGTATGGTTGGACCTACAACTAGTGTTGCATGATGTGGCGCGTGAACCACTAGTTGGCTGAACTGCCAGTGGTTGAGCCAAAGTAGCTCGTGCAGGGGTGCCAGTGGTATCCGAGTCGAGAAATGGCTTGCGACAAGTTGGATATGTCAACCTACGATTGGTCCATGTGGTGGGTTCATCTCTTCGGACAAGCCATTGAACCATGCCAGGAAGAACAAATTGAGTTGCTTGGATGGAATTAGACTGTCCAGTCAACCAAGGTTAGCGACGCGGACATCCTTCAGGACGTCCACGAAAACTGGGCCCCCGACTCGGACATCTGCACTAGCGATAGAAACCCTCCCTCCATAATGCAACGGACTCGTCGACGTTGTTTACATGCCAAGCATATGAGGTGGCGGGATAGGGTTCGGAAGCAAGCAAATTAGAATATTCATGGATGGGCAAGGGTTTGTGGGGATGCAATGCCGGTAACTCGATAGATAAAAAAGAATATCAGTCGTCAGGGGCTCTACGTCCAGCTGAGCACCGGAGGGTTTGATGAATGGGCGTCCCAGAGGAGATGAGATGCAGAAGATCGACCTAGACGGTAACTCCGAGTCGCTCTAAAGTCCCGAGTAATCAGCGGTCATCATAATTAGAAACTGATCATCTCCACGGAATAGCGAGTGATGACGAACACCATCACCAGAGATGATACGATACCATTTGTCGACTCGCCTGATTAAAAACTGACGAGCGAGAAAGAAGCAACGAGACATCATTTTCATTGACAGGGAAACCTTAGATCGCTTGCCGTCGCCGTAGAGATTTAGCGAACAAATGCTATATTTTTGGTTCTCCCATGGATTAGTAGACCCTCTATCTATGAATTACCAAAACGCTTCCAAAATATGGACAAGACCCATTTACGGGGAAACCATGCCAGAAACCAGAACAGCATAGAACCCTTACCCAGCGTCATGTAACTTGGTGGATTTGGTGCCAGGGCTTTCGTCACCACCTGCTTCGCAAAGACATCAGTGGGCATTGGCGAGGACTGGCCGATGTTCTGTCGGGCCAGAATCTTATCCAAGTACCTCGCATAAAGGCTGTCTGGAGGTGGGAGGTAACTCAGATTTGCAGCTGTTAGACCTGACGTCACCCGGGGCGACAAGCAAGACTTTGATGTTGAAAAGTCGGCACTCCATCTCTAATGCATCGGTCGGTGATAGCGAGTAACGCTGACTTGGTAGTAGTATATATGCCACCCCACGGCAGGGGGCTAGAAACCGGCAGATTTCACATTCGGTAACGTCAATGCGAGGAGAGGGGGCGTGCGTACTGCTGCGCGACGACGGAGCCAATGGTGATGAACATCCCTTGCTTGCGAGCGGCCACGTGGGGGAGCACTGCTCGGTTTACGCGGAGAACCGAAAAGACGTTCGTGTCAAAGGCCACCTGGACTGCGGTGTCATCGGTAACGTCGAGCGCGAGAAGCTCAATTTGTAAATGATGTAAAGCCTGCATCTTTTTGAGCTTCCGGGCTGTTGCATAAACTTTGCACCCCTGAGAGGCGAATTCCTTTGCCCTGTTGAGATTATTGAATACACCATTCTGTACGGTATTTCCAAGTAAAAATGACCTACAGGTAAAATCCTATCCCTCCTTTGGAGCAACCCGTCACAAAGACGACTTTCGATGACATCATGGCTAGCTCGTGCGTGGTGTGTGTTAATTCATCCAGCTTGTGATCGCAAGCGCAGTCGACCAAACATGTTCAATGTGCCATTTCTACGAGAGAGAGCCCCGGAGCCGTCCTCACAAACGTAATCTCTAGAAGGATCAAAGTTCACGTAATTTGAATCCTAGCATCTTCGGCATTTCCTCGGCCCCTACTGCGAAGTTTTCGGCAGCATGGTCCTGGTCCAGGAATGTGGTTCGTGACTCCAAGGAACAAGAACAGCCAGACCCGCTGGAAAGCAGACAATTCATGCTGACGCGCCGCACTCAGCCCCTTTCAATTGGCTATCATTTTGCCACATCATGCGCTCTAACTGCATCTGAAGCTCCAGCAACGACATCGCCCGCGTGTAAGGCTTGGGGGAGTGCGCGCTGAAGGTAATGCTGCCCTCTTTTCAACCTTCAAGGTAGCGCTATCCATTTTTTCAGTGCACCAATTTCAATTGTTGATCTATATGTTGCACTTTCAAACACCTGCCCTCCCATCTGCTCGATCCACAACAATGGCCGATACGTACTTAGGTTTTGCCTATCGGTCACATTCAAGTCTGTAGCCGCGGCAGTGTCTTCTTTGGACGTTGCTACCTCTGCTATGGGGTAACCCCGGCCGCTCTCTCCCCGGGATCGTGTAAATGGGGATCGTGCACCATGACCTTTGTCGCCTCGTTGTCACGCGATGACCTACAACCTAGATCTGCAACACATTTTTACCCGGATATCTTTTGTCTCTACAACATCATTACGAGGAAACTACGGCGGAATTATACATGGGGAAGTCTCTTTCCAATGCACCCGTGGGGCAGAGAAATCTGTTCTTGGGGTTTTGCGGTAGTTTTCAGGCCTTCTTCCGTTCGGGTGACCCTTGATAAAGGAACAGAGGACATGCACACGACGACATTAAACCTTCCCCTTGTGCCAATCACGTCTTGTGGTAGACCTAGCGTGCAGAGACCTTGAAGAGGTTTACATTTGGCTGTAAACGTTCAGTCTTGGGTCAGGTCCCTGCCCACGACAAACGCGAGGAGCCTTCCACTCTTTTCCCTCTGCAGATCCTTCCTGCATCATTTGCAATGACATATTCGACTTCTGAAGAAGCGTCTTACAAACGACATTCGCTCGCCCTAGCATCTACCCAGTCGTTTGATGACTCCCCTGACAAGGAGCGTGCCTCGATATGGTCGTTAAGCACAGTGGACGAGGACCCGGATTACCCCCACCCAACGCGCTTGTATCAATGCGCATTGGTTATTTCTGGCTTCATGGCGACATTTCAGACGATTGGTGCCAACCAAACATATGGAATATTTCAAGTAAGTGCCTCGCTGAGCCATTGCGGAAATGCCTCCATGGGCTTTTATATGAATGATACTTTGAACAGGAATACTATACGTCACCGGGAAGCAAGATCGTTGATGGTCCCGGTCAGTATGCACTGGCCTCGCTCATTGGCACGATAGGAGGTGGTCTTACGTGGAGTGGGAGCATTTTGGTCGGCTTGATCATCTCAAAAGGATGCGACCTATGCCTCATGTGCCTCGCCGGATCAGCGCTCATGAGTCTGGGTTACATTCTCGCGAGCTTTGCCACGAGGGTATGTGCCGCCGGCTCCGTAGCGCGTGCCTTTGACTGACTCGGATGATCTTCTTGGCCAGCTGTCGTATCTCTTCATTACACAGGCACTTCTCGTCGGCATCGGCTCGTCGATGTTGTACTACCCTGTCATATCATTGACTCCAGTGTATTTCAACCGTCACCGTGGGTTTGCAATGGGCATCGCTATGGCTGGGTCAGGCGCAGGTGGCCTGGTCCTATCTCCAGTCACGCAATTGTTACTTTCCCGTTTTGGTCCTGCCGTGACACTGCGCATTTTTGGGGTATGGAACTTGGTGGTCTGTGTTCCTATCTCCTTCGTGGTTCGCAACCACCCGGCGTTTCGACCGATCCGTCCCACTCTGGCCCTCGCCACGAAGGGAACATTCCTTTTGCAGGTATGCTCTGCCCGCTCGTTTTTGCCGCCGCCCGTCCGCTCAGGTCTGCAGTTGCTCGCAGCGTTCTTACAGGCCGCTGGGAACGTCATACCCCTGTACTATCTGACCACATACTCGATTTATGTACTGGGATTCTCGCCTACCACAGCCAGTATGCTCTTGGCAGCGAACAACGCCGTCAACAGCGTGGCACGCGTATCTATGGGCCTGCTGGGTGATTATGCCGGACGGCAGAACACCATGATTTTCTGCGTGAGTACAGATTCTACCCTTTCGATTCGCTGCGCTGTTCTTTAACGCTTGATCACTTCCGCGTGCAGGTTATTTTCTCTGGTCTCTCACCACTCGCGTTCTGGCTTGACGCCTCGCGTGTGCGTTTCCTCGCTTTCATTATTCTCTACGGCATGGCCTCTGGAGGATACAGCGCCCTCTTGCCCACTACTATAGTGGAAATTTATGGTAAAGAACATTACTCCTCTGCCAACGCTGCTATCTACTTCATACGCGGCCTCGGTGCGGTATTGGGTGCACCCGTCGCGGGCGTCCTGCTGGGCAGTCACCCGGAGGCCGGTCAGGAATCAACATCACCAGGCGAGCTACAGATGCGATTTAATAAAATAGCTGGCTACGATGGGGCGCTGTTGCTTGTAGCTGGGATATGCGTTGTGTTGGTGAGGTGGTTCGACGCAAGGGCCAAGGTTAAATGGAGGTGGATAGCATAGACTTTTTAGAGCAGCGGCACTGGTAGCCTTACTCCAAGCACGCCGACAATCACACAGGGTTAAACAGACAAATCAATTCAGAGGGCAATCCCAACGGCAGAGGAAGTATGAATGCCAGTCTGCATGAATAATACACACGGGCTGGTACAACTGACAACCCGACAAGACTTACAACTACTTTCGCCTGTTGCTTTGCATGGTCAGGATTTGCACAATACGAACACTGAGAAAGGTGTGTTTAGAAGAATTAGAAATCGAGGAATAGGGTCGGGCTTACAAGATGTTGAGCATATCGAGCTCGAGGCCAATTGCCTCCTTCATGGGATCACGCGTGATAACACCGCGCTCAGCTAGGCGAGCATGATGGAGGATCTTTTGCGTACTGCGAAATCAGGGAAGAGATTAACCGTGCACGCGATCAGAACAAGCTGATAACGTACTCGTAGAGCACAAAGCCACCAAAGACAGCGAGGCCACCATATAGAGAAATTGACTCGGTCACAGCCAAAGCGCGTGTACCGAGAGGAAGGGCCATTGGTGCCAGCGACGTCAGTGCAACGACGGTGACACCAGCAAGCAGGGGACCACCCATATACAAATACTTATCGTTACTGTAAATCACGATTAAGTGGAATGTCGTATAGCAGAATCCAAAAGACCTACGTAGCAGTAGCCCCTATGTAAGAAAGCGAGCCAACGACGCCGCACGTATACAATGCCGCTCGCGAAAGTATGGCCGGGCTGAGGAAAAAAAGTGGACTAAGTGTTGCGGCTTGGCAAGCATTGAAAGTCTAGAAAGGAACTTCTTTAAACCTGTTCTACGGGTGAAAGGGGCGATACCGACCAGCCAAAACAAATGTTTTTGAACAGAGTTCTCCGGTGATGTGTAGTACACTCCCATCATACTACCGATACTGCCGACAAGACTAACGCCAAGTACGAGCCCTGGAAGATGCTTGTTAATAGCGTGTCTCACCTCCTGTGTCAAACCGCTCACAAGGATTTGCCGACATGATGCGGAATGGCAGTCCAGCCCTGAACATGCCGCGAGCCGCCAACGCCGTCAAGACAAGCCCGCCGCCCGTGTATTTGAACGAATCGTGCAGGTAGGATCGCTCAGCTACGGAAAGGTCATCTCGAGTGTCTCTGTTCAGGAACACCTCTACACCAACGATGGTGCCGGCGACGGTGGCCTGCGAATTCGTGAGTATGGACTCAAACAACATTAGGATAATTACGACCCGACATACAGCTGTGACTGCATAGCGTTTCCAAGCTTCCGTCTGCGATGGACGAGATATAACCGCAGAATCAACGATGCCTCGTGATGATTGTTGGAAAGGCTTAGTAAAGGAGCTGGGAGGTCGATTTCGAAGTGCTTCTAGAATTCGCGGTCGTACGGCGCTACTGAAGGGGCGTAGAGGAAAAACGTGGGGACCTGACCGAGGAACAACAGGTCCAAATAACGGTCTTGTGTGTGCAAAGAGGCTGAGACGGAGCATAAGGGAAGGATTGTGGTGGTCGAAGTTGAAAAGCGGAATGGACGATGGATGCCGACTTATGACGCGGAAAGTGGCTGAGGGTCGGCACAAAGTTTGATAGATAAGATAAGATGTAGATGTGGTGGCGGCAGCAATTTCTGACAACTCCAACTCACACGGGATTCAACAGTCACCAGTCGCCTGACACAATCCAACTTCCGATGTCCCAAGCAATAGGCAGCGTACGTCCTTTCATATGTCCATCGCTCTTATATTGAATCGGCTGGGACCACTTTATCAGACCGCCCTCGCCTACGCACGCGTATGGCACCATGCAGACGCGAAAGACCGTATCCTTGGAAAATTAGCAGAGAGAATAGCAATCGTGCTCATGGGGAAGCACAAGCCTATCTACGACCCCAGTGGTATGTTTCTCCCTTTCTCTTCTGGTTTGGAACTCTGACTGTCGGAGGTAGTTGACTGCGGCGACTATGTGGTTGTGACGAACGCGGGTCAGGTCAAGGTCACAGGAAGAAAGGCAGATCAAATTCTGTACCGGAAGCATTCACTTTATCCGGGGGGTTTGAAGGAAATCAAATACAGGGACATGATGGACAAGAAGCCCGATGAAGTACGTCGCCCTCTTGTATCACTTTAGGTGTATCTCTTTGACCGGAACGACTCTCAGATTATTCGCAAGGCAGTGTCGGGCATGTTACCAAAGAATAAGCTTCGTGAACGACGATTGGAGAGGTTGCGTATATTTGAGGGTCCGGACATGGGTATCTTCCAGAAGAACATCCTCAAGCGATGGGAGGATGGAACCGTCAACACTTCATAAGATATCACTGTATCACTGCCGTCGCCGAAACATGTCTACTACCCCACTAATCTGATATCTGCCACATATCAAGACATCTACACTATCCGCTTATTCAACTATTTGCAGCCTGCCAAGCCGTCAGTCTCACACAGTCCGGATGACGTCTCTATTTATGCCCTCGGTCTAGCCCTTTTTCGTTCGGGGCCAAGTCTCTGGCTTTCACACTCAATTGTCACCCTGACAGCGGCGGCATTCATGGGTGACAAAGCGAACGACTGGTAAGAGATTGTGCAGACAAGTATACGAATACATTAACTGGGACGGGAGATAGATAGTACAGATATGCTTATGTGCTAATGGAGCTGTGGGTTGAATGGAAAGAAATAGCATACCTATCATGATCCCTTTTGCAGGGTTGCCACGTCAGTAAAGACGGTCGTAAAGCTTGCACAGAGAACCAGAAACGGAATGAGAATGCGGCCTGCTGTCGCAAGCAGGGCATAAGTACCTCTCGCTGACAGACGATTCGCCAAACGAATCTGCGCTCCCATTGGCCTCGGTGCGTCATGCAACACGAAGTAAGGGTCACATTCACAGCCTGAGATCAAAACAAGACAACGTGGCTTACCCACTAACCTCCGACACATACATACCGACATTCTTTCAACGGGTTGATTTCCGTACTTGGGGAATTCCTCCGCAGTACCTCTATAGCCAAACTTTTGTATTCGTACAACATTTCAAATACATCGTTCTTCAGTCTTTGTCGCTATAATCCGATTCGAATGAGGTTTCTTTATTGGCTCTTTCAACGTCATCTGTCTTTTCGTAGTCTAGAACCGCGCTTCCGTCCACTGGAACAAAGCCAGCAGCCTCCATTTCTTCCTCCCACCCGAGGGGGATGTTAGGTTTCAAGAGCGCCGATATGTGTTCTTGGAGCAACATGCCTGGCGAACCCCTCGTTCGGCTTCGCGCGTACAATCGGCAAGGATGGACGTACCAATGGCCACGAGTGCTGACCCATCCAGTGCCTTGTACATGTCTGGAACGCTCTCCGGGGTCGCACCTTTCCCCTCGTTCTTCCCTCTGCCCTTGACAACTCCCTCTTCACGAAGATCCTCTTTCCCAGAATCATCTTCATAGTCTTCTTCATCTTCATCTTCGTCTTCGGCGTCGGCATCCGTCCCCGCCTCTGCCGCGCCCTGCACATGCCTAGCGTTCCGTTGTCTCACCTCATCTCTGTATTTTCGAGATCGGTTTGACATCAGACCCTGCGCGGCATAATACTGGCTCGCGAAGTAATGGACGCATTTCAGCAAGTCCTGCATGAACCAACAGACCGAATGAACGATAAGAGGTCGCGTGTCTAGAAAGAACAGAAAAAGAACCCTCGACCGGGTCGTACCGAGGAAGGCACAGGCCAGTTCATCGCCCCGCCATTCGCGTCGACCGTGTCGCCGCTTGTACGACGAACACGGTTTCCGGAATCTCCCAGGAACCCGACGTCGTCATCTATGCGGCGTCTCTTGCTGCGCCGCGGCACACGAGGCTTGATGTTCTGCACTTCGCTATTATCGTCCCCGTGCATCACCACGCGCTTCGGAACCACACCGAGACCGGCGGCATCTCGAGCCACTCGATTGCCACGAATGTCGCGTCCGGTATTGCGCATTCGAGGGTCATGGAGGGTAGTCCGTGTAGGAGAGCTTATCGGGACGCGAGAGCCATCTGGATGTAAACGAAGTGTAGAGAAATCATGGACAGTGCTGCGCCGTCGGGTCGACATGGTTGAGCGTTGAGCGTTGTAAGCGGCCCGGTCCGCCCGGTTCATTGCTCTAAACTCTAAATAGGCAAGTGACCTGTCCGCTGTCTGGCAAGCCGAGCAATCCTTGATCATAGCGCCAACACATTAATTAACCAAAAAAACAAAACAGTCAAGTTGTATAAAATAGTGGACACAGGTTTGAGGAGTAGACAACACACGGACACATGGCCAAGATAAACAATAAAGCAAAAATAAATATGTGACGGTGTGCCTCAGGTGGCCGTCCGTGACTTTTGCAGCGCAGGTATCCGCGTCAAATCGATTAAACCGACTTTGTGCGACTGCAACGAAAGCGCAACACGGTCAACGCCGTCTTCGTGCTGCTGCCAAGACATCTCAAATATCGCACGCTTTGGGTGATCAGAGAACCACGACCAAACTTTCTCCTTTTCCTAGTGCATCTCAGTGGAACGAAAAAAAAAAGTCGGAGGGCGCAAAATGAGAGCGTACCGTTGTGTCATAAAGGTGGAACCATCCGTCGCCACCACCAGTGGCGAGCCATCTCCCGTCTGGACTGAATGCAATTGCGTAGATCGGCTTTTTGTGATGTGTAAAAACTTTTAAGCATGCGCCCGTGTCGGCATCCCAAAGCCGTGCGGTGGTATCGAATGATGCACTGTGCATAGTCAGTAGCGAGAGAAACAAATTAAAGTAATACATACGTAGCGACGAGTTCATGGCCATTCGCCAACTTCACGGGACTCCAGCTTACTCCGGTCACCCAATTTCGGTGACCCTCAAGCACTGTCATTTCGCCACTGATGGCCACTCGATCGGATTCAGATGACTGCTTTACTTTTCTCATCCCCCATATGCGCACTGTCATGTCATCGGAACACGACATGAGGCGTGTTCCCGAAGGGTTCGCCTTGATCTGGTTGACTTCTCCATCATGTCCTCTATAAAACTGTTAGCGGCAGTTCAGCGTTGATCGTGAGACAGGTGCCCACGTGAGAATAGCAACGGGGTCTGAGCGATTGATGCTTAACACGTGAATCACTTTATCAGCACTGCAACTTGCGAATAGTTCTTCGTCTAGCCAGTCCAAGTCCAAACAGATTCCTGGAAAATGGGTCTTCGTCAGAAATAGTCATCAGAAGACAGCAGTGTTTACCTCGATGCTTGTACTGCATACGTCTCTGCTTCTTCTCGACGTCCCAGAGACATACTGTATTATCCAAACTGGCAGTAGCGAGCCATTTTCCGTCCCTAGAGAAGCGCGTAGCGAATATTGGGCCCTGATAGTGGTCAACAACTTGCAGTGCTGTTGATTCGGCAGCCATTCTTACCTTATGCAAGCGACTTTCGAAATATAGATCAGCAGAAACCGTGTAGATACGCAGCGTAGCGTCATAAGATCCCACTGATAAAAGTGTCCCATGGCAATTCCAGTCCACAGACGTGAGGTCTGCATCAGCTTTCGCAGACGAACAATCTATTGCTTGGTAGGGTTTCAGGGTTTTGATTTTGGCGCCGGGGGTTTGTGGCAAGTCCCATAGATGAATGACGGCGTCCTTTGATCTGTATACGGGATTAAATCCGTACAGTCGGCATATCCATAAGAACCTACCCTGAGCTCAATATATGGTGCTGAGTAGGGTTCCAGGCACAAACAAAGACCTGAATGATTCGAGGTTAGTAGCCAGCTTTAAACGCCATATGGCCACGCACCTCTGCATCGTGTCCCTTCAGTTGCACGACGGTTTCACTGAGATCTTCATTCTCGGGTGCTGATAATGGTGCTGACTGGGGCACTGCAGGTGCCGGCGACTTGGACTTGGGTGACTTCACGCGCTTTGCCCCCTTCTTGTTTGACTCGGCAACATCGCTGTTCGCCCCCCGCACACTAGATCTTCGTGCAGCGGATACTAGCACACGCCGCGTAAGTATCGGCGCTTTATGAAAGAACCAACGCGCATTCACTGAAGTAGAGTTGACGCACCGTCAGGGTTCTTCTCCTCGCCCTCCACGTTGTTAGCTTCATCCGTCTTTTGTCGCTTTTCAGAGTGACCTTCTTCCGCAACGGGTGTGCTTGCTTTGCGCTTCTGCGCTGAGTCAGATGGCTCGGACGCAGACGCCAGCTGGGACCCTGCAATGGCGGGTACGGGTGTAGGATTGGCAGACAGCTTGAGGGTCGGCTTGATACTTGGGTTTAAGGAGCAGACATGTGTCTCTAACAACGAGAAACCAGTGGTGCAGTTGCCAGTCATATCATTATTTCCTCTCCAATGTGCCTCTACTTCAGTGTAAAGTAGTGCTTTGATCAAGAGTTCTATGAGCTCTCCCCGAGGAATGTGTTTTTCCAAATGGACCGAGTGGTGGAGATGGCTCTCATTGAGAAGACTGAAGGCGGTGTGCTGGAAGCCTAAGTACAGGTGTCAGGGGCGCATAGAAAAAGGAATGAAGGAGAATGACCCGAGTCTTTGAGGTACGCGTAAATGAGGCAGTTCACTTCATCCGCGTTGATGGTTATTGGAGGTGCAGCCATGGGCGGATTAGTTGAGTGAACAAATGCAAGACCCCGGATATGAGCCAGAAGATCAGCTGTCCCCGGGGTCCTCAGTGTCTCCCGGTCCGGTCTACCCCCGCAGCGGAGCCGGGGCGGCGCCGCAGCCAGTGACCTCAGTCACACTTGTAGCCGCCTCATCTTGGCCGAGCAGAGTTGATGTTCACTCAGATCAGTTCTGCGCACAATGTCACATAACGAGGGTTCACCGACAGAGATGAATGAAGATGAACGTCCCCGGACTGTGAGCATCAGGGAGCTTCTCCGAAGTACGCATTCCGTATCTCATCGACCGAGGTTCCTGCCTTACTAACCTGAAATAGCCATGGTGCAAATCCGTGCTCTGGGGACAGACCAAGGTGGAGAGGATGATGCGTCGACCCAGGGACTGCTACAACACTTACTATCCTTGGGGACGTTTCGCCTGCTGCGCACGTCGGGAGATGACTCCACAACTTCCCGGCGTGCCGGAGGAGACGACAACGATACGGGTATCGAAGATGGCGAACCAGGAAACCAGGACGATGACGATGACGAAGGTGACGACGAGCGCTATTGGGGTCGGCCACACGCTAGGACCCCCAAATGGTTTCCACTTGTGACCACGCCCCAAGAACCTGGGGTGAGACTTCTCATGGGTGGGGAATTTGGCAGAGTTGGCGTCGAAACCCGATCTTGGAAAGGTAGTGCCGATGTTTCCAAAGCCATTCTGTCAAGACGGAGCAAGCTCCGACAAACTCCCAAGCAGGACATCGCTAACGTATGTGCTGTATATTCACTTAGGATGTCTCTCAATCATGAAAGCAGGCCATCATCCCGAACACCAATGGCACGGCTGTTGCGTCACTGACCGACAACATATACTGTGGTCAATACTCTGCAGGTTCGTACACGCCATCAGCCTTATTTTTCCTTTGCTTTACATGCGACGTTTAGATTCTTCCTTCTATTACACGTGTTGCAGAGGTGGGTTCCGTTCCATCCTCTCGATTCCGATTCCAAACCTCTACTAGATTTCCGCTTGCATATATACGACATGACTGTGCCACTCTCAAGCCCAACGCCGATCATAAGGCCAACCGAACGACTTTCACGACGATCGGTGTCTGATGCATCTGATGAGCCGACGGCCATGAAGGTCATCAAGGTCATTCAGGGCGTCTCGGGTGGGTGGACGATCACCGACGCCCATTTAAGCCCAGATAACGAAAGGTCCCTTTGTCATTTGTCCTATATTTCCTGTGGTTAATATCCAACCAGGATTATTTACTCCTCTATCGTGAGCCGTTTTAAACCCTTGAGGTGAGCCTTACCAGGATCGTACGCAGGACTCAACCGTACACATGGCGACGACACTGGACTCGTCATCAAACCAAATACCAATACCTTTTGCAGATCCTGTGTCAACGCGTCGTCAGCGCTTTTCCGCCTTCAGCGATTTTGGTATTTGGAGTTGTAAATTCTCTGCGGACGGTAATGAGGTGGTCGCTGGCGGCGATGGCAAGATATTTGGCAAGTAATCTATCTTGACATGGGATGAAAAAAGGGCTTAAGAAGCGTCGAAGTATATGACCTACTTGCAAACAGGCGAACAGTGAAGATTGATGCGCACCAAGCGGATGTCAACAGTTGTTGTTGGGCCGATACTGCGTCAGGGAACGTGCTTATCAGTGCGTCTGATGACACGTTCGTGAAAGTCTGGTGTGTATCGTCGTTCGCTCAGTTGTTTATGGCATTACTTAAATGACGAACATAGGGATCGTCGCTCGTTAGGCTCTTCTCAGAAGCCTTCGGGCGTGTTGATTGGCCACACAGAAGGGATAACGAATGTTTCAGCGAAAGGTGACGGTCGCTACGTGATTTCCAATGGGAAAGACCAGGCCCTCCGCCTGTGGGACCTACGTAAAATGCGCACGAATGCAGAATACGAGGAGGTCTCCAATGATGATTATGGAATCGTTCTCCCGTTTCATTTACCCGACTCTGTGGCCTTTAGATCTGGTCGCTCGACGGCCGAATAGTCCAGGTTCTTGACCGGAGCAAGACGCTTCCCGTGTCGTTCGACCCATCGGCCTCTGAAGTGAACCGCCCAAGGATCCCTTCTCGGATCGTATGCGTCCGTGATGTGAGTTGGCACACAAAGGTACTGTATCGCATCCTGCGTCTCCCACCTCTGCGGACAAAATTGCGTGCATGCTGAACCGCCCCGAATCTTCCCAACACTAGGAACCCGTATTGATGAGCGTCGCATGGTCAAGCGGCCATGGAGGCAGCGTCGTTGCTCGTCACGAGTGGAAGGGTTTGCTGAAGATGCCCGGTGCGCTCGAGGACTTGGTGGAGAAACGGCGCCTCGAGAGCGAAGAGGAGAGCGCGAACCGGCGGGAATCCATGCCGGGTCATCTCGACTCCGATGATGAATACACACCCGAATCCGATGACGACGACGACGACGACTGAGCTTTGGTTATCCAAGTCGCGCGCATCCATCTAACATCCTTCAAGTTGTGTCTGTAATGCACGCGCGATCTCGCAGACTGCGTGGTCGCCCGTGAGCAAAATTACTCTCAAGGTGACGACACGAGTGAGTACGCATCCAGGTACCTGCGGATTCTGCGAATCAGCCACAACTTTCGCGAAATGGCCATTCCGAATATCTTTGCTGTTGTAGTTATGTATCTTTTTTTTGTATTCGGTGATGTCTAGCAGTCATTGGTGTACAAATACAAACATAGCAGGCGTGCGACACACAAGCATAGATAGCGAATCCCGATTTGAGAATCATCCAACGTTGATGGTCTTATTCCGACCCACAAGCTGGCGACCCCTCACTGGCGGTGGAGTGCCTCCTGTTTCTTTCGCCGCCGCTCTCGCCATACGGGGCCCCATCGAATCTCAACGTACAATAAGGGAGAAATTAGTACGCAAAGGCCACCGAGGAGGGTGTACGTCCATCCATTACCGAGTACGACAAGGATGGGGTTTATAATGGATACCATTCCAGCGCCCAGAGAACAGCGGACGATATTGTTCTGTCAGAATAGAAAATTACATAAATTTCACGCGTTGTCGGCGAAATGGACGTACACACGCGGTGATAGAGGATCCCTGGTCGGGCACCAGGTCTACTAACAGAGTCTGGGTGGCGTTCATTATAATGATAGCTGTTGTGCCAACTGCAAGAAAGGTGGTGAGACGCCAGACCATTCAGCGCAGTGCGGGAAACGAACTTACTGATGATTTGCAAGATTAGCGGTACCGCAATAGTGACCCTCGATTGGAGAGACCAACCGTAACCAATAACAGAAGCGGTGTAGATGAACATAATCCATGGCAATATTTGTAACCTTGCCTTTTCAATTGGGAATGTTGGGTCTTTTTCGACGGCTTTGGGATCGATGTCTTTCTCCGAATCAGATCGGGCTTGTCGGATCATTTCTTCCCTAATCTTCCGGTAAAAGGAGTCGGCAAGCTTCCCCGAAAGCCATGTACCAGTTAACATTCCTCCTCCCATGGCGAGGAAACATAGACCAAGATCCGCCTGAGTGAGGTAGGGATAAACCTTCTCGAAAATGACGGATAGACTCGCCATGACACCATACATAACGGCATAGTATGTGCCATTGAAGACGAGAAGGACAAAGACATCGGGGTACGCAAACATTAAGAGAGGGTTAGTGAACGACTTTCGCGGCGGATGTATGTTGCACTCTCTCATGCAGCGATGTCTTCCGACGACAGAGATGAGAGGTGTGTAGACCCACCCGGCTGAGATGCTTCCATCTCCTACTATGACGCGCAGAGTTTCGGGAAGAAACCTTCAAAGATTCAGTACTCAGTACGCGATCGGGATATGGATGAAGCGGAACAACGGACAAAAAGAGTCCGAGGCCGCACGTGGCAGAGCTTATGCACAAGAACCAGAAAATGGCCCTGAACAGTACGATTAATGCCAGTTCACGCACAGCGAAAGCGGCAGTACCTCCAGCCGAGACCCTGAGCCAGCGCTCCTCCGATGACAGGACCGAGAGAAGGACCAGACTAATATCAAAATATACGAGACTACTCGGAGCAAGGGTTACATGGGCGTACCAGTGGCGCGATACCAAACAACCCAAAGAAGCCACCTCTTTCGGCAGGAGTAGCTATGTCGGCGATGACCCCGGCCCCTGGTCAAATCATTGATACATCAGCGTGTGAATCAGCTTGCCTTAACAAGGTACATGCCTAGGGCAACGGTACTTGCTGATCCTGCCGCTTGTAAGCAACGCAAAAGCATCAACAACCAGTAGGCGGACGTCGGCACTAGCGCGAGTCCCACGCAAGACAAAGAAAGGGTTGCCAGACAAGCGAACATAATCGGCCTGCGTCCGCAGCGGTCGGATAACGTTCCCCACGCCATCGGAGCTAAATCATATGATCGAAAGGCGAATTGTCAGCGGCAACCCGATGAAGTGAGGTTAAGGCGCACATATGCCTTGCATGATCATGTACATCGTGACTGTAAGGTTAATAAGTTCTACGCTTTTGTGAAATTCTCTTGAGATGACAGGGATTGCAGGGAAGTATATGGCCGCAGTGAGAGGACTATGTGCGAGTTGAGTGAATGAACGTCAGCCAAACATGACATATGCTATGTTCAAACTCGCCTAAAAAGCGCCGCACAAGATGCAAAGCCGACGATCAACCACTTCTCTCGATGAGTAAAGACGCTGTAGGGTTTGTCAGTGACGACATTGCGCTTGTTGTCCTTGTCGGCCGTCTCGGAGATCGATGGCAGAGTTGGAGACAGCAATTGGTCGACCTCAAGGGGTCTAGCTGACTGTTTGCCTCCGCCTCCACTTGCTTCTGACTTAGAAGACATCGTAATGAAGGATACGATATAAGGGCTAGTGAGCCGCCTATAGTCATTAACCAGGCTCCACTGAAAGGCGAGATAAGAGGGTCGCCTCCCACCAGTGAGTTCGAGAAGGGGAAGGGGTGGAAAGGAGTGGAAGTGGGGCGTATATTTCCTACCCTTTCAGAGGGCCAGAAAGGGGGTTTAAATACATGAAAGTGACTACTGACAGCGGTGGCACGGGCGCTGGGCACAAAGGGTGGGTCAATTAAAGAAAAGTACCGACGTAGGATAAATGGCGAGCAGCAAGCACATTCGAGGCCAACGCGTGGCCGCACTTTACACCACTCATAATAACGGGTGACCCTTGATGTCACCAGCATCCCAAGTGGGACGTCTTAGGACGTTGGCCATGTACTGGAGTAAGTTTAAAGAACCGGCCTCTTGTAGCTAAGTTTGTCTCATGTTATCGCGTGATAGGGCCACGGGCCGTCCAACCCGTACGGGGGCAGGCAGGTTGTGGCGGGCAACGGGCGCGGGCGGACATTTTCCGGGCCGCAGATTTCCCAGGGGTTTCATGGGTGACAGTCTCGCAGGTACGTGGAATCGTGTGGATCAAATGCAGATATTTCCCACCGCACCACCAAGACCCACCAGGTGTGTGACCAAATGCAAAGGCTTCGTGCAGCTTCACTCCCTCCGAACCGTCCCCCGGCTGTCTTGCACCCTCCTCACTCACTTCCCATACTATCACAAATGTGCAAACAAGGGTAGTGCCACTGCCCCAGCCAACTGTAACCACCACGGGCACCATGATGAGGCACCGCACAAAGAAGAACTCGAGGTGCGCAGAGCGGGATTCTGCATGCTCTCAAAAGCACGCTGGGAGGCACTGCAAACCGAGTACATCCGATACCATGCGCCTCTCCCTCCCTCTTTCCCTCTTCCCTACCTCTGACTTTACCAACATTGCCTGCACACCCTCGGCAGCAGTCACCGTGCGCGTCCGCCGCCCCCACGCGCATAACCAATGCTCGCGGCTTACCTCACGCACTCAACATGATCAGCGAGAGCTCCCTCTCCGACCAGCTCCTCATCTTGCACATCACCAGCCGTCTCGCCCACCCTGACAGTGGGCGCACCTACCACAAGCACGACCCGGAGCACAACACGATGTGATGCAACGACCACGAGCACGACGTGCACCACCACATGACACGACAAACACAAGCACCACGCGACAGGACGACCGCAAGCACGACGTGACGCGACGATCGTGAGCATGACACAACGCGACTACCGCGAGCACAACGCGAACTGCGAGCACAACGCAACGTGACTATCGTGAGCATGACGCGATGTGACGACCATGAGCACGATGTGACGCGACTACCACCACAATCACAATGCAATGCAAGGCCCGCAAGCACAACCCGATGACCGCGAGCACGACACGGAGCACAACGTGACACCATGACTGCAACATAACGCTGAACAGATTCACAGATTTCACATACATATGTTGTTATTATTAGCTATCCTTGCCTTTATGTCAATTTGTTGCAAGCACGATAGAATAAGAGTGCCCTAGCACTCTGCTGCCTGCTGCTCTTCTGCCTGTGTATTATGCACACGGAACCCTTGCCCGTGAGTACGGGAAACCCACGCCCGCAATTACGGGCGCGGGAATTGGCGGGCACGGGCACGGGCGGGTCAGAAAAACCCCTGGGCCGCCCGTGAAGAACACCCAGGATGTCCAATGAAATCCGAGCAATCAACGGTGGTTTGATGTGGCGCCGCAATGGGGTCCGAGAAATGAGATTTCACCTAAGAGTATATTACACATGGATGTCTTCATATAAATTCCATCATTTGAGATAGTTGGGAAGGACGTCATGAACGGGTGTTAATCTATAGGAGTGCGCTTCCATTATCTCCTTGAAGTTGACATGAGAGTGTGGGATTGGGTAAGTCGCAACGTTATCAACTTTGAGTTGTTCAATCTATTACGATCAGCTGACTAGCTATCTGTTGAGACTTCTGGAACAGACCTGATCACGCGTAATGGTAAAAATATTTTGCGGAAGAAGGTGCATGACTTCTGCTTGAAGTTCTCCCACGACCCAGGGCAAAGCAACAATCGGCCGAAAACGACCGGTGTAATCCACCACGATTTTCATCATCTGCCGAAAAGTCAAGACTGGATGTGGGTCATGATATGTGGGTCACGGTCGCCCCACCTGAGCGGAGTAAGAAAACTCGCCTTCAGGTCCGACGGCTTCGATGATTTTGCCTTTACAATTGGTAATAGGAATGACGTTGTCGTTGTCTCTGGTAAGGATTTCGACCAGTCGGCCGATATCGCCAGCATATACGGGCTGGAACTGAGTATCGCCTTTGCCAAATACGGGCAGTACAGGCAGGTAACGGGAAAGCTGTGCGAATCTCTGCTGCGAGGTCAAAGAGAGTTCAAGTGGTGCCTGCCGTCCTCACATGGAACAGACCATTGCCAGGGCCGAACACCAGACTCGGTCGAATGACGGTAGCATCGGGACAATGAGAGAGGACGGCTTCCTCGCCCAATGCCTTAGTCCTCGCGTAAGGAATCTTGCTGTGTGGATCTGCCCCGATAGCGCTGACATGCACAAGCTTTGCGCCAATGGCTGCGGCTGCTCGTGCGACGTTCTCTGCCCCTTTCCATTGGATTGCTTCGAACTGTGCTGCGGAGCCTTGCAATATACCCACCAAGGAGATGACGGCATCCGCATTCTGAAACGCCTGGGTAAGGGTTTCTCCCTTGGTCACGTCAACTGGCACAGGAGGCAGAAGGTGGTCTTGTGGAAGTGTTTCTTTCAATTTCGCATAGACGTTACTGGGGTTTCTGGATGAGACTTGGACACGGCGCAAGACTCCTGTTGTGTTGTTCGCTTTGCTGATTGCTGTAGCGATGTTCGAACCTACAAATGCCAACAGGTCTAGCAAAGAGGACTACAGAGACCCCTTAGTAAGAAAGCGCACCGAGGAACCCTGCCCCACATAGAACTATCTTCTGGGCCATGTGAGAAGGAACGCCGCCAACGGCCGTAACATTTCGAACGATGTACCGTGATCGACTGACGTCATCGCCATAAGCCGGACTTGAACCACAGCTCAGACACGATATACGTTTTTATCACCGTTATAATGTTCAAAAAGTGGTTTTATACTGGTTAGACGAGCCAAAGGCCCAAAGGCTGTGTAGCCGGGGACCGCCGGCAGTCAACAACAATCAACTGCTGAAAGTACCGCAGCCACCAATCATGATACAAGTCGTCCCAATACTCTTACCTCAACCCTCAACTTCAATAACATGCATGTCAAAGAAGGCGATGAAAACCCCTCGTCCAATGATCACGGCTTTCCCCTTGGCTGTTTCCTCTTGCGTTCTGTGTCCTCTGGGCGATTCCTAGATGTCGCCTCCGATTCAGTTCAAGACGGCGCACCGATAATACTGTGGCCTGAGAAGGACAATTCTCTTGTGGAAGGCAAGTTCTTCATCTCCCCTGACCCTTTTTCACGAATCTGACCAGCGTATAGGTTTCCGCAGACCCGAAGCCGGTAACCAGGTGAGTACAACAATAGGTGGGCGATACTTCCAAGATTCACGATCTCCGAAGGTCTTCTTCATTGACACCAATGGTGCCCTCTGTGGCCGCGCATCAGGACACTCCCTCGACGTCGAAGGTCAGTTATCCTCCTTCCTCGAACACTTCTTCCTAGGCTCACCACTCACTT
>WNFC01001789.1_pt1 | contig 22849 bp, 20 predicted proteins | sample 5400541 | NCBI WGS metagenome assembly WNFC01 (sample SAMN13153342, study PRJNA577476) | soil metagenome | isolation source: 120 cm saprolite under Douglas fir tree site 2 hole 2 replicate 1 | place: USA:California | collected 2015-04-18
TCGACGTACATTGTCTGCGAGACGTCGCGCGCAATGCGCTCTTGAAGCGTCTGCGCGTCCGGCATTCGCGGAAACGACAACCGCGCTGGCCGCGACGTCGCCGCCGTGATAGTGAGATCGAATTCGCCGTCGCGCGGCGACAGCGTCCCAATCAGGAGCGCAGCCGAGCGCCCGAGCGGCGTCAATGAGATCTGTCGAAACGCGGCACGACGCATGAGTGCGAAGGCCGGCAGGTCGATCTGACGGAGAATCTCTCCGGGCGCCAGCGCGTTCCTTCGCGGGCCGGTGACGAATTCCAGGACGGGAATCTGCCGCTCATGGCCATCGCGCGACCACACCGTGGCCACGCCATCGAGCGCGCTCGCGAGCGAGATCATCGGCCCTGCCGGCAGCGACAAGCAGATATTGCCGCCCACGGTCGCCGTATTCCAGACCTTGAATGAGGCGACGAATGCGCGGCAACATTGGCCGATCAATGGCGCCGCGATCCAGTCAACCGGGAGGGTCATCCCCTCGAGGTTCGCGATGGTGCAGGTCGCGGCGATATGCAGCCCACTGCCGTCCACGTCGAGCGCCGGCCAAGCCAGGGCTGCAAGATCGATCAGCCGATTGAGATGCGGCTGGGGTTCGGAGAACAGCCAGGTGCCCCCGGCAAGCAATGCGTCGCCGTCTTGCCATTGCGGCAGGCTCGCCCGTTCACCGGGCCGGATAACCTCGCTGACGGTGTTCAAGTCCATGACTCACGCGACCTGGCGCTAAGTCTCACCGCCGATTTCAGTGCAAGATTGACGCCATCGGCTGCAACATGCGACTGGCCTTTGGTCCCTGATTTGCAAGGATTGCCATGAAAGTTGGCGCGCGGCCCCAGGGCCGGACTGACGGGAGAACGACGGTGAGCGACGGCACGGCAGTCTGGATCAAGGACCCATTGGCCATCCTGGCGGAGGGCGCCGAGCGCGGCGTCGTGGTTGCGGACGGACGCATCGTCGAACTGGTGCCGGCCGGTGCGGCGCCCGCCGCGCGCGCTGCTACGGTATTCGAGGCCGGCGAGCACATCGTCCTGCCGGGCCTGATCAACACGCATCATCACTTCTTCCAGACGCTGACGCGCTCCACGCCCGCGGCGCTCGATCGCGAGCTGTTCGGCTGGCTCGATGCCCTCTATCCGGTGTGGGCCGGGCTCACGCCCGGGGCGCTGGAGCTTGCCGCGACCGTTGCGATGTCCGAACTCCTTCTGTCGGGCTGCACCACGACTACCGATCACCACTACCTGTTTCCGGCCGGGCTTGAAGAAGCCATCGACATCGAGGTTGCGGTGGCCAAGCGACTCGGCATTCGCGTCGTACTGACGCGCGGCTCGATGAACCTGTCGCGACGCGACGGCGGCCTGCCGCCCGAGAGCGTCGTACAGGATGAGGACACGATCCTTGCCGACAGCCAGCGGCTGATCGATCGCTACCATCAGCGCGGCGACGACGCCATGGTGCAGATCGCTCTGGCGCCCTGCTCTCCTTTCACGAACACTACCTCGCTGATGCGCGCGACCGCGGAGATGGCGGCGAGGAACGACGTGCGACTGCATACGCATCTCGCCGAAACCCAGGACGAAGCGCGCTATTGCCAGGAAAAATACCGCTGCAGCCCTGTCGACTATCTCGAAGACTGCGGCGCGCTCGGCGAGCGGACGTGGCTCGCGCACGGCATCCATTTCAATGCCGAGGAGATTGCGCGGCTGGCGCGCGCCCGGATCACCGTCAGCCATTGCGCTTGCAGCAATCAGGTGTTGGGCTCGGGTGGCTGTCCCGTATGCGACATGGAGGATGCAGGCGTCCGCGTTGGCATCGGTGTCGACGGCTCCGCATCCAACAACAGCTCCAATCTCATCCAGGAGGTACGCGCCGCATTCCTGCTCCAGCGGCACCGCTACGGCGTCACCAAGGTCAGCCATCTCGACGCGCTGCGCTGGGCGACCAAGGGCTCGGCGGCTTGCATAGGCCGCCCCACGCTCGGCGAGATCAGAAAAGGCAACGTCGCCGACCTCGCTTTCTTCAAGCTCGACGAGCTTCGTTTTTCCGGCCATGGCGATCCGCTCGCCGCCCTGGTTCTGTGCGGCGCGCACACGGCGGATCGGGTCATGGTCGGCGGGCGGTGGGTTGTGGAGCACGGCCGCATTCCCGGACTGGACGTCGACGATCTCATCCGGCGACATGGCGCGGCGGCCCGCCGGTTGCAGAATTCCGCGCCCTGACACGCACGCCCTCGACCCAAGACGCCAACGCGGCACGCCGCTTTGATGGCGAGATCAAAGCGGCGGGGCCGGCGACACGCGCCGCCGGCCCCAATGGCCGGAGCTATTTGCTGCTCGGGATCTTGTCGTCCACGCCCTTCACATAGAAGGCCATACCGAGAATCTGGCCGTCATCGAGATGCGTGCCGCCTTTGCATTCGACGGTCGCGCCATCCTGCGAGAGGATGGGACACTTGAACGGATGCAGCGTGCCGGCGGTGATCGCGGCCTGGGTTTCCATGGCCGCTTTTTTCACGTCATCGGGCATGTTGGTGTAAGGCGCCATCATGACCAGCGTGCTCTTGAGACCGCCCCAGACGTCGCCGGAACTCCACTTGCCGTCGAGCGCGAGTTTGACCCGGTCGACATAGTAGGGTGCCCAATTGTTGATGATGGCGGTGAGCTGCGCCTTCGGCCCGAACTTGACCATGTCGGAATCCTGACCGAATGCGAGCGCGCCGCGTTGCGAGGCGACCTGCATGGCGGCAGGACTGTCCGTGTGCTGCATGAGGATATCGGCGCCCTGGTCGAGCAGCGCCTTCGCGGCATCAGCCTCTTTGCCCGGGTCGAACCAGCTGTTCACCCAGATGATCTTGACCTTGATGTTCGGATTGACGCTCTGAGCACCGAGCATGGTGGAATTGATGCCCGAGATCACCTCGGGAATCGGGAACGAGCCGATATAGCCGAGCACGCCGGTCTTCGACATCTTGGCGGCGATCTGGCCCTGGATGTAGCGGCCTTCGTAGAAACGAGCCGAATAGGTCGCGACGTTCTTGTCCCGCTTGTAGCCGGTGTTGTGCTCGAAGAACACGCTTGGATATTTCTTGGCCACTTTGATCGTCGGGTCCATGTAACCGAACGACGTCGTGAAGATCAGTTGATGGCCAGACCGCGCCAATTGCTCGATCGCCCGTTCGGAATCGGGACCCTCACTGACGTTTTCGAGGAACGTCGTCGTGATCTTGTCTCCGTATTCCTTTTCGATGGCCAGTCGGCCGACCTCGTGCTGATAGGTCCAGCCAAAGTCGCCGCGCGGACCCAGGAAGATGAAGCCGACCTTGAGCGGATCGGCAGCAGCAGGCAGGACGCATGCCCCGATCAGTAGTGCGGCGCCGGAAGCAATCATAAATCGTCTCATAGCTTCACTCCGATGCAGACGGGTGGTTGGGTTGGCTCTCAGCGCGGTGCCCGTCGGCGCGCATCGAGGACAGTTATCGATCCGGTACGAACACCAGACCGAGACATGCGGGCGCGGACGATCCGGCCGTCGCACGCGCACGCGACATAAGGACCAGCACGACCACCGTCGCGAGGTAAGGCAGCGACGACATGAGCTGGGAGGGGATACCGAGGCCCGCGCCCTGCGCATGCAGCTGCAGGATCGTTACGGCACCGAACAGATAGGCACCGATCACGAGCCGCCCCGGCAGCCAGGATGCGAAGACCACCAGCGCTAGCGCGATCCAGCCGCGGCCGGCGGTCATGCCCGGTATGAAGAACGGCGTATAGGCGAGCGGCAGGAACGCGCCGCCGAGACCCGCGCACGCGCCGCCGAACAACACGGCGAGCATGCGAACGCGTAGCACCGGATAGCCCAGCGCGTGCGCCGAGGTGTGGTTGTCGCCGATCGCGCGCAGCACCAGGCCAGCACGGGTTCGATAGAGGAACCACCAGATTCCGATGATCAGTGCGATGGAGAAATAGACGAAGGCATCCTGGCCCAGCAGGATGCTGCCGACGAACGGAGTTGCGGTGAGAACCGGAATGTGGACCGCGGGCGCAGGCGCGATGCGCTCTCCGACGAACCCGGAGCCGATCAGGCCGGAGAGCCCGACGCCGAGGATCGTGAGCGCAAGCCCTGCGGCGACCTGGTTGACGGCAAGACCGAGGGTCAGCGCGCCGAAGACCGCCGACATTGCGGCCCCGGCGAAAATACCAAGCACTGCCCCGACCAGGGTCGAGCCGCTGAAGTGCGCGCCCGCGAAGCCGCAGGCGGCGCCCATGATCATCATGCCCTCGACCCCGAGGTTCAGGACGCCAGAACGTTCGACCACAAGCTCGCCTGCCGCGGCCAACAGAAGCGGCGTCGACGCGGAAATCGCCGCGAGGATGATGGCCTCAAGCAGCGACATGACGGGCCTTGTGGGTGCTGACGAGGCGGATGCGATAAACGGTGAACGAGTCGCAAGCGAGCACGTAAAACAGCAAGATGCCCTGAAACACCTTGGTGAGATCGAGCGGGATCTTCATCGAGATCTGCGCGTGCTCGCCGCCGATGAAGGTCAGCGCGACAAAGAGGCCGGCGAGGAGGATGCCGATGGGATTGAGCCGGCCGAGGAAGGCGACAATGATGGCGGTAAATCCATAACCCGGAGAGATGCCGGGCTGCAGATGGCCGATCGGGCCGGCGACCTCGATGATACCGGCCATGCCCGCGAGCGCGCCCGAGATCAGCAGCGTGACCACGACAAGGCGATTTTCACTGAACCCGGAGAAACGCGCCGCTTTTGGCGCGGCACCGACCAACCGGATCTCGAAGCCCATGATGGTGCGCGCCAGGACGAAAGCCACGAGCAGCACGACCACGAGCGCGATGATCGCACCAGCATGCAGGCGGCTGCCCTCGACCAGCAGCGGCATGGTGGCGACAGAATCGAATTCGGCGGTAGTCGGAAAGTTGAAACCCTGCGGATCACGCCAAGGTCCGCGCACGAGATAATCGAGCAACAGATCGGCAACGTAGACCAGCATCAGGCTGGTGAGAATCTCGCTGGCCCCAAAGCGCACCTTGCAGATCGCAGGGATCAGAGCGTATGCCGCCCCGCCGAGCGCACCCGAGGCAAGCATTGCCGGCAGCACCCACGCTCCCGCTCCGGTACCGTGGGTCGCCACCGCGAGCCAGCTTCCGGAGACCGCCCCGATGAGAAACTGCCCCTCGGCGCCGATATTCCAAATGTTGGCCAGATAGCAGAGTGAAAGCCCGACCGCGATCATCACGAGCGGAGACGCTTTTACCACTATTTCCTGCAGCGAATAGCTGTCCGCCAGCGGCTCGACGAAATAGACCTTGAGCGCGGTGATCGGATTTTTTCCCAGGATGACGAACAGGATCGTCATCGTGAGCAACGCAAGCGCAATCGCGATCAGCGGCGCGAGGATCGCGATCTTGGCCGAGCGCTCGGCGCGCCGCTCAAGCACGAGCTGCATCGCGCGCCTCCTGCGACGGATCGTTGCTTCCGCCCATCAGCAATCCGAGCGTCTGGCGATCGGCGACTGCCGCGTCGATCGGCGCGGACAGTCGGCCGTGAAACATCACGGCGATACGATCGGCGATTTCAATGAGCTCGTCGAGGTCCTGGCTCACGATCAGGACCGCCGCACCGCGGCGAGCGAGATCGATCAGCGCCTGCCGAATGGTAGCCGCCGCGCCCGCGTCGACGCCCCAGGTCGGCTGGCTCGCCACCAGCACCTTCGGCTCGCGCAGGATTTCGCGGCCGATCACGAACTTTTGCAGGTTGCCGCCGGAGAGGCTCGCGGCCTCGGGATCGCGCTTCGCCTTACGGACATCGAAGGCTTGCGAGGTTCGATCCACGGTCGAAAGCGTCGCGGGCTTGTCGATGAAGCCGTGGCGGACCATGCCGCTTGCGGCGTGGCCGGTGAGGAGGGCATTCTCCGAAAGCCGCATGCGCGGTGCGGTCGCGTGGCCGAGGCGCTCCTCGGGCACGAAGGCCGCGCCGCGGCGCCGTCGCTCCGTGACCGAGAGGTCTCCAACCGCTTCGCCGTCGATGACGATATTGCCGGACTCCGGAGAGAGGCGTTCGCCGGACAAGGCCGCAAACAGCTCGTCCTGGCCATTTCCGGCGACGCCGGCAATACCGAGAATTTCGCCTCCCCTCACCTCCACCGAGATCGAGTCGAGCCGCGTTCCGTGCGGATCGTCAGGCTCGAGCGCTAGCCGCATCACGACGAGGCGCGGCACCGTCGTCGAGGGAGCGGCCGCAGCCTTTACCTCTCCGACGTCGGCTCCCACCATCATGCGCGCAAGCGACGCCGCAGTTTCCTGACGCGGATCGCAGGTCGCGATCTTCTTGCCGGCGCGCAAGATGGTCGCGGTATCGCAGAGCCGCTTCACCTCGTCGAGCTTGTGGCTGATGTAGAGAATCGAGCGGCCCTCGTCCTTGAGTCGCTTGAGCACGACGAAGAGCTGATCCGCCTCCTGCGGCGTGAGCACCGCGGTCGGCTCGTCGAGGATCAGAAGCTTCGGGTTCTGCATCAACGCGCGCACGATCTCGATGCGCTGGCGCTCACCGACCGAGAGCCGCCACACCGCGCGGCGCGGGTCGAGCGGCAAGCCGTAGACGCGCGACACCTCGGCGAGCCGCGCCGAGACTGCCGCAAACGAGTCCGTCGGGGCAAGACCCAGGGCGACATTTTCGGCGACGGTGAGATTCTCGAACAGCGAGAAATGCTGAAACACCATCGCAATGCCGAGCTCGCGCGCCTGAGAGGGCCCGGCCAGCTCGATCCTCTCGCCTTGCCAGCGCAATTCGCCCGACGTCGGCTCAACCAGGCCGTACATCACCTTGACCAGCGTGGATTTGCCCGCACCGTTCTCGCCGAGCAGCGCATGGATTTCCCGCGGCATCAGATCGAGGCTGATGTCGTCGTTTGCGAGAGCCGGCCCATAGCGTTTGCTGATTCCAAGCGCCTGCAACAGTGGCTGCTTCGGCGATGACGTGATCGGCGGTTGCTCGTGCATGCGCAGATACTAACACTGCCGCGGGATACGACGTCGGCAAGCCAATAGCGTGCCAAGATTCGGGAGCTCCGTTACCCGCGGACGAAGCGAGCGGTGGCGCAAACCGCTCGCTTCATTCGGCAAATCGCACATTGCGGCGGCTGAGGCAGGTGGCTGTGGGGGCCAAAACCGCCCGATTCCCGAGCGGCGGTCGGCTCCTCGTTCTGCCCGCGCGTGAGCGCGCCTGCATCGCGATCTCTTTTTCCACACTGTCCAGAGCGGCCTCATGTCGAAAAAGTGACATTTCCGCAACATCGCGGAGAAATCGGAAATGACTGGAATACCCGCCTGCTTAAGAATAAAGCGCGTCGCAATACGCAAAACCTGATGCAGTGGGAGGCCGCCGGCACGGCGAACGTGGCGTTTAGGCAAGATGTCCCCGGAACCACAAGATAAATCGCAATATTCCTCTTCGGCCTACTAAACATTTCCACAGTGCATATCAGCAGGAACGCAGCGCGCTGCCGAAAGAAAGCGCAGTCGCTGTACGAACTTCAGGCTTCCGTTGTGACGAAATCCGCGCAGTGATTATGACGACACTGTGTCGGGGGCAGACTGAAGCTTGGGGGACATCAATGTACAAGAGAACTTTGGGGTTAGCCGTAATCGTTGCATCGATGATGAGTGGGGGTGCGATCGCAGCCGATCTCCCCGCCAAGGCACCGAAGGCGCCGCCGCCACCGCCGCCGTTCTTCTTCGTCAACGAAAACTCGGTCAGCTACAGCTACCAATTCACCGCTACTAACCCAGGTGCGGGAACGACGCCGAAGCACGTGTTGACTTTCACGCATTTCGACGTGTGGGCCTATGGAACGAATTTCTTCACCGTCGACTGGCTGAAGGCGACCAACCACAACGCTCCGCCGTTCGGAACGCCGGCCGCGCCGTGCGATCGCGGCCCTGCGTTCAATCCGGCCGGTGTGGACCCGAATCGCTGCGCCGGCTACACCGAAATCTACGGCCTGTTCCGCAGCACGTTCGGCTGGAACCAGATCACGGGCACCAAGATGTTCGCGGTCGGGCCGCTCACCAACATCGAGTTCACCGTTGGAGCGGATCTCAACACCGACAACACCACGCTCGGCTCGGCCAAGCGCTCTATCCAGGCCGGTCTGCAGTTCGACTTCGCCACGCCCTACAAGGGCTTCCTGAACGTCGCGTTCGTCGCCTACAAGGAGTGGCAGAACGACGGCTTCTCCGCACTGTTCGGACCCAATTTCAGCGGCAAGGTCGAGTTCGATACGACCTGGGGCATGGAAGCTCTGTTAATCCAGCCGCTCGGGTTCTTGCCGCCCTGGCTGCCGCTGACCTTCAAATCATTCGCCCTGGTGCACGGTCCGAAGGGCGCGGGTGAGATCGGCGTGCCGAAGCGCATCACCGAATATCACACCAGACAGACCCTGGACCTCGACGTCGGCAAGATGGTCAGTGGTCGAGCCAACATGTTCTCGGTGTGGGTGGCCTACCGCTGGTGGAAGAATAAGTTCGGCCTCGACCCGGTTACCACCGGCTTCGTCGGCACGACGGAAAACACCTGGATGCTCGGCACGACATTCGCCTTCTAGTCGCAAGCGTCATGTGTCGCCGCGCTGCCCACCCCTGATCTGCAAAGCATGGGCAGCGCCAACCATCCGCCGGTCGTGCGCTCGACCGGCGGATGGCCGCGTTTGGCTGCTCCCGCGACCGCGATATATTCTGCAAACGATATCCGCTTGAACGTGGGAGCCGCATGCCTGAGCGAAGCAGGCCGTCCGAGGCAGACGACACAAGGTTTCTGCGCCGTACTTTCGATCTGGCGCGCGGCGCCAGATCGCGCGGCAACCATCCGTTCGGAGCTCTGCTGGTGGATGGCTCCGGCGCGGTGCTGATCGAAACCGAGAACGGTTTCCTGCCGGATCGCGACAGGACCGCCCACGCCGAGCTACTTCTGGCGACGCAGGCCTGCAGGGCCTACGACGCGCGCACACTGGCGCTGAGCACGATATACTCGTCGGCGGAACCATGCGCGATGTGCGCCGGAGCCATCTATTGGGCCGGTATCGGGCGCGTCGTGTTTGCGCTCAGCGAGCGGCGATTGAAAGCACTCACCGGAGATCACGCGGACAACCCGACACTGGACCTTCCCTGCAGGATCGTCTTCGCCGCAGGGCAGCGGCCGACGGAAGTCAAAGGACCGCTCATCGAAGACGAGGCTGCTGCGCTTCATTCCGGCACGTGGGACCGTGGCGCGCCATGAGCGAGTACGCACCTGAGAGGTCGATCATGTGGCATCGCTTGGCGACAGCGCTCGTGGCAATCGCCTGGTCCCTCGCCTGTTTGGCCCCTGGCGCGCACGCGCAAAACAGCGCTCTTCCGTGTGACTCATTCGTAAAGAATTCTGACAACTCGTGGTCGGCACTGCGCAACGTCCCGATTCGAGGCATGGGAGAAAGCCTGACCGTCCGAGAAGGCAGCGTGCTTCGCCCAGGCGCCGCCATAAAAGGCCTGGACCTGGCAACCATGCTCGATGAGCAATGTCCCGTGGCGCCGGAACCGGTGGTGCAGTCAGCCGCACCAGCGCCGAAGGTCGCGCTGGGCAGATATGCCGACGCCAATGGAAACATCGATGCGCAAAACCTCAACTGCGGCCAGCTTGCGGATTCATCCCCCGAAGAGGTTGATTTGTTTCTCACGTGGTATAGCGGCTGGTACAGCGGGCTCGCGAAAAAGCGCGGAATCAATCTGGCGCGGATCAGGAATGCAAGCCGCCTGGTCATCGATTATTGCAAAGGCAATCGCGACAAAAAGATCACCCAGGTGATGGACCTCATGTTGAAATAAGCGCCGACATTCGCGGCGCGACTTCGTCGGGTCCGCAAGTAGCGCCGTTGCAGAGCAAAGACAGGCCAACAGGCGCGCCTCAACGCCGGAAATAGGGCTCGCCGAGCGCGCGCGGCGCTGTCTGACGGCCGGCCAATCCGGCAACGGCAAGAAGCGCCAAAACGTAGGGCAGCATGATCAGCAGGGCATTGGGCACGTTGATGCCGAGCGTCGGAAGCTGGAACTGCAAGGCGGTAGCTGCTCCAAACAGCAGGCAGGCCAGCACGATGCCACGAACCTTCCAATTTCCGAAGATCACGGACACTATCGCCAGATAGCCGGCACCACGGGTCATACCTTCCGTGAAGGTGTGGATATCGCCAATCGATAGAAAGGCGCCGGCCAGCGCCGACATGAATCCTGCGAAGAGCACCGCCATATAGCGGATCCAGGTCACCGATACCCCTGATTTATCGACCGCGCGCGGCTCGGCACCGGTGGCGTAGATGGCGATACCGAGCGAGGTATAGCGCAACACCAGTGCCGCAACCGCGATGACGGCCAGGCCGGCATAGAGAAGCCAAACCTGCTGGAATAGGGCTTCGCCGAAAATCGGAATGTCGCCGAGCAATGGCGGTGCCCATTTGGAGAGGCCCGGAATCTGCTCGCGGGAACGAGCACCGAATATTTCGCGATAGGCCAGCGTTGTTGCGCCCAGCACCAGAATGTTAATGCCGATACCGGTGACGATCTGGTTGGCCCGCAGCGTGTTGCTGAGCAGGGCCTGCAGCAGCGCGACGGGCAGCACCGCGATGATCCCGATCAGCAGGCCAACCACTGGACTGCCGGTCGCCCACGCGCCGACCGCCGCGGCAAACGCGCCGGTCAGCATCATGCCCTCAATGCTCATATTCAGCACACCGGCACGCTCGCTCACCAATTCGCCGATAGCGGCGAAAAGAAGCGGGACCGCAAGCCGTAGCGAAGAGCCCAGGAATACCGCGAAAAGCTCCCAGGTCATGCACGCTGCCCCTTCAGGAAATAGGATGCGCCCGCAAGCGTGATCACGATCAAGCCTTGGATCACCATCACCAATGCGGTCGGCACACCGACAACCATTTCCATATTGATGCCCCCCGAACGCAGAAACCCGAATAGCAGCGCCGCGGCGATCGCGCCGACAACCGAGCCGCGCGCGAGGAGTCCCGCGACCAGGCCATCGAAGCCGTAACCGGACGAGAAGCCGTCCTTGAGCACATATTGCTCGCCCAACAGCATGAAGCCGCCGGCGAGTCCGCCGAGCGCCCCCGCAGTCGCGAGAGAAGTCATGACCATCCGCGAATAGGAAATACCGGCGCGGCTTGCCGCGGTTGGATTGAACCCGACCGCGCGGAGGTGGACTCCGAACACCGTCTTCGTCAGCACGACCGCGACGACGATCGCAACGACGATCGTGACCGGCAGCCCGATATGCAGCGGAAACGAATAATCCCCGGTCAGCAACGGCAGCTTGGTCGGGTCGGGGATTTCGAGAGACTCCGGAAGTGTCGCCGAGTTGGTCATTGGGCGACGCAGCAGATTCGGTGACTGTACGCACCAATAGAGCAGCCACACCGCGATAAACGACAACAGCAGCGTGCTGATGACCTCGTTGGTGCCGGCTTTGATCTTCAGGGCGGCTGCGATCGATCCCCAGACCATGCCCGCGATCGCAGCCGCGATCAGCGGCACCAGCAGTGGCAATCCGGCCGGCAACGCTTCGACTCCGCCATAGAGCGCAACCGCAGTGGCGGCGACGCCGCCCATCGCAATCTGGCCCTCACCGCCGACATTCACCAGATTGGCGCGGTTTGCGAAGACGAAACCAACCCCCACCAGCGCGAAGATGATACTGCGGTTTATTGAAGCCGCGATCGCATACGGCGACCCGAACGTTCCATCGATAAAAGCGGCTATAGCGTCCGTCGCCGGAACGCCGATTGCGATGATCAATGCCAAGCCAAGCGCCGCCGCCGCCAGTACGGCGGCGACCGAAACCAAGATCGAAGGCCGCAGCATCTCTCGCAGCACCGGTGGCCGGTCGGCCGCCATTTCGCTCATTGCGCGTGTCCCGCCATCATGGCGCCAATTCGCTCACGTTCCCTTGGGTCGGCGGCACACGTTCCCATGATCCGGCCGCGATAGAGCACGACGACGCGGTCCGCGACGGCAATGAGCTCGTCGAGCTCGGACGAAATCAGCAGAACCGCCGCGCCGCGTTCGCACGCCGAACGGATATGACCATAGACTGCCGCGACAGCGCCCACGTCGAGGCCGCGAGTGGGTTGCGCCGCCAGAAGGAAGATAAGCTTCGGCAAGCTAATCTCGCGCGCGAGCACCGCCTTCTGCTGGTTGCCACCGGACAGCGTGGAAAACGCCGCGTCGGCGCTCGGCGCCCGTACGTCGAATCGTATCATCAGCTCGCGTGCCGCCCGCGCCAAGTCGTTTCGCCGCAGAAAACCAAAAGACGTGAAATCCGCGAGCCGATTGAGAAAGATATTTTCCGCTACGCTCATTTCGGCGATGCAGCCGACCGCGTGGCGGTCCTCCGGCACAACGCCAATACCAGCTGCCGTGATCGCTTTGGGCGTCAGGTGGGTGGTCTCCATTTCGCCAAGAAAGACACGACCGCTACTCGGCGACATCATGCCCGACAGGATGAATGCTAGCTCGCTTTGTCCGTTGCCCTCGACGCCAGCAATCCCTACGATCTCGCCGCACCCAATTTCCAAGGTGAAATTGTCGAGCCGGGTAACACCCTGGCTGTCGGTCGCCGTCAAGCCGTCGATCTGCACGATTTCGCGGACCGGTGTTTCACTCGGCGCGGCTGCCGCACGGTCGACGCCGACGTCCACCATGCCCAGCGCCGAGGCCGCCGATTTGTCGAGCGACTTCACGTCGCCCTGGATCATCGCCCGTACGAGCACGTCCATTTCCTCGGCAGGGCGATCCGAGCATGCGACCACGCGGCCGGCGCGCAGCACCGTCACCCGATCCGCCGCCTTCTTGATCTCGGCAAGCTTATGGGTGACCAGGACCACCGCGCAGCCGCTCGATGCTACCCGACGGCAGATGTCGAGCAGTGCGACGATCTCGTCCGGCAGCAAGACTGCGGTCGGTTCGTCGAGCAGGAACAGGCGCGGTTCGCGGATCAAGCATTTGACGATCTCAACACGCTGCCGTTCGCCGACCGAAAGGTCGTCGATCCTTGCATAGGGATCGAGCGCGAAACCATATTCGTTTGCCAACCGATCGAGCCGCTGGGCCCAGGCCTTCTTGTTGATGATGCCTCGCTGTCGCCCAAGAATCACATTGTCGACCACCGTCATGTCGTGCACCAGGCTGAAATGCTGGTGAACCATGGCAATGCCGCTCGATAGCGCGTCCGATGGCCTTGTGGGCCGGTAGGCCGCGCCGCCGAAGTGCATGCTGCCTTCGTCCGGCACATGCACGCCGAAGATCAGATTGCACAATGTGGACTTGCCGGCGCCATTCTCGCCAAGAATGCAGTGCACCTCGCCCGGCATGACGTCGAGCGAAGCGTCCGACAGTGCCACCAATGAGCCGAACCGCTTGGTGACGCCCTGCAGCGACAGCAGCGGTTCAGTCCACGCGGCCGGAGGATCCTTCACCGCGGCCAATTTATGCGAGACGGCGCTTGTCAGCCCTTGAGCACCTTGATCTTGCCCGCGAGGATGTCCTTCATGATCGAATCGAGCTTGGCCTTCTGCTCGGACGTGCCGTTGCAGATGACCATGCTCGACGCCGCTGGACCCATCTTGAGGCCGAACTCCTTGTACCCGGGCTTCCAAGTTGCGGCCACGGCTTCATCGATCGCGTACTCCACCTGGAATCCGACCCCGGTGATCGAGTAGGCGACGTAGAGCGGATCGGTCCCGCACCGGTCGGTATAACTGCCGATGATGTGCGTGCCTTTGTCCTTCGCCGCTTGTTCCATGCCGCGCAGGCCGAGATTGAGGATGTGGTAGTGCACGTCGGCGCCTTGCGCGATTGCCGCGAGTGTCGCCTCCTTCGATTTTGCCACGTCATCGAAGTCGCCGGTGTAGTTCTCGAAATACTTGATGTTGGGGTTGATGTATTTCGCGCCATTGCCAAACTCTTTGCCGGCATTGACGATAGATGGGATTTCGAGGCCGCCGACATAGCTCACGGCGCCGTTTTTGGAGAGCATGGCTCCGGCCGCGCCGGCGACGAATGCGATTTCGGCCTGCTTCACATCATAGCCTGCGACGTTCGGAAGCGACTCTCCCTCGTTGCCGCCGACAATCGAAAACTTCACCTTTGGAAAGCGCTTGGCGATCTTGTAGACTGATGCCTGGGTCTGGCCGCCGACGCCGATGACGAGATCATTCTTCGAGGCGAGATTGGTCAGTGCCTGGTCCATGTCGGCGTAATTGATATTCTCAATCATCTGGACCTTGATCTTGTCGCCGTATTTCTTTTGCGACGCAACCAGCCCGTCGTAGCCCGACTCCATCCAGCCTTTGTCGGATTTCGAGCCGGGAATCAGGATTCCGACCTTCACCGGGTCGGCCGCATGGGCAGCAAGTGGAATGGCAAGAGTGAAGGCGGCGGCGGCCACGGTGGACGCGCCGGCCAAGACGAAGCGTCGGGATAACATGAAGCGGTCCTTTTCTGAAGCCACGGGCAGGAGCTCCGGCGTGCCGTGCGAAGCAAAGGCTATGCCATCGCAGCAAGCCTTTGATCCTGCAAGCGCCTCCCGCACCTGGGGCGTTTTCGAAATAAGTATGTGCTTACTATTCGCGCAAAGGCCCGCGTGCAGTGGCCATTTGCACGGCCAAAACCGAAGGTCGCGCTCGCATCAATGGACAATTCCAGCGATTCCAGGGGCCTCTGCGTTGGCAGCAAACTTGCAGCGATGACGCGGCCAGTCGGCAACGAGGTGCCGGTTCACTGCTGGGAGGGAAATGGGACAATGTCAGCCGCCAAAGAGCGTCCAGAAATGCCGGCGGGCGAGCCGCTTGGCTTCGGGCCCCATTATGTTTGGCACGCCGCAAAGGATCTGATTGACATGGCCATGCCGGCGCCCCCGCCGGTGCCCGTAAGGATTGCCTGCCAGCCGCAGGACGTCACCGTCGATCTGCGCCGCACCGCCATCATCGTCATCGACATGCAGAACGACTTTTGCGCCAAGGGCGGCTGGGTCGACCACCTGGGCGTCGACTACACGCCTGATCGCAAACCGATCGTGCCGTTGCAGCGGCTCCTGCCGGTGCTGCGCAGGGCCGCAGTGCCGGTAATCTGGCTCAACTGGGGCAACAGGCCCGATCTCGCCAACATGCCGCCCAACCAGATTCATCTCTACAAACCGCAAGGTACGGGCATCGGCCTGGGCGATCCACTGCCGGACAGCGGGGCGCGCGTCCTGCAAAAAGATTCTTGGGCGGCAGCAGTGGTCGACGAGCTCACGCAAGAGCCGAAGGACATCAAGGTCGACAAGTACCGCATCAGCGGCTTCTGGGACACGCCGCTCGACACCATCCTGCGCAACCTCGGCACCAAGTCCATCCTGTTCGCCGGCGTGAACACCGATCAATGCGTGTTGCACTCCCTAACCGACGCCAACTTTCTCGGTTACGGGTGCATCCTGGTCGAAGATTGCTGCGCCACCACCTCGCCGGATTTCTGTACTGAGGCGACGATCTGGAACGTCAAGAAGTGCTTCGGGTTCGTGACTGGCTCCGCTGCGGTGATCAAGGCGCTGGCGTCCGTCGCGGCGCGCTGAGCATGGCGATCGCGGTGCCACAATCGCATACAACGTCACGCGACTTCGGCGCATTCGTTCCGGATGGCATCTGCCGACTAGATGCAACCGGTCGCGGCGTGCTCGACGCGCTTTCCTTTGCGGTCAAAGACCTCATCGATGTCGCCGGCTGCAGGACCGGCGCCGGCAACCCCGTCTGGCTAGAGCAGCAAGCCCCCGCCGCGCGCTCTGCTCGTGTGGTTGAGAAGCTGCTGGCTGAAGGCGCAACGCTTGTGGGCAGGACCGTGACCGACGAGCTTGCCTTCAGTCTCGAGGGCTGCAATGTCCACTACGGCAGCCCGATCAATCCAACCTGCCCGGATCGCCTCTCAGGCGGCTCGTCGAGCGGATCGGGTGTGGCAGTCGCCGCAACACTGGTCGACTTCGCGCTGGGCACCGACACTGGTGGTTCGGTGCGCGTGCCGGCGAATTTCCTCGGCATCTTCGGCTTCCGTCCGAGTCACGGAGCGATCTCGCTTGAGGGAACCGTGCCGTTCGCGCCTTCCTACGACACCGTCGGATGGTTTGCGCGCGATGCCGAGATTTTGGCTCGCGTCGGCGAGGCGCTGCTGCCCGAGCAGAGTCCTCATCCGATCACGGAGTTGATCATTGCTCATGACGCCTTTGCGCTTGTCGATCAGCCGCTTGCCGAGGTGCTGGAAACGAAAGCCGCCAATTGGCGTCTGGCGGGGAGCACAGCGGTCTTCGGCGGCGACGATGGGCTCTATCTCGACTGCTACCGCGTCTTGCAAGATGCGGAAGTTTGGCAAAGTCTCGGCGGCTGGATTACCCGAAACCGGCCGCCCCTCGCGAGTGACATCGGCCAGCGCTTTGCGGGCGCTGCGACCGTCACCCCGGCGCAAGTGGCGCGCTTTCGCCCCGTTCGCACCGCCATCCAGGCGCGCTTCGAAGCCCTGGTTCTGCCCGGGACAGCCATCGTCATTCCGACAACGCCGTGCGTTGCGTTGTTGAGAAACGCGTCGGACGACATCATCGGCGACTTCTATAGGAGGGCACTGACCCTGACCTCGATTGCCGGGCATTCCGGGGCACCGCAGGTGGCTGTGCCAGTCGGTCGGTGGTGGGGCTGTCCGATCGGACTATCGATCGTGGGGGCGCCCGGAAGCGACCGGGCGCTGCTCGCACTGGCGAGCAGCTTGCCGACGGCGCCATAAAGCGAGGTCGGCATGACCGATCGCGAGACCGACATTCCGACCCCGGTACGCGAACGGCAAGCCGTTCGGCGCCGGCGCGCGCGTCACGGGCCCGCGCAATGCCGCGAACAGATTCTGCGCGCGGCCAGACGCGAATTCGTCACTCACGGCTTTGCCGGCGCGCGCGTGAGCCGCATTGTCAGCAGGGCGGCCAGCAATCCAAGGATGATCTATCATTACTTCGGCAGCAAATCGCGGCTCTATGTCGCGGTGCTTGAGGACGCGCTCGCCAGTCTTCATCGACAGGAGCTTCAGATCGACGTCGAGCATCTCGAGCCGCGCGAGGGGATGCTTCAGCTTTTCGATTTCATGACCGATTACTTCGAGCAAAGCCAACATCTGGTTCGGCTCTTTTCGGCCGAAAATCTGCTAAAGGCTAAATATATACGCAAGTCCTCACGCATTCCTGAAATGTCCTCGCCTGTGTTGACCATGATCGAACGATTGCTCGTGCGCGGCACGCAAGCCGGACGATTGCCGCAGGGACTTGATGGGTTGCGACTCTATGTCCTCATGGTCGCGCTGTGTCAGTTTCACCTGTCAAATGTGTACACCCTCTCGGCCATTTTCGGACGCGACTTGTCCGACGCGGACTGGCGTAGGGATCGGGCCGCCGATGCACGACGCATGCTGGCCGCGTTTTTGAAGGCATAGAAGTGTGCCAAGCGGTGGCTCTTGCTGGCCGGGCAAGCTCATCGCGGGAAGTGGCAAATTGGTCGCGGGGCAACCGAGCGACCTAAGTGGTTCGAGCGGAGCGTGGAAAGACGCGCCCGTCCGCTCGAAACCGCGTCTTCTTGGCACGTGCGGGTGGCGACGGCGCAAGCTTACTCCACCGACTTATGTCACCGAGCCGACCACCCCTTCGACGAGATAATTCGTGCCCCACAGGCTCGGCTCGTAGAGGCTGAGCGTTTTCTCGCTCACGATCCTGCCAGTGTTGTCCTTGATCGGGCCGACGAAAATGGGCGCGCCCCGCTTGAGCGCCTCGGTCGCCTCAGCCGCTGCCTTGCGGACGGCGTCGCTTGCGCCGGCACCGAACTTGGTGTTCTGCACCATGTCCTGGTCGAAACCGCCTTCGAAGTGATTGGGCAGTTTCTCGCCCTTTACGATCATGTCGGAATAGGCCTTGTAGATCGTGATGTATTTGAGTTCCGCGCCCGTGATGAAACCCTTCGGGGCCAAGTTCGACTGATCGGCGTTATGGCCAAGCGACTTGACCCCGCGTTTTTCCGCCGTCTCGATAACGACTTTCGGGCTGTCGACGTGGCATCCGACCACGTCGCATCCGGCATCGACGAGCGAGTTCGTCGCTTCGGCCTCGCGCACCGGCAGGCTCCACTCCCCCGTGATGATCAACCGCACTTCGGCATTGGGGTTCACCTTGCGCGCGCCGATCGCGAACGCATTGATGTTTCGTAGCACGAGCGCGATCGGCTTGGCCGCGACGAAGCCGATCTTGTTCGACCTCGTCGACAGGCCGGCCGCTACGCCGTCCACGTAATGGCCCTGTTCGAGGTAGCAAAAATAGCCGCCGAGGTTGTGCGGATGCTTGTCCTTGTTCCACAGACCGGTCGGATGGCGAAGCTCTACCTTCGGGTATTTCTTGGCCATGTCGATCATGAACGGATCGAAATAGCCGAAAGACGTGGCAAAGATCAGCGACGCATTGTCGAAGTTGATCATCGACTCCATCGTCTTCGCCACCGCGTCGGTCTCCGGCACGTTTTCCTCTTCGATCACTTTGATGCCGGGGATCTTCTTGAGCGCCGCGGCGGCGACCGCGTGCGACTGGTTCCAACCGAAATCGTCGCGCGGCCCGACATAGATGAAACCGACGACGGTGTCCGCCGCGCGCGCACGCATGCTCGAGGAGACGAGAAGCGTTGCAGTGCCCGCGCCGAGCAACCGGCGGCGGGTGATGAGGTGATTTGCCATGATCAGCTCCTCTGTCGAGACGTCCCGTCGCGCGCACCAAGGTGCGCTCACTCCAAGGTCGAAAACGGGATGCGGATCGAACTGGAGCCGGAATTGTATTCCCTGCCAAACGAAGGACAACATCAAGGATTGTGCAGAGAATGCCCATTTATTGGGCTTCTCGCTAACCAACCTTCTGCCCGCTTGTTGAGGATAGTTTTTGACGCCGCGACCGAATTCGAGCATACGCGAATTCGGCCATTGATATGCCGCCGAGGATGCCATGAACGAAGCGCGCCCGAGCCCAGCTGGAAGGACGATGGTTCTCAAGCTCAATCAGCAGCAACTCGAGCTGATCGACCGCACCGTCGCACGTGGCGTCGCGCCGGACCGCCAGTCGCTCATCAAGCTTGCGCTGCGCGAATACGCCGCCGCCCATGCGAGCGATAAAGTCAGGCCATGAGCGAGCGGCTGGCACTTTTCGAGTGGACGCTGCAACCGGGCACCGGGAAGGCGATCGAGGTGCGCGCGGGCCAGATCCTGCGCATCGCGCAGACCGAGGGCGGGCAATGCGCGGATTTCAACTGCTTCAGTCTGCATGACTACAAGGAGTACATGCATTGCGGGCGCACCCGGACGGTGCATGGATTTCATCCGAGCAAGGGCACGTTCCTGTGGTCGGCGCCTCCGCGCGAGCGGGCGATGATGTATATCCTGGAGGATACCTATGGGCGCAACGACGTCCTCTTCCCGCGCTGCAGCGCTTACATCTATGAAAGCGCTTATGGCTTCGACGTCCACACCAACTGCCATGACATCCAGGCGGAAGCACAACGCGAGTACGGGCTGACGCCGGACGACGTGCACGACAGCTTCAATCTGTTCATGTGCACCGAGGTGACCGGCCCGCACGGCGCGACGATGACGCGGCAGGACAGCAAGCCCGGAGACTACGTCGATCTACTTGCGCTCATCGACGTCCTTGCGGTGCCGAACGTGTGCGGCTCCGACGTGATGCGCACCAGCAATTTTGCGCTAAAGCCCCTTCAGCTCACGGTGCTCCAGGCAACCGAGGCCGAAATCGCGAGCGTCCCGAAAGTGCCGATCCTGAAAAGCCAACGCACGCCCAAGGACTTCATCAATCCCAGGATCAAGGCCGATCGCGGGTTGCGCGCCGACCCGACTTATGTCCCACGATTCTCCAATGTCCCCATCCGCGTGGAAGACGTGCCGGTGACGCTGACCGCCGACGAGCTGGCGCTGCTCAAGTCGGCGAAACTCGCTCTCTATGGCGATGATGACGCAGCGGCGTTGCGGGACATTCTGTTCACCTGGTGGGAAGAACGGTTCTTGTCGGGCAACAGCGGTGCGCCGGCGATCGATTAGCTCGATGCTTTGGACCGAGCTGCGATTCACTCGCTCGCGAGAATGACGTTCCTCACCAACGGATAGATCTGGTTGGCCCAGCGGTTGCCGCTGAATACGCCGTAATGGCCGACGCCGGCCTGCATGTGGTGACGCTTGCGGTAGGGGCGCAGCCCCGAGCAAAGCTCGTGCGCGGCCGCGGTCTGGCCGACCGCGCAGATGTCGTCGCGCTCGCCTTCGACCGTGAGCAGCGTCGTGCGCCTGATGGCGCGCGGCTCGACGCGTTCACCCCGCCATGCCAGCGTGCCCTTCGGCAGGGCGTGCTCCTGAAACACGAGGCGCACCGTCTCGAGATAGAACTCGGCGGTCAAGTCGAGGACCGCGAAATATTCGTCGTAGAACGCCTTCGTCACCTGCGCCTTCTCGTGCTCGCCCTTCGCCAGATGATCATAGAGCTCGCGGTGCGCCTTCAGGTGGCGGTTGATGTTCATGCTCATGAATGCCGCCAGTTGCACGAAGCCCGGATAGACGCGGCGGAACGCCCCGGGGTAGCGCAACGGCACGGTAGCGATGAGATTTTTCTCGAACCAATCGATCGGCTCCGAGGTGGCGAGCTTGTTGACCTTCGTTGGATTGACGCGGGCGTCGATCGGGCCGGCCATCAGCGTCATGCTGAGCGGCTGCGCGGGATTTCCGATCTGCGCCATCACCGCCGCGGCGACCAGGACGGCAACGCAGGGCTGACACACCGCCACGACATGCGCACCCGGCCCGATTGCCTCGAAGAAACGGATCAGGTGCTCGACATAATCGTCGAAACCGAAGCGTCCCTGCATGAGAGGCACGTCGCGTACATTGTGCCAATCGGTGATGTACACATCATGCTCGGGCAGCATAGTGCGCACAGTGCCGCGCAGCAGAGTGGAGAAATGGCCCGAGAGTGGAGCGACGATGAGCACGCGCGGTTGCGGCGTGTCGATATCCTTCTTGAAGTGCAACAGCGTACCGAATGGGGTCACGAGCGCAGCCCGCTCGCTGACGGCGACCTCGCGGTTGCCCACGGACACGCTGGCGATGCCGAATGCCGGACGCGCGTGCGTCAGCCCTGCCCGGGCGATCAACTCGTAAGCAGCGGTGAGGTTGCGCAACACGGCGTTGTCGGCGACGCCTACCAGCGGCCGCCCAATCGCGCGCAGCGCAGTGCCCGCCCAAGTGCGGACCGGCCCCATGATGTCGGTATGGGCTTGATATGCCTGATAGAGCATTCCCAACCCGCCATGCGCCTTACGCGCGCGGCCATCCCTCGTGGAATACTCCCGGCTGACCCACGCTAATGCATTTCATCCAGCGCCGCGAGACCAAAATGGGAGGGCGGCGCCGCAATTCCGATGCCATCCACAGACCAACGCGAATTCTTTGTGTCGAGTCCAAACGCAATTGATATATTGTCTGCGAGCCTGCCGGGGCTCGCGACAATCGGGAAGAGAGCCATGGCCCCGGCGACGCTCACGATCAACAGCAAGAATTACGGCTCCTGGTCGCTGCGCGGCTGGTTGTTGTGCAAAATGGCCAGTCTCGACTTCGAGGAGCAGATGCTCTCGAGCGACGATCCGACCATCCGTGCCGAGTTGTTGCTGCTGTCGCCCTCGTTCCTGGTGCCGTGCCTGACCCACGGTGCCGTCAAGGTCTGGGACACACTGGCGATGGCCGAATATCTCAACGAGGTGAAACCCGGCGCCGGGCTGCTGCCGAAGAACCGTGCCGCTCGCGCGCGCTGCCGCTCAATCTGCGGCGAGATGCATTCGGGCTTCAGCAATCTGCGCTCGGCCTTGCCGATGAACATCAAGGGCCATTTTCCCGGATTCAAGGTGTGGGCCGGCGCGCTTGCCGATGTCGAGCGCGTGACCACGATCTGGCGCGAGTGTCTCGCCGAATCGAAAGGGCCTTATCTGTTCGGCAAGGAGCCCTGCATGGCCGACGCCATGTACGCACCGGTCTGCACGCGTTTCCTGACCTACGACGTGAAGCTGGATTCCCAATGCGCTACCTACTGCAACGCCGTCATAGCGCTGCCGCTTATGCAGGAATGGATAGCCGCCGCGAAAGCCGAGCCCAGCGAACTGGAGGAACTCGACGTCGAGTTTTGACGACTGAGTGGCTGGCAATAGGCGCACACTCCGACCCTGAAGTTCAGTCGTAGTTTCGATCTGACATCCGATTTTACGATTCTGCGCTCCGACAGCACGAGCATGCGTCCCCGTTCCGCCACGGTCACCAACACTTAAGCGCAGCAATCAGGCGAGCATGCGCCCTGCTGCCTTCGACCCCTTTCGCCCGGTTGTAGTGCTTTGTAATAGGACGCAGGTCAGCGTGGGTGAGCAGGTCGCGCGCGACACCGATTTGCGCCGGCATGGCGATCGCCCAGGTGGTCGCGGCTGCATCGCGAACGTCATGCGGGGCGACATGCACGCCGAGCCGCTCACTCGAATGCCGCGCCGTGATGAACCAGATTGCTGAATAGGAGAGGACGCCACCGTTTCGGCTGACCCAGAGTGCATCGCATGTAGGACGGCGGAGCAGCCGTGGACAAACGACGTCGACATAAGTGACAAGGTAGGGTGCCAGCAGGTCAGGGACCGCGAACT
>WNFC01001790.1_pt1 | contig 22849 bp, 19 predicted proteins | sample 5400541 | NCBI WGS metagenome assembly WNFC01 (sample SAMN13153342, study PRJNA577476) | soil metagenome | isolation source: 120 cm saprolite under Douglas fir tree site 2 hole 2 replicate 1 | place: USA:California | collected 2015-04-18
AGCGATCCGGCACCCCGGCGGTAGTTGTGAGCGCCGCGCTCCTGGCGGTCGGCAGCGCGTGGTTCATTACGCGGGTCGTCACATTCGGTAACTAGCTGTCGAGGAACTCGATCCTTCTGCGCAACGCATCGCTTGCCGGCGGCACAAGCGTTCTTTCGCAAGACGCTCGCCACGAATCTCAATCGATGGCCGCGCAAGATCGTTGCGGAGCCGGACAGCCGGTTTCGCAATGGCATGTTGTCACGGAATATTGACAATATATTTAAAATATTCTACACTTCTTCTGAACGGCTGAAATGCACGATTGGGGAGAGGATCCGTGGACCAAGACAGGACAGCGCGACAGGAGCTTTGCTATCTCGACGTCGGGGGTACGTTCACCGACGCGTTCGTGGTTGACGAACATGGCGACTTTGTCATCGGCAAGGCGCCGACCACACCGCAGGATATATCGGAGGGTTTGTTTGCGGCCATCGAAAACGCCTTTGACGCGGGGAACATCGAGCGTCGTCAGGGTTTCTCGGAACTTAAAATCATCGGCTACGGCGCGACCACGGTTCTCAACGCTCTGTTGACGCGCCGTGGGGAGAAGACCGGGCTGATCGTTACCCGCGGCTTCGAGCACCTGCTTCTCATCGAGCGCGGCAAGCAGACTTGGACGGAATACGATCGACGCGATCGAATTCACTCCCTGACCCACCGGCACCTCAACCCCATCGTGCCGCGCAACTGTATCCGCGGCGTGACCGAACGAGTGGATGGCGCCGGCAAGGTTGTCATTCCGATCTACGAACACGATATCCGGGCCGCCGTTGATCACCTTCTCGATCAAGCGGTATCGGCGATAGCCATTTGCTTCCTGTGGAGTTTCCTGCGACCCGAGCACGAGCGGCGTGCTGCGGAAATTGCCGGGCAGATGATCAGTCAGCGCGGCGTCAAATGCCGCGTAGTCACGAGCGTCGAGGTCAGCCCGGTCATGCGGGAACTATCGCGGGCCAACGCAACCATCATCGAGGCGTACACGTCCCGGCTCGCGCACAGTGCGTTCGCGGAGATCGAGGTCGGTCTGGGAACGCGTGGATTCGGCGGCCGCCTGCAGGTCATGCAGTCGTCCGGTGGCCTTGCCTCACCGAGCAACGTCAAGGCGGTCGATACCCTGCATTCCGGTCCGGTCGGTGCGCTGGTCGGCGGCCGGTACCTCGCCGAACTGTATGGTCTCGATAACATGATCACGACCGACGTCGGCGGCACGTCATTCGACGTCGGACTGATCAATCATGGCCAAATTACCATTCGCCGCGACCCCACCGCGGCGCGGATGATTCTCGGGGTGCCCATGATCGAAGTTCTGTCGATTGGCGCCGGCGGCGGGACGATGGCGCGAATCGATCCGTTGACGAACCGATTACAAGTCGGCCCGGAGTCGGCAGGCGCAACGCCGGGACCCGTATGTTATGGCCGTGGCGGGACGGTCCCGACGGTGACCGATGCCGATCTCTTGCTCGGCTACCTGAATCCCGACTATCTTGCGGGCGGGCGCATCCGCGCTGACATGTCGGCCGTGCAGGCGGCGATGAAATCGGCGATCGCGGATCCGCTCGGCGTCGACGTGACGGCCGCCGCCGAGGGTATCCGACAAATTATCGACACTAAGATGCGCACCGCCGTGGTGGGTCTCGTCGAGGCACGCGGCTTCGATCTGGCGAGCTACACATTGATAGCGGCCGGCGGTGGCGGACCGACGCATTGCGCAGGCTACACGGAGAACGTCAAGCTGGCCGGCGTCATGATGCTGCCTTACTCGGGTGCATTCAGCGCGTTTGGTTCTTCCTCCGCCGACTATGCGCACCACTACACCCGGGCTCTCAATTTGATTATTCCCCCGAGTCCCGATGCCGCGATCAAGGTGGAGACGGTCAGACACCTGGCGACTGTGCTCGAAGAGATGAGCGACGGCGCGATTGCCGCGATGCAGGCGGAAGGATTCGCGCCCGACACCGTGACACTTCGCCCACAAGTGATGGTGCGCTACGGGCGGCAACTCAATGATCTCATCGTGCCTATCCACACCCGGGCGCCCTCCACAGCACAAGATTTCGACACGATTATCGAGGCGTTCGAGCGTCAGTATGAGCAGACTTACGCCCGCGCAGCGAAATTCCCGCAGGCGGGATTCCACATCACCGACGTCGGGCTGGTGGCATCTTCGCCGAAAGTACGGCCTCGGCTGCGTGAATACCGGCTGATTTCGGCGGACCCTTCAGATGCCGCCCGCAAGCCCTCGCGGCGGGCGCATTTCAGGAACGATTGGCATGACACCGCGGTGTACGACTTTGCGCGGCTTGCTGCCGGCAATGTGATCCGCGGTCCGGCCATCATCGAGGATCGCACGACAACCTACGTCGTACCGCCCAACCAGTACGTTGAAATCGACAAGTTTTTCACGCTCTGGCTCAAAACCGCATAAGGGTGCTCCATGAATGTTTCGCCCAAAGCTATACCGCTTCGAGTTGACCCGAGCCCGCTCAAGACGGCGCTCGCACGGCGCCGCGCTGAGTTCGACCAGCGCGGCGTTTACCTCGACCGATGCCCGCACAAGGACTCGAACCCGATCAAATTCGAGGTCTTTTATACGAAGCTGAGCCAGTACATCAACAATGCGCGTGATCTCGCGAAACAGGTGGCTGCATCGCCTGAGATGCGCGAGATGGGTGAGTCGGTGCTCGGCCTCTACACGCCGGAAGGTGATGCCGTGTGCCTGTCACCGGGCCTGATGGTCCACGTCCGCACCATGTCGCGCGCGATCAAATGGATGATCGACAACGATTACGAGACCGAAGTCGGGATTCGCCCGGGCGACATCTTCTTTAACAACGACCCGTACATCGGCGGTGGCCACGCACCTGACCAACAAGTGATCATTCCGCTGTTCCGCGACGGGAAGCTGATCGGCTGGGCAGGCGGAATGTCGCATGTGTCCGAGGTCGGAGCCGTGGAGCCGGGCGGAATGGGTATCTCGATGAAGACCCGCTTCCACGAGGGGCTCTACCTGCCCTGCACCAAGATCGGTGAGAACGATCTGCTGCGTAAAGATCTCGAGATTCTCGTCGATCGTTCCGTGCGTGCGTCGGTGTGGTGGCTTCTCGACACCCGGGCGAAGCTCGCAGGCGTCAAGCTCATTCGCGACGCGGTCCACTCGCTGATGGAGGAATACGGCGAGCAGTATTTCCTCGAAGTCAGCGAGGAGTACATCGAGGACACGAGGCGGGCGACCGTCGACAAGATCCGGCGCGTGCTGTACCCGGGACGGTATCGTGACGTGGGTTGGCGCGGCGTAGACCAGCCTGAGCTGAAGACATTCCTGCACGCTCCGGTAGAAACCACCATTCGGGCGGACGGTACCCTGTTCATCGATACCGACGGGCTGAGTTCCGCCGGGGCACACCCCGTGCAGGCCACGTTGCCCCTATTCGAAGGTATCCTGTTCAATTCCCTCATTCAGCATGTGTTTTACGACACGCGCTACAACGAGGGAACAGCGATGGTCCTCGATTACTACGTACCGGCCGGATCGGCATGCAATCCGCCGGATATTTACCATGCGACGGCGCTTTGGGGCCCGGCCTTCGCGGGTGGAATCGCCTGCAACCAGTCGATAAGCCGCGCTTACTACGCCAACGGCTACCTCGAAGAGGTGCACGCGTCGAACGCTCAGGTCAACGCCGTTATTGCCGGCGGCATCGACCTGTTCGGACGCAAGTTTGCGGGCTGGAACATGGAGATGTGTGCCTCGGGAATGTTCGGAACCGCGTTCATGGACGGACTCGACACTGCGATCGCGGAATTTAACGCGGAGGGCGATTCAGGCGATGCCGAGGTGTGGGAGACGGCACTACCGCTCACCTTTATCGGCCGGTCGATCCGCATCGATGGCGGTGGACCGGGCCGCTATCGGGGTGGCGCCGGGCTCTACTCGACCTATCTGACCCCCGACGTCCCGTCGCTTGAACTCGGGTCGTTCGGTGGGGCCCCGATCTTTACCGCGCCGGGCCTGATGGGCGGATATCCGGCGCCCGTGCCGACGGTCTACGTGGTGCGCAATACCAATGTGCGCGAACTCATCGATCGACAAGAACCTCTGCCGAATTCAGAGGGAGACCCGGCACGGCCCAACGTTCTGACCATGGTTCGCGGCGACGCGGAGATCGCGAAGGGCGGCAATTACATCGCTCGGCCCATCGAGCCATTCAGTGTCTACGTTCAGCCGGGAGGCGACGGCAGTGGATTCGGCGACGTATTGCTGCGCGATCCAGCCTCCGTCAAGCGCGATCTGGACAATGGCGTCATCTCAACGCGGATGGCCGGTCAAGTTTACGGCGTCGCCATCGATTCGCAGGGCAACGTCGATCCGGATGCGACCCAGGCTAAGCGCCAAGCGATTCGCCGCAGGCGTCTCGAACGCGCTATTCCGGCCCGCGACTACAAGCGACAGGCGCGCGAGCAGCTCATGAGCGGCAAATTGCCGGCCGTAGCGCGTGATCTCTACAAGGACATTCTCAGCAAGCCGGGGAGATTTCGGGACGAGTTTTACGCGTTCTGGGAGCTGCCGGCCGAATTCGAGGTGAGGTGAGTCATGCCCATTCTGGATCAAGAGATTGCGGATCTCATCGAAGGCCGGATGGACCTCGATCGGGTTCGGGAGCTGCAGTCGGAGACCAAGGACCCCGGCCGCCGGGACCGTGTCATCCATGCGTGGCAGGCGCGGGTGCCATGGAAGAATAAGATCGAACTCTGCCTGCAGGAGGGGCTCTTCATCGTGAAGCGCGGCCCTGAGCGGATCGTCAAGTGCGCCTGCGGGCACGAGTTCTGTGAATACCATACGAATTGGAAGGAGCACGCGCTGGTCTACGAGCGCGATCCCCAGGACGGCGAGATATTTGCGCCGCCGAACGCGCCGGACGCGGACTGGATGGTCCTGCGCGAATTCTACTGTCCGGGCTGTGCCATGCAGCTCGACACTGAAGGTGTTCCAAAGGGGTATCCGTTCATCTTCAATTTTCTGCCCTCGTTCCCGGACGACGACGCGCGACCGTGACGGTCATCAGCCATTCAGTAGGGACCACCAAAACGCGGACGCTCGCAGACGCACTTGCGCGCGTCCGGTCCGGTATGAGAGTTCTGGTGGGAGGATTCGGCGAGCGTGGCTTCCCGTTCATGCTAGTCGATGAGGTCCAGCGCCTGGGCGTGAACAACCTCACGATCATCAAGAGCGACGGCAACGAGGACGACATCGGGGTCGGCCGGCTGATTGCAGGCGGGCAGGTGGTGCGGGTCATCATGAGCCACATCGGTCTTAATCGCCAGCTTGGCCAGATGATCAACGACGGCAAGATCGAGGCTGAAATCTGCCCGCAAGGGATTCTGGCGGAACGGGTGCGCGCCGGCGGAGCGGGACTCGGCGGCATATTGAGCGACGTAGGAATCGACACCATTCTCAGTGGTGGGAAGAAACGCGTCGATGTCGGCGGCAAAACGTTTCTGGTGGAGGAAGCCATTCGCGCCGACCTCGCCCTCATCCACGCCCACCGCGGTGACCACGCCGGCAATCTGACCTACCGCCATGCCGCGCGAAATTTCAATCCATTGATGGCCATGGCCGCCGACTATGTCGTCGCGGAAGTCGAGGAGCTCGTGCCTACGGGTGGCTTACGCCCGGATGATGTCGTGACACCGTGTGTGTTCGTCGATGCCGTAGTTCATATCGGGACGGATTGTTGATGGACGATGCATCCCTACTGATCGCAAAACGCGCGGCGCGCGAAATCTCATCGGGCGATGTAGTCAATCTTGGCATCGGCATTCCGCTGATGATTCCGGAGTACCTTGCGCCGGACGTGGACTGCATCCTCCATCAGGAGGCAGGCTACGTCGGCATGGGGCCCCGGGCGCGTGCCGGCGAGGAAGACCAGACGATTACCGACGCAGCTGGAAACTTCGTGACCTTGCGCCCCGGCGCCGCCTGCTTCGATTCCGCGGTATCTTTCTGTATCGTGCGCGGCGGCCGATTGGATAGCGCCTTCCTCGGCGCCCTCGAAGTCGACGGGCACGGGAACCTCGCCAACTGGACCATCCCCGGAAGGTGGTCGCCGGGCATCGGCGGTGGCATGGAGCTTGCGCAAAAGGCCCTGCGCGTGATCGTGATGACGCGCCACTGTGACAAAAGTGGGCGACCAAAGATCGTGGAGCGATGCCGTCTGCCGCTGACGGCGCCGGCCTGTGTCTCGCTGATCATCACGGAGCTTGCCGTATTCTCGGTGAAGCCGGACAGCGGCCTGACGCTGGTCGAGTTGATGGGCACTGCGACGGTCGCGGAGGTGCACGCACGCACGGGAGCTCCCTTCGGTATCGAACTCACGGGAGGGGCGGCGTGCTAGGCGCGGTCTATATCGCGGACGGCTGGCGGACGCCGTTCTGCCGAGCCGGCGGTGCGCTGGCCCGGTCGAGCCCTCAAGCCCTCGGCGTAGCCGTTGTGCGCGCATTCACGGATCGCGGCTTTGCATCGGATTCCGTGGACGAGATTATTCTCGGCAATGTCCTCAACGGTCGAGGCAACCTTGCTCGATACGCTGCACTGGGCGCTGGTCTGCCGGTCACGGTGCCGGGCTGCACGATCGACCGGCAGTGCGCCTCGGGCCTCGAGGCAGTTGCCCAAGCCTACTACCGGATCGGATCGCGAAGCGCGGGTTCCCTGATGATCGCCGGTGGTGCCGAGAGCATGAGTCAGGCGCCGTTTCTCATGAGTCGCGCCACGCGTGCATTCGACCGATCGCCGCCGTCCTTTCTCAACGTTCCACTGTCGCCGCCGGAAATCGGCGACCCCAGCATGATCGAAACGGCAGAACTTGTCGCAGCGGAGACCGCGATCCCCCGTGTGGAGATGGACGCATTCGCAGTAGCGAGTCACCAGAAGGCTACGGCAGCCCTGCGCGAGGGGCGGTTTCGCGCCGAACTTATCCCGGTCGCGACGCTGGACGAAGCGGGTCGATCGAGGCATGTCACTACCGATCTTGGGCCCCGCGAAGACACGTCGCTCCCAAAACTGGAAGCCCTGCACCCGGTCGTCAGCGGCGGCACGGTCACCGCAGGAAATGCGTCGGGACTCGCCGATGGGGCTGCCGCCGTCGTGGTGATGAACGAGGCCGCACTGGTGCACTCGCGTCGCAGACCACTCGCACGCATCGTTGACACGGTATGCGTCGGCGTTGATCCGGCGCGAATGGGGATGGGCCCCGTGCCGGCGATTCAGCGGTTGCTGGGGTTGCACGCGCTGTCGACCGCGCAAGTCGATTTGTGGGAAATCAATGAGGCATTCGCCGGCCAGGTACTTGCGGTCGTCAAAGTGCTGGGCGTCAATCCGGCGCAAATCAACGATGACGGCGGCGCCATTGCGCTTGGCCATCCGCTTGGCGCGAGCGGCGCTAGAATTATCGGTCATCTTGCGCATACACTGGCAGTGAATCCAAACGCTAGATATGGCGTCGCTGCTTTGTGTGTCGGAGGGGGCATGGGCATGGCGATGCTGCTGGAGAGATCATCATGAAAACCCGCGCTTCCGATGCCGTCATCGACCTCATCGACTCGGAGCATCGGCCGGAAGGCGGTGGTACTCAGGGTGCAAGTGCGTACCGGGAAATTCGTCGCGCGATTCTCGAATGTCGGCTCGCGCCCGGCGCGACAATTGATGAAAAGAGCCTGATGGCCGAATTTGGCTTCGGCCGCACACCCGTTCGCGAGGCGTTGCTGCGGCTAAGCACCGTTCGTCTCGTGCATTTTCTGGCGGGTCAGGCCATCCAGGTGGCCCCTGTCGGTCTGCAGGACATCCGCGATCTCTACGAAGACCGCCTGCACTCCGAACGACTTGCCGCATTTCTTGCCGTGAAGCGCCTGACACCTGAGCGGATGACGGCACTGCAACACAATTTCGACGCGGTGCCCGCACTACTCAAAGCGGGGAAGATCGGTGACGCGATCGCCCTCGATTTTCGCTTTCACTCGCTGATCTATCAGGGATCCAACAACAGCATTCTAAGTGACCACCTGCATAACCTGTTCACGCACAGCTATCGCCTCTGGCGTCTCACGTATACGGGGGATAAAAAGGAAATGGCAGAGATCATCAAGTCGCATGAGACGATCATCGATGCGCTGACGAAGCGCAACGCGGAGAAGCTCGATGCGCTGATTGTCGAGCACATATCGACGGCATTCGAGCATCTGCTTAACGGCATACGGGGCGACGCGTTTTCCGCCATCGGGCGCATGAAGCTGATCGCGCTGTAGGTAACCCGAGGCCCCTTATGAGACTTCTATTCACGCGCCGTCCTTTAGCAGCCCTATGCGCCGCGCTGCTCGCCCAATGTGTCGCCTGCGGCGTTGCTCTGGCCGATGAGATCAGCATCCTGAGCTGGGAGGGGTACGCAGACGACTCTTTCGTCAAACCTTTCGTTCAGCAGACCGGCTGCAAGGTATCGGCAACGTACGTCGGTAGCAACGATGAGTTTATTGCGAAAGTCATCTCCGGCGGAGGCAACTACGATCTCGTGACCCCATCGAACGATACGACCATGCGTCTCATCGATGCGGGTGCTGTCGAGCCCATTGACACGACGAAGATTCCCAACATGGCGGATTTCTTTGAAATCTTCAAAGCCGCTCCGTGGACGACCAAGAATGGGCGTACTTACGGAGTGCCCTACGGTTGGGGAATTGCTCGAATTATCGTCGATCGTTCCGCGGTTCGCAGTACACCGGATTCTCTGGCTTTCCTGTGGGACCCGTCCCTCAAGGGCAAGGTCTCGATATGGGACGACGTTGAGGCTATCTACACGGCGTCGCGATACCTCGGTTACAAGAACACTTACGATCTCAATGACGCTCAACTCGAAAAGGTCAAGGCAGCCCTGATCGCTCTGAAGCCCAATATCCGTAAGTATTGGGCCACGACCGGCGAAATGGGGACCTTGATGAACCAACGCGAAGTGGTTGCGGGCAACTCGTGGGAATCGACACTCGCGGCCCTGTGGAAATCGGGCCGCGATGTGATTGACGTGCCGGTCAAAGAGGGGCGAAGCGGTTGGGCCGATAGCTGGATGATCGTTAAGGGTGCCGGGAGCCGGACTTGCATGTACAAATGGCTCGACTACGTCTCGTCGCCGAAGGCTCAGGCCATTGCGCACCGCGTTACAGGCTTTGGCTATTCGAACACCAAGATGTCCGCCGAACTCGATCCGGCGAGTCGCGCGCAGTACCAGCGTCTCGGAATGGAGCGCCCAGATGTCCTGAAGCAGGTCGACTGGTGGCAAAGCGTCCGGCGGCGAGCGAAGTATCTTGAGATCTGGAACCAGGTCAAGGCCGAGTGAGGCACCGTGATGCAATCGCTCATTGACATTCGGCAGCTCACCAAGGTATTCGGGGACTTCGTTGCGGTCGACTCGATAGACCTGTCGATTCGTGAAGGAGAGTTTCTGACGTTGCTCGGCTCGAGCGGCAGCGGTAAGACGACAACACTTCGCCTGATCGCCGGTTTAGATCAACCGACATCGGGCAATATCGTGTACCGAGGCAAAGACATCAGCACTCTGCCTACCCGATTGCGTGACATGCGGCTGGTCTTTCAGGACTACGCCTTATTCCCGCATCTGAGCGTGTTCGACAATATCGCCTTCAGCCTGCGCGTGAAGGCACTCAGGCACAAATACGATACCGTGCGCGTCAACGAACTTGTTTCAAAGTATCTCGAGTTCGTGCGCCTCGGCGGTCAGGGACAGAAAATGCCTCACCAGCTGTCGGGGGGACAGAAGCAGCGCGTCGCCCTGGCCCGAGCGCTGGTGAGCGATCCGCCGGTCGTACTCTTCGATGAACCCTTGGGATCGCTCGACGCAAGTCTCCGTAAAGAAATGCAATTTGAGCTCAAGCGCATTCATCGGGAACTGCGCAAGACATTTATCTATGTCACTCACGACCAGGAGGAGGCGATGGCGATGAGTGACCGCATCGTCGTCATGAAGGGCGCCAAGATTCTTCAGGTCGATACGCCGGAGGCGTTGTATAACGAACCCACGAGCAGGGACGTCGCACGGTTCGTCGGCGCTGCGAACGTCCTCACGGGACAAGTACTGCGCAGCGACACCAGCGAGACCATCGTCGCAGTCGCGGACGGGCAGCTTGCGGTGCCAGCCAGCTCGAACCGATGGAACACCGGAGATAAGGTGGCTATTGTGCTGCGGGGCGAGAGCATCGATCTCACGTCAACGCAGGACGCGGCCGCGCAAAATGCGATCAGCGGAGTCATCGTCGGGCGCCTATTTCTGGGTAAGGCAATCGAATACCAGGTCGAACTCGCGGACAGGCAACACACGCTTACAGTGACGAGCATCCGCGAGGATTCAGTATATGAAGTTGGCGGCCGCGTCGCCGTCATTCCAAAACGCAATGCGGTGCGAATTCTTTCTGCGTGACGTCCGGACACGCGCGGGGCAGATGGAGCACGTTCGAATATGGTCAACGTTATGACGGCACAGACGAATTCTAGAAACGGCCTTATTCTCTGGCTCGCTCCGCCGTTGCTGTGGTTCGCGGTATTCATGCTCGTGCCGTACGCCCTGTTGTTCTATTACAGCCTTGGCAGCGTCGAGTACATGACTTTCAAGCCGGGGTTCTCTTTCGCAAACCTCGGAAAGGTGCTGACGAGCGCTCCGTACCTCGCCGTGTTGCTCAAGTCGCTCAAGCTCGGTGTCATCACGGCCGTGGGCGCCACGATCGCGGCGTTCCCCGTCGCCTTCTGCCTCGCGTTCCACACGACAAGCCGCACAACGAGAACGTTTGTGTACTTTCTCGTGATCGTTCCATGGTGGGCGTCATATCTCGTCAAGGCGTACGCGTGGAAGACGATTCTAGGCAGCAATGGACTCATCAACTCGCTGCTCACGTCGCTCCATCTGATTAACGAGCCGCTGACGTTTTTTCTCTACAACCAGTTCAGCGTCGCGCTGACGCTCATCTACATCTTCACGCCCTTCGCGATCTTGTCGATCTACGCGCAGCTCGAACGCATTCCGACCAATGTCATTGAAGGCGCCAAGAATCTCGGTGCGACAGATTTCGAGGTGTTTCGGCGCGTGATAGTGCCACTCAGCTTACCCGGCGTCGTGGCGGGAGCGGTGATCACCTTCTCGCTGTCGTTCGGCGACTTCGTGGCGCCGGCCCTCGTCGGTGGATCGGACGCGGTCATGATTTCCAACATCGTCGTTAACCTGCTCGGTGTCGCCTTCGACTGGCCAATGGCGGCGGCGATCGGAATTGTCGTCATCGCATTTGCAATGACCCTGATCTCGGTGGCGCAATACCTCGAGCACAGAGCGGCGGTTCGGTTCTAGCGGAGAATCAGATGAGGGCACTCGGAAACCGACATCTTGCATGGAGTCTCGCGTTCGCTGTGCTCGCGTTCCTGTACCTGCCGCTGCTTGTCATGGCGATATTCTCGTTCAACGACAGCTCCTATACGGGTCTGCCGTTCACCGGTATAACGATCCATTGGTACACGGATCTGATGGAGAACGATCAGATCGTCCACTCGATCGGCGCGAGCATTTATGTCGCACTCGGCGTCGTGGCGCTAAGCACCTTGTTTGGGCTGCCGGCAGCGATCGCGCTTGATCGCCATTCATTTCCTTTCAAGGAGGCATTTCGGCGCATTGTCTTGTTACCGATTGCGCTGCCTGGCGTGATTACCGGTGTTTCGCTGCTGCTCTTTTATATGCTGATTGGGGTCAAGCTGTCGCTGAACACCATCATCCTCGGCCAGGGCACGGGCCTTATGTGCGTGACCATCACGGAGGTCTTTGCGCGACTGCAACAGATTGGCCGGAACCAGGAGGAAGCGGCCAGGAACCTCGGCGCGACCGAGGCGGAGGTATTCTGGCGCGTGATTCTTCCAAATATCCGCTCGGCTCTTATCGGGGCGGCGCTGATTACCTTCTCGGTGTCCTTCGACGAGATCGCCGTTACATACCTACTGACGGGGCGGAGCAATACGCTCCCGATGACGATCTGGTCGATGCTGCGCCGCTCTGCGACACCAGAGGTCAACGCTGTGTCAACGCTTGTTATCGTGGCCTCGATCGTATTGGTCGTAGTCGGAATACGTTTGGCCCGAGGATCACGGGCCGGGAGAGCAGAATGGTCACTATAAAAGAGATAAGGGCGCAGATCGAGACGCATGGCATTCAGACAGTCATATTGGCCGGGACAGATCCTGTCGGAGTGCAGCGTGGTAAGCGCATGTCTGTGCCGTACTTTTTGAAGTGTCATGAGGACGGCATCAATTTTGCGTCGTACATCATGACGACGACGACAATGGACGAGGTTCTACCGGGTATTTTTGACACGGGCATTCCTGACGTTCGCGGGATTCCCGATCTCACGAGCTTTCGGATTGCGCCGTGGGAAAACAACACAGCGATTTGCTTGATGGACTGGCATTATCCGGATGGGCGGCCACACCCGCTATGCCCGAGAGGAGAGCTCAAGCGGCAGGTGGCACGGCTACACGAACGCGGGCACTTGGAACTGTTCAGTCTCGAACTCGAGTTCTACCTGTTCCGGACTCCGCTCGCGGCGGTCCGCGCCGGGGGATGGGCTACGATAGAGCCAAGCCAAAAAGACATCCACTGCTATTCGGTTATTGAGGGCTTCCACTGGGAATCGGTGGTTTCGCAGATCCGGGCGAGCTTCGGAGACCAGATCGAAGGATGCATGCCGGAATGGGGGCCGGGGCAGTTTGAGATCAATCTCTACCGCTCCGACGCAATCTCGATGGCCGATGCCGCTGTAATCTTCAAGATCGCGGTCAAAGAGATTGCGGCGAAGGCGGGCTTCTCGGCAACGTTCATGGCAAAGTGGCATGAAGACCATACAGGCAGCTCAGGGCACATCCACCAGAGTCTGAGAGACGCCGAGACAGGCGAGTCCGTGTTCTATGACGAGACCCGACCACACCGGATGAGCCGGCTGTTCGAAAGCTACACCGCGGGTCAGCTGCGGCTCTTCCGGCCGCTAATCCTGCTGTTCGCGCCCAATCAGAATTCGTACAAGCGCTTCCAACCCGATAGTTTCGCGGGATCGACGCAGACCTGGGGTATCGATAATCGCACCGTGACGTACCGTGTGATCAACACCTCCGAGTCGCGCTGCCGACTCGAGACTCGGGTAGGCGGGGCGGATGTGAATCCTTATCTCGCGTTCGCCGGTTGCATTGGCGCGGGCCTGTGGGGCATTGACCAGGATTTGTCGCTGCCTCCGCCGGGGACCGGCAACTGTTATAACATTGATGGGGTTGTAACGGCGCCGCGGTCGCTGGAGGAGGCGGCGCGTGAGCTTGCCAATTCGACAACTGCGCGCGAAGCCGTCTCGCCGGCAGTTCTGGATAATCTAATCCGCATAGCGCTATGGGAGTCGGACATCTTCAAGGCGAAAGTTACGGACTTGGAGCGGCGCCGTTACTTCGAGATGGCATAAGGCGGCTATTCGACATCGACATCGAGACCTGCGAGTACCGCTTCACTGTGCCACGGTACTAGCCAGTCACGGCACAGGTAACGTCACGTGACGGCCGATGGCGCTGGTGCCACGCGCGGCTGTCGCAGCCGGCTAATGATCATATAGGCGGCGACGGCCACCACCAGCGTGATGCAGCTGAAGTAGAAATCCTTCTGCAGTCGGGGCGCCGTTGCCATGGCGATCAGGACGGCGCCCATGCCGGCAATCGCGGCATAGCTCAAGTAGGGAAACAGCCACATGTTGATCGCCGGCTGGGGTTCGCCGTTGCGTTCGCGGCGTCGACGTAGCGCGATTTGCGCTACGCAGATGGTCATGTAAACGAATACGATGACGGCGCCGGAGGAACTGACCAGAAAATCAAACACGACTTGGGGCGCTTGAGTCGCTGCAATAATCCCCAAAAACCCCGCCACCGCGCCCATCAACACCGAGCCCACCGGCACGCGCCGAGCATTCAACTTTACGAGCGACTGCGGCGCATCGCCGCGTTCCGCCAGGATGAACAGCACGCGCGAACTCACATAGAACGCCGAATTCAAGCAGGACAGCACCGCGGTGAGAATGATCGCGCTCATGATCGTGCCAGCCCAGGGCACGTGCATGGTATTCAAGGCCAGGGTGAACGGCGATTCACCGGAGCGAACCGTATTCCATGGCGTTACTGAGACGATGAGAAAAAGCGAGACGACGTAGAAAATCAGGATGCGCCAGATCACCGCCGTGGTCATTTTGGCGATGGCGCGGCCGGGTTGCGCCGATTCGGCCGCCGCAATGGTGACAGTTTCCGCGCCGACCATGGCGAAGAACACGGTGGGGACGGCAGCCAGCACGGCAATCCATCCATGCGGCGTAAAGCCGCCATAGTCGACGAGATTGCCGAAGGTGGCGCCATGCGGTGCGGTCCAGCCAAACGCATACGAGGCCGCGATGGCAATGAACACCACAATGGCGGCGACCTTGATGGATGAAAACCAGAACTCAAATTCGGCATAGGAACGTGCCGACATGAGATTGACGCAGGTCATGACGGACATCAGGCCGATGCCGATCTGCAACGGCGAGAAGGGAAGCCAGGACTGCAGTATCTTGGCACCCGCAATGGCTTCCACCGGCACTACCAGGACCCAGAAGTACCAATACAGCCAGCCGACGACAAATCCCGCTCCCTCACCCAGGCCGGCGCGCGCAAACTCGGTGAACGAGCGGACATGGGGTAGGGCGGTCGTCATTTCTCCCAACATCCGCATCTCCAGGAGTACGAGCAACCCGGTAATCAGGTAGCTGATGAAGCTCGCCGGCCCACCTGCAATGATGGAGGTACTGCTGCTGACGAACAGACCCGCCCCGATGATTCCGCCAATGGATATCATCGTTAAGTGGCGGCCTTTCAGCGAGCGGCTGAGCTCGTACTTGGGCTTGGACTGTGCAGACATATTCGGTTGGGTCATCGGTTATCCCTTTGTAAATCCAGCCTTAAAGGCGACGTCGTTAAGCCGCTTCACCGTCCACCTCACGAGTCACGAGCAATGAATATCGTTTTCCATCATCCATTGCGGCATTTGTCGGCCTTTAGCCACCGCATCAGCTCGCGACGACGCTGGGACATGAGGTCTTCCCCTTTTCCATTGCCCCATTCAAGAACTCCAAGCCCTGTTGCAGCGCCCCGGTGTCCAGCCTCGACCAGCGTCTTTATCTGGGTCGGCGGCTCGGTAGAAACGTCAAGATGCGGCTGCAGAAAGCGCGCGAAGTGATACATGGTGTCAAGTCCGCCCAGGTCTGCGGACTCTATGGGGCCTGTCACCGCCAACCGACGGCCAATCGAGTTTCGAACGATTGAGTCGATCGCTTCCGCCGTTGCAAAGCCCGCGGCCCACAACGACCAAGCCTCACGCAAAGCGGCGAACTGAATGCGGTTGCCGATGAAGCCTGGAAGTTCGCGATCGATGACAACCGGTTCTTTGCCCGCCGCCTTCAAGTCCCGACAAATCCGCTCGATCACGTCGGGCTCCGTTCGTGGGCTGCCACAAACTTCCACCAGCGGCAGCAATTGGGGCGGATACCAGAAGTGAGCCGCGACGACACGCTCTTTTCGTGTAACGAGAGTGTCGAGGTCGCTCGCCGGGTGCCCGCTCGACGATGCAAGGATCGCCTCGGGCGCGCAAATCTTGTCGAGATTTGCAAAGATCTCGCGCTTGAGAGCCATGTTCTCCGGAACCGCCTCGAAAATTAGTTCGGCAGGCGCGGCATGAGCGATTTCGGTATGGGGCACGATACGCTCGAGCGCTGCCGCAGCGTTCTCCGATTGCAACAGACCGGCATCGACGAACTCCGCTAGGCTGACGCGAATGCGCTCGTGCGACCGGGCCAGACTGGCTTCACTTCTGCCGATCAAGCGCACGGTCCAGCCTCCTTTTGCCAGCACCTCGGCAATTCCGTGGCCAATGACACCGTTGCCGATCACGGCGGCGATGCGGTTATTTGCAGTCATTTCCATCTCCCCTCACTCTGTGATGACCCAGTGCGCTGTGCACCCCGGGTCCTGTACCACTCGGCGATCATTCGTGCGTCATTCGATGACGTGCGCGTCACCCATATTGGCGACTGACTTCGGCCAAGGCCTCATCCACCGCGATGATGATCTCCGTGATGTCGCTGTCGGTCATCGGCGTCGAGAGGGCGAACAAACCGTATCCGGCCGCCAGAATGCCGCGATTGAGCAGTGCCATGTGGAAAATGCCGAGTTTCCGGCGCGCTTCCGCGTTCGGATAGACCGATCGGTAGTCGGTCACCGGCTGATCGGTGAAGTGCACTTTGAACAGCGAGCCCAGACCTACGCAGACACCGGCAAGGCTGTGCCGCGCAAATGCGGCATTGATGCCTTGGCGCACGGTTTCGCCGATCGTGTCGAGCCGCTCGAAGCTTGCTGGCGTCAACGCTTGCATGGACGCCAGGCCAGCGCGCATGGTGACGGGATTGGCCGAGAATGTGCCACCATGGGGCAGCGCCGGCTTGCCGCGCGTCGGATCGAACACGCTCATCACATCCGCGCGCCCACCAACAGCGCCGACGGGAAATCCGCCGCCGATGATTTTGCCCAGAACGGTCAGATCGGGCGCAACCTCCAAGAGGCCCTGCGCGCCGGAATAGCCGAGCCGGAACGAGATGACTTCGTCGAAGATCAGCAACACGCCCGCGGCGCGCGCCGCCTTGGTCAGCGCCGCGAGATAATCCTGCCGTGCCGGAATGAGCCCGGCGCGGTTGGGTAGCGGATCGATCAGGAGCGCCGCCAACTGTGGACCATGTTCGGCGATCACCGCCTGTGCTGTCGCGATGTCGTTCCAGGGCAGAACGAGGACGTCATCGAGCACGCCTTGCGGTGTTCCCTTGGCATAGGCGATGGACGCGGGCGTATTGCTCCAATTGTCAGGCGTGGAGTCGAGGCTAACCTCGGCGTAGTCGTAGGATCCGTGGTAGGCGCCTTCGATCTTGGCGATCTTTGGCCGGCCGGTAAAGGCACGCGCTGCCTTGATCGCCATCATCACCGCCTCGGTGCCAGAGTTGGTGAAACGGACATGATCGACCGATGGCAGGCGCAATACGAGCAGTTCGGCCAGGTCGATCTCGCTGGGCGTAGGGGCGCCAAACGCGGTTCCCAATGCCAGCTGATCGCGCACGACTGCGTTGATCGATGGTGTTGCATAGCCATGGATCATCGACGTGAAATTGTTGATGCAGTCGAGGTAAACATGCCCGTCCGCATCCCACATGCGGCAGCCTTCGCCGCGCACCGCGTAGATCGGGAAGGGGTCGAAATAGACAGTGGTCCGCGTGTTGCCGCCCGGCATCACCGCCTTGGCCCGGTCGTAAAGCTTGGCGGATTCGGGAGACGTCTCAGGATAGTTCATCTGTCGATCTCGGTTCGGAAAACACTCATTCCGGCCACGGCCTCAATGCGCCTTGAGCCTGTCTAACGGCGTGCGGGCAGTCTTCTTGTCTTTCCAGTCGAAATATTTCATGGCAGCCGACATGAACCAGGGTTTGCCGCGATAGAACGGCATGGTCGGAAACTGATCCTGTGAAAAAACGGTCTGTCCTTCGGGGTCGCCCAATATCTGCTGGCCGATCTTGTGGCCCAGATAGCTGCCCATGGTCACGCCGGCGAAGTTATACCCCATGGCATGCCAGAGGCCGTCTCGCCCGCCGGCATGCGGCATGAGGTCGAACGTGCCTGCGCAAAAACCCGTCCAGACATGGCTGAGCTTGACATGCTGCAGGTCCGGTAGCACCTGCGCCATGATGGCATGCATCTTGAGGGCAATTTCGTCAGCCGACTGCATGCCACCGGCCGTCGCGCCGCCGATCAATATGCGGTTGCTGTCCGGCGCGGGCCGGAAGAAGTCGATATTGGTATCGGTGTCGATGACCACACGCCGATGGGGGATGATCTTGCGGACTAGCTCGGGCGTGAGTTCCTCGGTCGCAGCCATGTAGCCCTGGAACGGAATGACCCGTCGCGACCACCAGCCCAATCGCGTCGTGGTGTAGCCATTGGTGGCCACGACCACCTCGCGCGCCGCTACGTTGCCTGCGGTCGTCGTCACCGTGAAACGGTATGAACCGCTTTGGCGCACGATGCCCGTAACGTCGGTGCGCCCGCGAATGAGGGCACCGGCCGCGGCAGTTCTGTCCAGCAGGCCCTGATGATAGAGCCCTGGATGCAGCGAGCCCAGGTCGGGAATGGTAGCGCCGCCACAATAGATATCGGTGGCCAGCTCGGTGCGAACGTCCTGCCGCCCGATCATTGCATAAGGCAGGTCAAGGTGCCTGTAGACGGCATCCAGTTCGCGCGCCAGCAATTCGTAGTGCGCTGGGGAGGTCGCCCCCACAAATCGCCCGTCACGCGCGGCAAAACATTCGATTTGCTCTTCGGCGACGAAATCCATCAGGGTCTGGTAGGCGTCATCGAGTTCCCGATAGACACGGATCGCGTGCGGCAGGCCGCGCGCGATCTGCAGGCCGATGAACGATTTCTTTAGCACGCGGCCGAGAAACCCCGCATTGCGGCGCGCGGCTCCAAAACCGGGATCCTCGCGATCAATAACGACGACGTTCCTTCCCCCGCGCGCCAGCAGAAGCGCCGCGCGCAACCCCGTGAAGCCAGATCCCACGACAACGACATCTGCCGCTCCCGGCAGCGGTCCATCCTGGGTGGCAATGGGCTTGGCGGCGTCCCACCAATAAGGGACGAAGCACATATTTTCGGTCGTGATTGCAAGGGCCGCGCGGGCGCGCGAATCGTTTAACGACGTCATCAGGCCGTCCCCATCAGCGCTTGTGCATCACGGTGCGGCTCTGCTCGCGCGCGAACTGCGGCAGGTAGTGCGGCCCCAGGCCGCCCTTGCCGGTGACGCCCGATCCTTTCCAGCCGCAGAAAGGCTGCGAACCTGGCCAGGCGCCCGTCGTGGCGCCGCTGGCGCGGTTGGCATAAAGCACCCCGGCTTCGGCGTGAGTCATGAAGTAGTCGATATCGGCCTGATCCTGTGAATAGACGCCGGCGGCCAGACCGTAATTAACGTCATTGCCCTCTTCGATGCCGGCGCGCAGATCGTCCACCGCCCGGATGACCAGGAAGGGCATGAAGAGTTCGTCCTTGGTTAGCCGACCTTCCTTCTCCAGCTCGACGATGGCCGGCGCGAAATAGTTGCCTGGCAGGCCCTCGATCCGGTTGCCGCCGAAATGCACCTTGCCGTTGGAACGCGCCTCATCGAGCGCATCAGTGAAGCGGACAACGGTCTGCTCATTGTAAAGCGGCCCCATGAACTGCTCGCGCGCCCGAGGGTCGCCGACGCGCAAGGTGGCCGCAAATGCCTTGATGGCGTCTACGAACTCATCCTTGATCGCCCGATCGACATAGACGACCGAACATGCGCTGCACTTCTGCCCCTGCAGACCAAATGCCGAGCGAGCCACACCCTCGGCAGCTATTGCAATATCGGCAGTCCGGCTGACATAGGCCGGATTTTTGCCGCCCATATCGGCGATCAACGGCTTGGCGTGTTCCTGCGCGACCAATTGCCGGAAGATGCCCATGCCGGTGTTGTACGAGCCGGTAAAAGCAATGCCATCCACATCGGTGGAGGATACGATGGCTTCGCCAACCTCAGGTCCGCCAAGCACAATGTTGAACACGCCTTGCGGCAAGCCGGCGGCGTTGAGCGTCTCGGCGAGCATCAAGCCGGTCAGCGCGCAGCCCTGAGATGGCTTGTATACCACCGCATTGCCCGTCAGCAGCGCACCGCAAATCATGTTGACCGAAAGCGCCAGCGGGAAGTTGAAGGGCGAGATCACGCCGAAGACGCCGTAGGGACGCAAAACGCTCCTGGTGGTTTCATTCCGCACCAGCTCGTTCATCGACTGTGCGTAGCCGTGGCGCAGCTCAATCTCGCCGCGGTAATACGCCACCATATCCAGACACTCTTCGGCTTCGCCGACGGCCTCGATGCGCGATTTGCCAATCTCGTAAAGCGCTGCCAGCGCCAGATTGTACTTGTCGGTTCCCAGCGCTTGCTCCCAGCGCAGCGCAAAATCCAGCCGATCCGCCAACGAGCGTGCGGACCACTCCCCATGCGCCGCATTGGCTGCGGCAATCGCGGCCGTAACGTCTGAGTCTGTCGATGTTGGGAATCCCCCCAAAAACAATGCCCCGTCGATCGGGCTAAGCGCGCAATGCGATGGCCCAGTGGCGAAGGCCGTCACCCAGGTGCGGCCGAGAGCTCCTGCTTCAAAACGTGGAATCAGCTGATCGAGCCGGTCATGAACCAGAGAAAAATCTGTCCCGGTATTTGAGTATGTCACGCGTGGCAGGTGGGTCAGCATAGAGAGATCTTTCAATAAGTGGAACTAAATACCATTTATCGGAACAAATGCAGATTGTCAAGCCGATTATTGGTCTAACAACCCGGAAACTGGTAGCTTGCGGGGCTAACCCTGTTGCCGGGCAAACAGTGAACTAAGGCTGATAGTGAATGGACGATCTGACGAACAAGGACAGGCCGCTGGAACGCTACATGTCTGTTCTCGAGGTGCTGGCTCCATTCCCGGAAGGCTTGGCCGCAAGCGACATTGAGACCATTCTCAGCCTGCCCAAAACCACCGTAAACCGGCTATTGAAGACCTTGGGTGAAGCAGGCTTGATTGCCGCGAGTGGGATCAAGAGCCGCAATTTCGTACTTGGGCGACGACTACTGCGCCTCCTGCACACGGCCTCCGACACCAGCTGGGTCGAAATGGTGACGAGACGACCACTTCAGGCGCTGGCCGACAAGTCGGGAGAGTCGTGCTTCATCGTGAAGCTCAGCGGATCGCAATTCCGGTCGGTGAATAGCGAGGCGCCGGACACCCCCGTCCGGACCTATGTGGTTCCTGGCAGTATTATGCCCATCAATGCATCGGCCTCGGCCAAGGCTATCCTGGCTTGGCAGGAAGAAGACGTAATCGCAGCGCTGCTCGACCAACCCATGACCGCTTTCACCGCAAATTCGACGACGGACAAGGCCAAGCTCAGGCAAGAGCTTGAGATAACCCGTGCAAGAGGCTACGCGACCGACATGGCCGAACATGTGGAAGGCTTGGCCTCGATCGCCTGTCCTATTCATACCAAGACAATGGGAGTCATCTACGCGATTGGGCTCACCGGACCCTATGAACGAATCGTTGGCGACGCTTTCGAACGGCACGTCAATGATTTGAAGATGACCGCGGAGCACTTGGCTAAGTCACTTGCATTTACGTCCGGGTAGGTAGCTGGCCAGGATGGTCTATACAGGGTCCACTTGACTCGATCGACGTAGATGCCGATTCGGAATTCGTTCTGCAGGGGGACTGTCCGGTATCATGAAAGCGTTGTCGTGTTCGTTCATGCTTATCACGTTCGATCACGAAGAATGTACCCCAAACACATACCTCAATTTAATTTTCCAAATCACTAAATCATTTGCGCGATGCGCTTACGTTGATTGATGTCCGTATCTTAGATCGGCGTTGGTCGCTTCGCCGCGATTGAGCGCGCGCAGCAACTCCCGCCGGAATGCCGGACCGATGAAATAGTCGGCGAAGAACACCGTGCGCAGCAAACGACCGATCACGACACCGACTTCGTAGAGCGGATCGCCACGTGCGGCGGAGCCAAAGCGCGCCAGCACATTGATGGCGCTGGCATGACCGCTATAGTCGGAGGCGATCAGATGCACCCACCTGGCCCAATGGACAGATACTCAGTGAAGGTCCAGCGTGGCGTTGCAAATCGCCGTTAGGATCTGCGGCACTTCGTAACCGCGCGGCGTCACAGATCGGCGACACGTCGACGCACCATGAGCAGCATTCGGTCTGTGCAGATCAGTAGGCAGTACCGCATAAAATACGCGACCTCGATCGTTCGTACCGGCTCGCGAATCAAGCGATCCGCCGAGGGCGGTCTCGATGCCAACCGACGTGCAGACCATCGCACTCTCCCCAAGCTGGGTGCGATAGCTTCCCTCAAATCACGAACAGCAAGCAGCTTTTTTTTCAGAGAAAGATCCAGAGCGGCACTGCAATTACCGAGAAATCCTACCGCCAGTTATTGCACGAAAAACGAGTAAACCCTGACGTGCCCACCTCGATGGAACCCGCGCCAAAGCGGTACTGACGCGATTCATTTCTATTCACGCTATGCACCAAATCCATTGGCGGTTGTCGGTTACTCTTTGGGATATTGACAATATATCCAAGATATGATTAAGATATTCACTGTCAGGCGCCGGAAGCCGCGAGAAACCCAGGACTCGTGAGTGGTTTGCTCCCGGTATGTGGCACGACGCACTTCTGTTGCAACTCTGAGGGGACAAAGTTGACAAGACAGCTAATGGTCGCAGGCGACGTAGTCACGGAAGCGAGCCGGCAACGGCTGGTGGCTGCCGCAGCGTCGGGCAGGGTGACGACGGCTCTACGTATGCGACTTTCTCAAACGCGGCGCTGGCTAGCTTCGCTTGCACGCGTCGGACAGGCGTTCGCGCGCTGTAGTGGCGTTGTTCTGTCAATTGCACTCCTCCCGCTTCCGACGTGGGCGGACACGCCGCTTGACGAAATCGTGGTGACTGCGCAGCGTCAGAAGGAAAACGCGCAGGACGTGCCGGTCGCTGTCTCTGCGTTCACCTCCAAGGATCTTGAGCGCGCAGGGGTCCGACAGGCGGGC
>WNFC01003324.1_pt1 | contig 22842 bp, 16 predicted proteins | sample 5400541 | NCBI WGS metagenome assembly WNFC01 (sample SAMN13153342, study PRJNA577476) | soil metagenome | isolation source: 120 cm saprolite under Douglas fir tree site 2 hole 2 replicate 1 | place: USA:California | collected 2015-04-18
TGACTATATAAAAATAGTATAATTTACTATCATTAATAAATTATACTATTGATCGACGGAACCGACGGGCATCGAGCCATCGGTCGCATCTGGCACGCATCCCACTCGAAAAACTCTGCTCTGGCCGAGGCGATCTGCTTGTCTACCAGGAACACGCTGCCACTTCCTCACCCCGAGATGATCCGTTCGCCTCTGCCCTTGACCATCCGCTGCTGGTGTCTCTGCCTGGCCACCCTCAAGCTGTACCTGATCCTCGCTGGAAGATCCCGCCCTCGGAATGGGGAACCGTGCTGCAGCGTGTCGAGCAAGGAGAACCGCTCCGTCACATCGCGTATGATTACGGCGTGTCGTATGAAGCTGTCCGACGAGTGCTGCGTGCTGCACGTCGCCGCTAAGTGGGAGATGCGAGCATAGATCACGCAGATGGCCAGTATGCCGCACACAGCGTCGGCATGGGTAGGCAACGGACGAAGCAGATGTGTCGTGTGCTCCAGGTTCAACTTCACTCAACAATTGTAACACGGGAGGGCAGACCCCTCACAGGAAGCTCCTGGCTTGGGAACGGAAGCCAGGCGGGAAGCAGGTGTTCCTCACGACGCACTCAACGGTACCATCGATCGTGAAAAGGACACCGGCCGTGTTTGCTTGCTGGGTCAGGAACGGATGTTGTAAGTTGAGAAACCAGCACAGCGGAACACCGCCTCACTGACACACAGCTGCATAGCAGGTGAAGTCCAGTCGCACCTGGACAAAAGGCGGATTGCACTTGGGGACAGATGGAAAGGCCGTCGTGATCTAGCCAACTATAGCCTTCCTCTGGCTGCGTGACCCGGGTAAGAAGGCGAGAAAAGACGGATCGCACCGGAGAAATGCCAGGGTAGACACTGTCTCTTTTGAGGAAGGATGTGCTATATAGCCAGCACAGGCAACGACGAGTGGTATCAAAGTCCTTCGAACGCCTTACCGCACGCGCGCCGGGCAACTACTATCTGCAAACGCTTCCAGGGGCAGTGTGAGGCGCGAATGACGGAGATCATTTCCTGATCTTCCATGAGAAGCAACTCTCACGGCTTCTCAACGCGTATGTTGTCATTTTCAATCAGGCCCGACCCCATCAAGGGCTTGGGCAGCAATTTCCGGAGTCGTCGACGCTTTCGGCTCCTTCTCCAAATCAGGTGAACCAGGAAGTCGCCTTTCCTGTGTTGGGTTACATCATGATTACCGAAGAGCGGCATACATGGTAGATGGCGTATACATCAGGTGGAAGTGAAGGATACTTGACATCATATGTGATGATGGCCGTCTCAAGGAGATGGTATGCTTGCGTATTCGCTGCCGGGTTTTCTTTCCACAGACGAAGAAAACACATCACCCCTCTGCCTGGTTGTCCAGGCTTGTGCTTGCATGTTCATTGAGCAGGGGCTTGTCGGCTCTCAATTTTTAAGCACACGCACCTCTTTGTGATGGCAAGGAAAGAGGGGAGGTCGATAGCTTTGGCACAGGTCTCTTCGATTTTTTTGAACGGATATCTATTGCAACCAGCGCAGGTAGAAGTATGCGACGTAACGAAGGAAGTGGCCAGCACAGGAATGGATCGATCGAATGGATGATTGTTAGCAGCTTGCTGGTTGTTACACTGGTCCTATATGCCCTGGCTGGCTACGAGTGGCGCAGGGCTCGAATAACCAGCAAGCTGCCAGGAATCTCTATTCGCGCCAGTTGCCGCTGATGGGCGGAATGATAGCTGGCAAGCTCGCCTCGTGGACTTGGGTATTGAATGTGGCTACATCCGTGTCGATGATCTCGTGAAGCTGGCGAGTGAGTGTAGCGACGCGGGCCGAAAGATCGTCGAAGAGGAGCACTGCCTGACGGGTCGGGGGCGCGTCGGCGCTGGCCACTGTGCCGGCGAGGGCAGCGAGTTTGGCCGAGAGTCGCATGGGTTCAGACAGGGTGTCCATCTGGTCTTTCACCTTGGGCTGAATGAGCCCTTCCTCGATAGCAGAAAGTTTGTCTTTGAGCGATTTCCCGAGGGTAACCAGCGATTCGTGGATATCCAGTCCCCTGGTACGCTGCTCCCATTCGTCGGTCTGACGGCGAATGCTGCGCACTGCGTTGACCGCCTCATGTACTTCGGAGACCTTCTCGCGGATGGCCTGGAGCAGGTCGAACTGCTGTTGCAAATCTTCCTGAGAGGTGGCGACGCGCGGGTCTTTGAGGACCGTAAATGATTGGGTATAGATCTGATCACCCAATGTAAGTTGGACCTGGTAAACACCAGGTGGCACTAACGGACCCTTCATGATCTCCTCTGATTCCCTGTCGCCTTCAATCCCGGTGGGAGATGCATACCGCAGGTCCCAGACGAAACGGTTGGTTCCTGCCGCTTTAGGAACACGCGGCTCCTTCTTTTTTTTCTCCTTGTCTTTGTCGAGTCCTGGGCGTGGCTGTTCCTTTTTTTCCTCGCTGGAGAAGGTTCTGATGACCTGGCCAGAGGAGGTGAGGAAGGTCAGGGTGACCTCGCCCTGCGGCTGTTCCTTCAAAGAGTAATGGATGACTGCACCGTCGGGGGGATTTTGCCCGGCGTCGAGGTACTTCTTCACCTTTTCACCCGTGGCTATCTCCTGCTGACGATAGGTCACCTGGAATGGACCAAGGAAGGCGAAATTCTTGCCAGGAGTCGGTGGCATGTCGTAGCTGAACGCGGTCAGGAAACGGGTGGTAGGTCGCGGCTGAAAGAGATGAACACTGGCCTCGCAGACCTCATCGCTCACCTGTCGTAGGGGCGAAATGTCATCGAGGATCCAGAACGAGCGGCCGTGAGTAGCGACCACCAGATCGTCGTCCTTGATAACGAAATCGTGGATGGGTACAGCGGGCATATTCAGGAGCAGGCTTTGCCAGTGTGCTCCATCGTCGAAAGACACGTAGAGACGCGTCTCAGTTCCGGCATAGAGCAAGCCGCGTCGGACAGGGTCCTCGCGGATTACGCGAGTAAAGTCATTGTCCGGTATGCCGGTCGTGATCTTCGTCCAGGTCTTACCATAATCATTGGTTTTGTAGAGATAGGGTTGGAAATCGTCCTGTTTGTAACAGGTGGCGGCAAGGTACGCGCTGGCAGGATCGTGGGGCGAGGGCTCAATGATGCTGACAAGCGCCCATTCGGGTAGAGCGCCAGGGGTAATATTCTGCCAGTTCTGGCCGCCATCGTGCGAAAGGTGGAGCAGGCCATCATCTGATCCAGCCCAGAAAAGACCTTGCTGGCGCGGCGACTCCGCAAAAGCGAAGATCGTGCCGTAGTATTCGGTGCCGACGAGATCTTTCGTGATTGGACCGCCGGAGGGTCCCATGCGGCTCTTCTCGTTGCGTGTCAGATCGGGGCTTATCTCCTCCCAACTGGCACCCTCATTCGTCGAACGGAACACGTGATTGCCGGTTGCGAAGAGCACATTGGGGTCGTGAGGAGAAAGCACAATTGGGAAGGTCCACTGGAAGCGGTATTTGAGATCCTGGGCAGGCCAGCCGCCGGAGGCTTCGGGCCAGACTGAGATGTCACGTGTCTGTTTTGTGCGGTGATCGTAGCGAGTCATATATCCCTGGTAACAACCCGCGTAGACGATATTGGGATCATCCGGGCGGACTGCAATGTAGCCGCTCTCGCAGCCGCCAACCTCGTAGTAGTCGGCGATAGTGATCGCACCGAGCGTCGAGCGGCTGGGAAGTGTAATGGTCGTGTTATCTTGCTGAGAGCCGTAGACGCGGTAGGGCACCTGATTATCGGTGATCACGTGATAGAATTCGCCTGTGGGCTGGTTATAGATTGAAGACCAGCTCTCGGCGCCGTTGAAGGTCACGCAGGCACCACCATCATGACCGCAGATCATACGCTGCGGATCTCGGGGATCGATCCAGAGATCGTGATAGTCGCCATGTGGAACGGAAATCTGCGTGAAGGTCTCTCCGCCATCAATCGACTTGTAGCAGCGCTCGTTGAGTATCCAGAGCGTATCGGCGTCCTGGGGATCGGCATAAATGTGCTGGTAGTACCAGGGACGCTTGCGCAGGTCCTTTTCGTTCGAGAGTCTCTCCCAGGTGGTGCCGGCATCATCGGAGCGGAAGACGGCGCCGTCTTCGGCCTCTACGATTGCCCAGACGCGATCCTTTCTTGCGCCCGAAACAGCTACGCCGATCTTTCCCAGCATGCCAGAGGGCAATCCTTTGTTGTGGGAGATATCAGTCCAGGTCTCCCCGCCGTCGGTAGACCTGTGAAGACCACAGCCCTCGCCGCCGCTAATGAGGGTATGAGGGAGGCGTCGTGCGCGCCAGAGAGCGGCGTAGAGAATGCGCGGATTGTGGGGGTCCAGAGCGAGATCGTGCGAGCCGACCTCCTCGTTCAGGAACAGGATGTGCTCCCAGGTCTTGCCGCCATCGCGGGAGCGGAAGACGCCGCGCTCCCTGTTGGGGCCGTGAGCGTGTCCGAGAGCGGCGACGTAGAGTAGATCGGGATTTTGAGGATGGATACGGATCTTTCCAATCTGGCGCGTATCTTCTAGACCCAGATGCGTCCAGGTTTGACCGCCATCGGTTGACCTGTAGACTCCATCGCCGTGAGAGACATTGCCGCGAATCGTTGTCTCGCCCATGCCAACATAGATCACGTTGGGATCAGATTTGGCGACAGCGATAGCGCCAACCGAAGCTCGTTTGAAGAATCCATCAGAGATGTTCTCCCAGTACTGACCACCGTCGGTTGTCTTCCAGACGCCTCCACCAGTGGAGCCGAAGTAGAATACTTGTGGGTTGACTGGATCGCCTGCCCCAGCTACCACACGACCACCGCGAAAGGGGCCGATGGCGCGCCACTCCAGCGAGGCCAGGAGCGAGAGGGCCACTTCGCTGCCTGCGAACTTCGGGTTGTTCGACGCTTGCTTGTCCAAGTTACTCATGAAACTGCCTTCTTTCTAGGTTGAGTGGGTGATGTATCTGCTTTTACTCTATCACATCTGAGCTTCTTCGTTCCTTTGCTTGAACTGCCCAACAGCTTCGGGAAGCCACGGCGTATGGATAGGGGCCGGAATACCATCTTCGGGAGAACGATTGCAAATTTGGGGAGGCCTTCGCTCGGGTTACACATTCGAGTCGAAGAGAGATTCTCAAAACGCCGTATCAGGCCACGCGAGCAAAGATAATGAAAGAGGTTTGATTCTTGCGTGCGAGTGAGATCCTTTCTGCAAGGACAGTAGCCGAAGACAGGCTTTAGCGGGGAGAAAGGGAATACGAAAAAGAAATCCCCAGGACTCAACAGGAGTCCTGGGGATGATCGCGGAACCGACCGGAACCGACGGGCGTCCGATTATCTGCAAGAAGACCAGCGTGACAGGCAGACACGATCAACCACTATTCTCTTTCATCTATCTCTGTTTTCCTACTGCACGCCGCATTTTCAAGAACGGATATGCGAAGTAGCCAGCACACCTGGACCGAGACAAAGGTCCGCAAGCTGCTATCGCCTGCGTCCAGTTCCTGGTAAGCCAGTCCATGTCACACAGCACCCCGTCCCGCACATCCATAGCCCTTGATCTGCATCCCTAATACACGAAGGTCGGCGAGTTCAGGGACGAGTGCCTGTGGTAACGTTTGGGCTGCGAAGTGCTTACCGACAATGGGTAGCTCTGAAGCGTTCTATATCGGCGAATTCGAGAACGACCAGCCGCTGCGGCTGCCAGTCCCCTTCTATCGTCGAAGTTACGCCTCCTCGCACCAGGAATCTTCCTCCGTAGCGCGCAACCATTGGCCCGACTTGTTTGCTATATTCAGCATAGGACTGCGGATCGTCTATGGTGACATCCACGATGAAATAAACAGCCATAGGTTTTACCTTTCTTCTCTGGTTCATGTAGCTTCATTGCGACGAACTGGATCTCGAAATGATCAGCCTGCCAGCCGGAGCTCGCACAAAGCGAACGGCGTTCTTATGGTGCTGTTGCCAGGGTTTTTGCCTGGCGGACCGAGGCAATGCGCTGCTCTGCCAGCCGGTCCGCCGCACGATAGGTCGGAATCGCCTCTTCCCTGGCTAGAGCAAAGACGCGTTGCAGCGTGTCATAAATGCGCGTGACCTGTGCCAGCGCACGCTGGCGCACAAAGCCCTCTGGGTGGCGACTATCTGCATACGCGATCATCCCGCCAGCATTGACAAGATAGTCTGGCGCATATAAGATGCCGGTTTGTGCAAGGCGGTCGCCGCAGTACTCATCAGCCAGTTGATTATTGGCGGCACCACACACGATCTTACAGTGCAGTTCGGGAATAGTACGCTCATTGAGGACAGCCCCTAACGCGCAGGGACAGTGGATATCAACCGGGCGCGTGTGAATTTCCTCGGGAGGACACGTCGTAAGGGCAGGATATGCGGCGACAAGGCGCTCAAGCTTCTCCTGGTTCGTATCGGTCACCGTGACGACTGCACCTTCTTCGAGCAGGTCTCTCACGACTCGGCTCCCGACAGCACCGACGCCCTGGACAGTTATGGTGCGGCCCTGCATTTCCGCACTGCCATAGACGTTCTGCAAGCAGGCGTGTATCCCCTGCATGATCCCAAAGGCTGTAAAATGGGAGACCTCTTCTTCGACAGGCAGGCTGAACACGTGAGGGGTTTCCAGGCCGATCATCTCCATATCGTGTGCATTGGTGCCGACGTCTTCCCCAGCAATGTAGAGGCCGCCAAGCCGCTGGATGAAGCGCCCAAGAGCGCGAAAGAGTGCTTCACTCTTCTCTCTCTCAGGATCGGCTCTCACCACACATTTGCCACCGCCGAGATTCACCCCAGCCGCGGCACCCTTATAGGTCATGCCGCGAGCAAGTCGTAGAACATCGTCAATCGCCTCTTGCTCCGAGGCATACGGCAGCATGCGCACACCACCAGCTGCGGGCCCCAGAGTCGTATCGTGAATGGCGATCATCGCCTGCAGGCCAAGAGTTTTCTCCTGGCAAAAAACCAGCTGTTCATAGTTGTAGGTCTGCAAAACCTCGAAAATTGTGCTGTTCATGATCATGGGTGACCGCACACGGTCATATCGCTCTCCCAGTGCGCAGTCTTCTCCTTTCTTTGCTTCTTCGCAGAGCTGCGACGATTACCCCTCGATGGCCATGCGCAACCGCTAGTTGATGCGCCCTTTACTCTCGTGACCTACGACCCGAATTGGGCAACCTCCCCGGCCCGTGCGACGTGCGTGCCGCCATCCGCTTGCAGGTCCAGGCCGGCGATCTCGCAGACGCGCACCACATCGATCTCCTCCGGCAGCAGGTTGACCTTGGTGCGGATCAGGTCCGGATGGGTAAAGGCTTCGGCACGTGACAGGAATCGGGTACGAACCTCGCGGTTCGCCTCGATCTCGGCATTGACGCGCCGTTCCACCTCGGTCACTAAATCAAGGGTTAACCGCTCAAGCTCGAAATCCTGGCGCGCTTGGCCTGGCTCCATCGCACTGCTGGTGACATGCGCTTCGTAGTCGCGCCAGATGACGCCACATAGGATGCGGAGCGCGGTATGAACGCGCATTAAGGCATACCGGCGGGTCCAATCGAGCAGGCCATGAACGCAGGTCCCCTCCGGCGGGATTGGTCCCTCCACCTGATGCCAGAGGGTCTCACCCTGGCGACGAACATCGATGACTGGTGTTTGGGCACCTGTCCACGAGAGCGTACCGTGACCCGCGGGCTGTCCTCCGCTCTGAGCATAGAAGACGGGCTGGTCCAATGCAATGTGATTTCCCTCGACGCGCACGACCGCTGCCTCCATTTCACGCAGATAGCTGTCACTATGATAAAGTTGATAGAAGTTCACGCCACTCATCTCTCCTCGATGGTATTCCTCTGCGCCACATCAGACATGTTCCCCACCCCTCCGCCGATCGTGGTCCCAGTCTGTGCTGCCTCGCTCACCTACCTGCCCAAGCAGGAGGAAATTCGCAAAGTCTGCGGCTCTGCCGATGAAGTTGCCCGAGTGGGAGATGCCGGCATCTTCTACCAGCAGCGTTTGCATCCGCAAGGCGGACAGGTGCTTCCGCACTTTCTTGAGATCGGTGCCATAGTGCAAGTCGCCAAAGGCTTCAGGAGTCCAATGCATCTTATGCGCATGCGCATCGATGATGAGTACATAGCCGCCGGGGCGTACCACGCGACGCAGTTCGTCGAGGACGGTGCGAGGACTCACGACGTGATGCAGCAGCATATGGCACATCGCAACATCGACGGAGCCAGTCGCCAAAGGCAGTTCCTCGGCCATCCCCTCTTTGAAGGAAACATGCTGGTATCCGGCCTGGGCCATCTTCTCCCCGGCCCGTATGAGCATAGCAGGCGCACAATCCACGCCGATGATGTTCCCCACCAATGGAGCTATCATGCCCGTAAGGTAACCAGTGCCTGTACCCGCGTCGAGCACGGTCATATTCTTGTGCCAGGGAAGGAGCCTGGTGAGCCGTTCTTGCAGGGCAGCCTCATAAGCACTCGCAACATACTCATCCCAGGTGGGAGCGATCCGATCAAAATAGGCTCGTTGCTGGGTTTCGAGATGGCGCAGTTGCTCCTCTGGCGAGGCAGTCAGATTGAAGCGAAGCAAGGCATCAAGATGTTCAAAAATCTCTTCGTCGGCTGAAAGCCAGTCCTGGAAGCGCCGACGCAGGTACTCCCTTTGCAGGCGCTTGCGTGCTCGCCACAGCTCAGTGGAGAGGACGGGCTCCGTTGTGCCAGTACGCAGAGCGATCTCCTGCAGGGGCAACCGCTCGATTTCACGCCAGAAGAGCAGGCGCTGGTCCTTCGCTGGCAAGGCGTGGAAGGTCTCCACGATGATCTGCAGCATCTCCGTGTGTTCGAGGAGTATCTTGAACGTCGTAGCATCGCTGACGAGCATCGCCAACTCCTGTGACTCCAACGGAAGAGGTGCCTCAGCCGCTCTTTGATGGCGGTAGGTGTCAATCAACAGGTTCTTGGCCACACGCAGCAACCAGTGCTGTGGAGCGTGGAGCCGTGTGCCGGATGCCAGCGTAATGAGCAGACGTACAAACACTTCATGGCACAACTCCCAGGCAGCTTCTCGATCAGCAAGATGCCCCGCAAAGAAACGCACGATATCCTTATGGTACAGGGCATAAAGCTCCTCAGCAGAGTTTGTGTGATTATCCATCAATCGGTTCACCTCTTTCATTCCTCTCTAGTAATAGACGTTTCTCCCTGTTCCATCTCAACACTCCATGCAACTGCCAGTCATTCATGTCCGCGGCTTGCACAACGAGCAAAGAGAAAAGCCGAAGCCATCGGTTCATGCAGGCAAAGCTGCGCTCGATAATCCAATCCACAACCCTCGGAAGTCGTTTGCTGTCTCTGAATGGTTGCCATTAGCAGGTGTCAGGACTCGACTTTCATCCTTCAACCAGAAAGCCCAGGCCAAGCGCATCACGAGGATCGATGAGCAACTCATGGTATCCGGTGAGAAACGGGTGTCCAGTGATCCGAGGGATTACAGCGGGATACGAGCCAATCTGCGTTCGCCCTACAATCCGACCCGACAGCGTGCTGGCTTCTCCCAGAATACTCTCAATCACCAGTTCTTCATGTTCTGCCAGTTCGTTTCTGGCGTCATGCAAGGCCAGGCGGGCGGAGAGTCCTACTCCCGTTGGAGAACGGTCAACTTGCCCGCGACCGAAAATGGTCACATTGTGGCTGTGATGCGCCGGATTCTGTGGGATGTCAGTGAAAATTATGCTGTAGAGCGTATCGGGCCCTTCCAGTGGATAATGCAAGGCCATCTGTGCGTTCACGGCCTGCTTGACCTGCTCTGCTAGGGTGACGAAGGTCGAAGCGTGTTCGGGGAGCACGCGCAGCCCAAGTTGGGAGGCTGACAGGATCGCGCAAAAGTTGCTGCCAAAGGCAAGATCCAGCGTGATGTGGCCTACTCCCTTGACCTCTACGCCAACGTCACGGGCATAGACAAAAGAATGAACGCTAGGATGGCAAGCAAGTTGATATAGATCCGAGTTTCACGTATAATGGAGGAGCCGAACGAGATTGAGAAGCCGTTAAGAGAAGACGATCTCACCCAAAAGGAGGTGTGACCGTGGTCGGCCGCGTAGGAGAGCAGCTTGGCAACTATCGCCTCATCCGCTTGCTTGGTCGGGGAAACTTCGCTGACGTTTTCCTCGGAGAGCATGTCTATCTTCATACTCAGGCGGCCATAAAAGTACTCCGTGAGCAGTTGACAAGCTCTGATGTTGATCGCTTTCTTATCGAGGCACGCACCATTGCTCATTTACGACATCCCCATATCATCCAGGTCCTGGACTTTGGTGTGGAAAATGCGACACCTTTTCTGGTTATGGACTATGCTTCCAATGGGAACCTGCGCCTACGACACCCCAAAGGGACACGACTCCCGCTCGATATTGTTGTCATCTACGTGAAACAAGTCGCCGATGCCTTACAGTACGCGCATGATGAAGGGCTGATACATCGCGATATCAAGCCGGAGAATATGCTACTCGGGCGTAACCACGAGATCTTACTGAGCGATTTTGGCATCGCCATCCTTGCACAAAGTGGACACTCCCAGCAGACTCAAGAGACGGCCGGAACTATCGCCTACATGGCACCGGAGCAGTTCCAGGCACAAGCGAGTCCAGCCAGCGATCAGTACGCGCTGGGTATCATCGTCTACGAATGGCTGAGCGGAGATCGTCCCTTTCATGGGGCGTTTCCTGAGATCGCTATCAAACACACCTCGCTTCCTCCCTTTCCTTTACGCGAAAAAGTTCCAACCATCCCACCTGCGGTTGAACGGGTGGTAGTGATCGCGCTCGCAAAGAACCAACAACAACGCTTTGCGAGTATTCAGGCTTTTGCTATGGCCCTGGAGGAGGCCAGCCGGGCGGAAACGGCTGAAGGAACTCTTTTTGATCCAGTTTCAGAGCATCCGGTCAAAGCTGGACAAATCCTCACACGCAATCTACCAGAGGGGACGGTTACGCTGCTCTTCACCGATATCGCGGGATCCACGCAACTCCTTCAGCAATTGGGTGACCGCTATGAGCGCATACGCACAACATGCCGTCAACTGTTACGTGCCGCTTTCCAGCAGTGGAACGGCTATGAAGTGGACACCCAGGGAGATGCCTTCTTCGTCGCCTTTGCTCGTGCCAGCGATTCTGTTTCGGCGGCAGTAGCTGCCCAACGCAGCTTTACCAACTACTCCTGGCCCGACGGTGTGGAGGTGCATGTCCGCATGGGCTTGCATACAGGTGAGCCGGAGCGTTCCTCCGAGGGCTACGTCGGCCTGGACGTGCACTTTGCGGCACGGCTCCTGAGCGCCGCGCACGGTGGGCAGATACTCCTTTCTCGGACGACCCAGGAACTTGTCGCACATGACTTGCCTGAGGGTGTGAGCCTGCGCGATCTGGGAGTATATCACCTCAAGGATTTTCGTGACCCCAAACGGCTCTTCCAGGTGGCCATGGCGGACCTACCTGCTGATTTCCCGCCTCTGAGGACGCTCGATGTCCGGTTGAACAATCTGTCTGTGCAACTCAGCTCACTGATTGGACGTGAACAGGAGGTGAAGGAGGTCTCCACACTCTTGCAACGCGCCGATGTGCGGCTGGTGACCCTTACAGGGATGGGCGGCATTGGCAAAACACGCCTTGGCCTGCAAGTCGCGACTGAACTGCTTGATACGTTTGCCGATGGAACCTATTTCGTGTCACTGGCTCCAGTCAGCGATCCTGTGATGGTCATTGATACCATCGCCCATGTGCTCGGTCTAGAACATCAACATGTCGGACAACTATTGTCAACGGAACATATGGAGTATCTGAAAGCATTCTTGCACGATAAATATCTCTTGCTGCTGCTGGACAACTTCGAGCAGGTGGTGTCTGCCGCACCAGAATTAACGGAGTTACTGATTGCCTGCCCGCATCTGAAGATCCTCGTGACAAGCCGCGCCATGCTGCACATCCAGGGAGAACACGAGTTCCCCGTTCCCCCGCTGGCGCTGCCCAAACGCACGCAGCTTGCAGCTAATGAAGACCTTGCCCAGTATGCAGGGGTTGCACTCTTCCTGGAGCGGGCGTTCGCGATCAAGCCTGACCTGGCCGTGACGGAAGCGAACATCCAGGCGATTGCTGCCATCTGCGTTCACCTGGATGGTTTGCCGCTGGCGATTGAACTGGCGGCGGCCCGTAGTAAGCTGTTTCCACCAAGAGCCCTCCTCCAGCGGATGACCCATCGGCTGGACGTATTGACGGGTGGCGTCCAGGGTGTCCCGGCCCGCCAGCAGACGCTGCGCAATACGATTGCGTGGAGCTACAATCTGCTAGATGAAACGGAGCAGCAGCTCTTCCGGCGGCTCTCTGTCTTCGTCGGGAGCTACACGTTAGAGGCAGTTGAGGCGCTGTTCAGCGCATTTGCTGATGGAGCAGGACAGGTTCTGGATGGAGTCGCATCGCTCATCGATAAGAGCTTACTGCTACAGATCGAGCGGGAGGGAGAGGAGCCAAGGCTCGTGATGCTGGAGACGATCCGAGAGTATGGCCTGGAGGTTCTCGCCGCTAGAGGGGAGGAGGAGATCACCCGGCAGGTACATGTCACCTACTATCTGGCCCTGGCCGAAGAGGCGGAACCAGAATATGGGGGACCGCAGCAAGTTGTGTGGTTGGAACGGTTAGAGCGCGAGCATGACAATCTGCGTGCTGCGTTACAATGGTCTATAGAGCCAGGCACAACTCAGCAGCGCATCGAGATAGGCCTGCGCCTGGGAGGCGCACTACGGCGGTTCTGGCTGGTGCGTGCGTTTGTGAATGAAGGCCGGGCCTTCCTGGAGCGAGCACTGGCAGCAGGCATCGGAGTCGCCATACCGATACGTGCGAAGGCCCTCGTTGCAGCAGCGAATCTGGCCATTGTCCAGAGCGATTATCCTTGTACGGAAACTTTGGCTCGAGAAAGCCTTGTATTGTTCCGAGAACTTGAAGATCAGGAGGGAACAATATTCTCACTCCAACTCTTGGGGTCTGCTCTCTATCAAAGGGGTGATCTGGCAGCGGGAAGCTCTCTCATAGGAGAAGCTTTGGCATTATCCAGAAAGCTGGGTCAAACTGACTCCCTCGCCTGGTTGCTCTACCAACAAGCACAATATGACATTGGCCAGGGGGAGTATACCAGGGCGTGTGACCTGTTAGAGGAGAGTCTAACACTGCATAGGAAGAACGAGCATAAGCGAGGCATTGCCTTTTCGCTTATCCAACTGGCTAAGGTACTCTTCGTTTCCCAGGGAGAACAGGTAAGGGTACACTCCTTGCTGGAAGAGGGCCTGGCACTCGCCAGAGAATTAAGTGACAAGGGTAGCCTCGCCTCTGCAAACGCACTCCGTGGACAGATAGTATTCAACCGAGGCGATATCGCTACATCGCGTTCGCTGCTTGAGGAGAGTGTGCGACTCAGCAGAGAGGTAGGATCTCGGCATAGCACTGCCGAGTCACTCTCTCTACTAGCTCGGGTGGTCAGTGTTCACGGCGATCATACAACAGCCTATGCCCTTTACGAGGAGAGCCTGGCGATTGGTAGGGACTTGAACAATGCGTGGCTGATAGTCCCTTGCCTGGATGGATTGGCAAGTCTGGAAGCAATGCAGGATGAGTTTGTCCGGTCGGCACGGCTCTGGGGTGCAGCAGAAGTTCTACGTGAATCGGTCGGTATGCACATTTCACCTATCGAGCGCGCCGACTACGAGCATAGGGTCGCTGCTGCACGCGCCAAATTGGGTGCAGAATCCTTCGCGAGTGCATGGGCACAGGGACGCACCATGACACCTGAGCAGGCCCTCACTATGCAAGGATCGCTATCAACCACAATAGTGAACACTCCATCATCACCCTATCCTGCCGGGCTGACAACCCGAGAGGTGGGAGTGTTACGCCTGGTAGCGAAAGGACTGACCAATGCCGAGATCGCTCAGGAGTTAGGACTCAGCGGGAAGACGATCGCCCATCACCTGACACATATCTTCAACAAGACCACCAGTGAGAACCGGGCAGCCGCAGCAGCCTTTGCAATCCATCATGGTCTGGCCTGATATCCACACTGCATCTTCTATTCTCTCAGACATCTCCAGACTGAATGGGCATTTCTTCGCATAGCGGGCAATCCCTGTCTTCCTACAAGAATTTGTAGATTCGGAGGTTCTTCCGATGCTGAAGATGGTTTCTGCCAGTTACACTTCTACCATGATCGAAGCGTTTGAAGAAATGTATTATGGAAGAAGAATCTATGCAACACTCCTCACCAGCACAATTTGCTCCTCTGGATAAACAGACGTTTCAATCGTTGTATCGAGAGAATCTTGGCCCAATTTATCGTTACGTGTATAGCAAAGTGGGAAACCGAGAAGAAGCTGAGGATCTGACATCACAAATTTTTATCAAAGCCGTTCGTAGCCTCGATTATGCGTGCAATCCACAAAGTACACGCAGTTGGCTGTTTCAAGTCGCGCGCACCACGATCGCTGATTACTGGCGAGCCTTCTATCGTACATCGACAAGTTCGTTAGATGCGCTGGTAGAAGCTGGTTGGGAGGGTCAGGCTGAAAATGAAGATGAAGACAAGCTTTTCGAGTTCAGCAGTTCAGCGGATCACGTGCAGCGTATTCTCCAAGCACTCCCTGAGCGTGATCGAGAGGTTCTGACCTGTCGTTTTCTGCTCGGTCTCTCAGTACGAGAAACTGCTGTACGGATGGGGTTGTCAGAGGGAAACGTCAAAACATCGCAGTTTCGTGCTCTCAAGCATGCTGCTGATCTTGAATATAGTGTCAGTAATATGTGATTTTCTAACTAATAGAAAAGTGATGAAGCCAATCATGGAACTCATCGTTGCCCTGTTTGTAATCTTGGTATTCGATATAGTAACTTTACGTTGGGGCTTTAAAAGTGGAGACGGTTGGAACAACCCAGAATGGGTGAGACGACAGAATTGGAAAGATTTCCTTTGGTATCGCTGCTGCAAGGATTCGGACTGGGTGCCGGATTGATCATTGGCAAGCAATGCTTTGCTAACTGTAACCAGGGGTAAAAGTAGCAAAGCTGCCACTATTAGCAATAGAAAAAATGCTAGGAAAACAAATATTTGAGGCAAATTTCTAAAAAGGGATAACGAAAACGAACGTTCGCGTTGGCCCAGGGACGCACTATGACACCTAAGCAGGTGCTCGCCATGCAAGGACGAGAGACGGCCTCAGCACCAACCACAACAATAGCCTCCCCAGCAGCCGTTGCTATCCGCAACGGCCTGGCCTAGTCCCTCATTCTACTTTCCCAAATTTCTCGTCGCCCACTCGCGGCATGGGCATTTCTTCGCATACGCAGCAACTCGCCGAACATAAAAGCTCCCGCATATTCGGATGTTCTTCCGATGTTATGGGCATCCCCTTGAGAGTATCCTTCCATTATAGATGAAATACCTGCAAGCTCTTGCGCCACCAGGATAAACAATCCCAATGTTCGCATGAGGCTTTCAGAACCTTCGCCAAAAAAATTACGAAACTAGCTTGAAATAGAAAAGGAACATTCCGTGGCAACCATTAGTCAACCGCTCACGGGAGCAACAACGCGTAAATTTCCTCACCGCACTGGCTGCGGGCGTCTGGACGGGGAACAACAGGCTCTTTGAAGTCGTTTTCGTCTCGCTATGGTATATAGGTGCAATCAGTCATGTTCCGGTACTGGATTTTATGCGGGCGACCAGTACAGCGGTTGCGATGCATATCCCGCTCGTGTATGGAATGGTAGCATTGGCTCTGCTCCTTCTGGCATGCGTTGGAATGCAGCGGCAACTTCAGGTATGAATGGTAATCATAATCTGTCACCACTTTGGTGGTGAAAGACGCAAGGCTGAGCGAGAAAAAATGAGCACCGGGAGATTTCTATCTCCATGGAGGACCATTGGCAGGAAGGAAATGCACAAATGCTGAAGCGACCACAAATTAGGATAGGCATCATCATCACGAAAGATGACCAGGTGCTGCTGATGAAGCGCAGGAGCGCGCATGAGGACGGAACATGGTCAACGGTTGGCGGGCACCTGGAATATAGAGAGTCCCTACAAGAATGTGCCATCCGTGAGACGCAGGAAGTGATCGGCGTGATCATCACCGATGTCACGTTTCTCGCGATCACCAACGACATTTTTGAAGCGCCTGAAATGCATGATGTCACTATCTGGATGGCGGGAAGATATGTCTCCGGCGAAACCGCGATGCATACAGGGCATGAAATGTCAGTCATAGACTGGTTCTGCTGGGATGCCTTGCCTGAGCCGCTTTTTTTGCCGTTCGAGCATCTACTGACAGGTCGATGTTACCCTGCTCTCTGGGATTTCAGTGGAGGAGAGAAGCCGTGATCGTTTACTGTTGTGATGCGCCTGTTCCACTTCCAGGAAAAAGTAGGGGAAAATGAAAACAGAAGAATATTACCGAGCTTGAAACCAACGGAGGAGCTCATGAAACCTTTGCCCCAAAACGCTGCGCTCATTCTCATCGATATCCAAAAAGGCTTTGACGATCCCCTGTGGGGCCGTCGAAACAATCCGGATGCTGAGGCAAACATCGCCACCTTGTTATATTCATGGCAGGCAATCTCGGCTTCCACACGTATCTTGTTTCTGATGCCACTGCGACCTTTGACCGTCGGGGACCCGATGGCGTTCTCCACAGCGCAGAAGATATTCAGGCAATGACCATGACAAATCTGCATCAGGAATTCGCAACCATTGTGACGACTGATGATGTGCTTCGAAACCTTGTGTGAAGAACAAGATTTCAATGAAGAAGAATGTTTTGCTCACACTTTCATTATTGGCTCTAACTCTTGCAGGATTGCCACCTCTTCCTCAGAATCCCAACAGTGACGATACTTCTTTGCCATATGGACAGATGTTGGTGGCAATGCTTAACAACATCAGGAAAAGTGCTCCAGACCACCCTGATCACCATGCTAGACGAACAAAGCACGAGGAATATTCTTGATAAGGCTCTCGGTGAACAAGGGAAGATAAAGCAACAGAAGGATGTCGTAGAGAACAATATGAAGAGAAGATTGAGTCTGGTCAGATTGTCGAATCTGATCTACCACATTCAGAAGACAGTCCCCTTGAGACTATTCAGTTACAGCCAGCCGTTGCTGGCAGTGAATAAAACACTTTCCGTGGCCTATTTGTTGATCCATGCATTTGCGTTCTATTAATAATAAATAACAGATTCTCCGAGATAGCCAGCGTGACTGGCAGACATGTTAGGCCACTTATGCTTCTCTGTTGGAGGATGCTTCAATCTGCGAAGAAAATAAAGAGTGATCTTTCCTGGTACTCAAGGTAGCAAAGCTCTTCCCAGGCTCATGAAGATGGACGATTGAAGGTAATCAAAAAAGAATATCGCTCCTTTCCTATCGGCGCTACTTGGTTAAGTCAGATCACACCACATAAAAATAGTGTAATTGACTATACATAGTCAATTACACTATTGATCGGCGGAACCGACGGGTTTCGGCTCCCCTGTCACCAATTTTCTCCCTCTTCCTTGTTCCCTCTGGCAAACTGTATCTCAAGGTGCAATACCTTCTGGCAGAAGATGAAAAATCTGCTGGAAACTATCCTCCTGTGATTGAGAAGCAACGGCGACCAGGGCCAAAACTTCCGGTATATAGTATTCCTGCTTCCCAGTGGTCGACTGTGTTGCATCGTGTAGTGGAGAAGAAAGAGCCTCTCCTTACAGTGGCAGCAGTGTATGGTGTCTCTCATGAAACGATCCGTCGCATTATGCTTCATGTCCAGAAGCAGCGTGAACAGCAAGAAGCGTAACTGTACAAGTACTGTTCCTACGACAGAGGCGCGATGACGTCCTGGAAGCAAGAGAGCTTGTGGATGTGGATGGTCCCCACCTGCACATCGACCTTTCCTTGCATCTTCCCTGCGCAGTGTCTACAGGTGCAGGGAAGGGACGCAGATGGTCCACTGTGCGCTGCTGATCTCATCGGCACACAACAAGCGTAGCACAGGAAGGCGGTACAACAACGGGTAGTATCTGGACCGGGGACGGGAAAAGGCGGCAAGCCGGATCGATCGTGGGTTTCCGCACACGATACGCCTGCACTCCAGGCAGAAGCGGGGCGGTTTCCCATCGCCTGGAACAACAAGTGTGCCCGCAGAGTGTGACACATGAACCATCATCTTCGTGGATAGCCCACACGAGCCAGCAGTGTGCTTTCCAGCAAGAGTTGGCAAGGTCGGACCTGGGCAGGATACGTCGAAAAAAGGTGGGAACCATCTAGGAAGCACCTGATAAAGGGCTGGGAAGCAGCCGAGAGTGCAAACGAGGCACCACCGGCCCGCTTCTCCCTCCAAAGGATAATCCAAGTAGCTAGTACTCGGGATACGAACCCGCAACACCCTGCTTGGAAGGCAGGCTGTCACTTGTTCGCCGTACGCTCGCTGTCAATCGGCTCCGCAAGTGCGTCTAGCACTTGTAACTATGTTTCTCGCACCGCTGACATAGTATGTTACATGCAATGTTAGGCAGTATGTTTAACTATATCAGTGGCTATTCCAACTATATCCCAGGCCAGCGGAAAAGGCAAGGGAGGCAGTCTGTCTACCACTCTTAGCCACTACTTTACTTGAAGAGAACTGCCCCTCCGGGTAGGCGCATGCCGGGCCACGCAGCAGCGGAGAAGGCCTCTGATTGAGATAAGTTTCGAAGAAGGCGCGCACCTATGCACGGGTGATCTCGAGCCCGCGCCCCATCGATGGAGCCGAGGAGCCCGAGGAGGCGCCTGATATCGGCTTGTTGCTCCCGTACAATGTCGTCATGCACGCAGAGGGCCTGGGAAGCCTTGCCAAAAGCGCACGGGAACTGGACCATCAAAAGAGGTCATCGCCGTCTGCCGCAGCGTTGATTGCAGGGTGCGGAATTCACGCGGGTAAGCAGCCGGGCCGGAGGCATGATACGCCGGACGAGACTCCGCCTCCCGATCAGTCGATAATAAGGAGGCGAACGCTTCCGTAAGGAGGGGGGATGCACGGCCAGGCCGTGCATCCCCCCTCCTTTTATGGCTGTTTTTGCTGCGGCTCTATCGCTTTGAGCACCTCTTGCAGAAAGCGGGGCTCGGGCAGCGCGCCCATAATCTCGATGCGGTCGTTCACCACTGTCTTGGGGACGCCCTGCACCCGGTAGAGCTGGGCCATATCAATGAACTCGGAGACTTCGACCACATCGGCGGTGATGTGCTCGTTTTCGATGGCAAGCTGGTGGGCCAACCTGGCCGCACGGGGGCAGTAGGGTCAGGTCGGGGTGACGAAGACCTGGATGTGCAGGTCCTGATCGACCGTCGCTAGGATCTCTCGGGTTTTCTCGCTCAGCCTGGTCGTCCCCTTCGAGACATCGATGAGGTCTTCGACCAGCGTGGAGAACTCGTAGCCTGCCGGGATGCCGAAGTAGCGCACCGCGCCCTTGGTATGGCCTTGCAAGATGAAGGCGGGAATGCGCGTGATGCCCAGGCCCTGTGCCTCCTGCTCATCGCGCACGAAATCTTTAACAGTCAGGTGCAGCTTGTCCGAGGTCTGCGTCAATTCCTCCAGCAGTTCGCGCGTCTCCTTGCAGGAGGAGCACTCGTGGCCCGGGATGATGAGCACCGACTCGCGCTGGGTGAAGTAGGTGATGGTCACTTCGTCCTGTAGCTCTTTTGCGAAGAGCGTTTGCAACGTTTGCCGGTCTTCCGGGGAGATGTTGGCCATCGGCTCTTCCCTCTCTTTCTCTTTCTGGCATGTGCTGCGTTCAACAGATACGCAGTGGCTCTCTGCACTCAATCGATCATCGGCGGACCGAGTGATCTTCTTCATTCAGTTTATCCCATTCCGGGCCTCGGATGCAAGTGAGATTCACCCGTTTTTGTGCAGGCCCGAAACATTCGGACTAGCCCATCAATTGCTCACATGCAACTGGACTGACAGAACCGAGTGATGGAGAGCCCTATGAGCGAGTTGGCCCCTGCTACTCGGAGGCTTTGCCCAGGCGCAAACCAAGGAACTCTGCCATCGAGCGAATGTGCAGGCGAGCAACAGGCATTTCATTGTCTGGCACGAGACTAGATAGGCAGGCCTGAGCCAGATTCCCCAGCACACGGACTGCTCTTGGAGTATCCAGATCGTTTTCCAGCGCATTGAGAAAGGCTTGTTTCGTCCATCCAGTGAGGGAGTCAACTGACGGCGTCCCGAGGCTAACATCCCCTCGCGCTGCTTCCACGATCTGGTCTGTCAATTGCTGAGCATGTTCCATATCTGTAATAGCGAATTCCCAAGCTTGCCGGTAGTGATGTCCGGCTAATAGCAGCCGTATCGCATCAGCAGAATAGGTCTTAAGCAGCTTGTGGACGACGATCAGGTTACCGAGGGACTTGCTCATCTTCGTCCCGCCCAACTTTACTAACCCGACATGCATCCAGTACCGCACACACGGACGTATCCCGGTCGCATACTCTGTTTGCGCGATTTCGCAGCTGTGATGCGGAAAAATCAAATCTGCTCCCCCGCCATGGATATCGATTTGCGGCCCCAGGAAACGCGTCGCTGTGGCCGAACATTCAATATGCCAGCCGGGCCGTCCTGGCCCCCAGGGGCTCGGCCAGGCTGGTTCATCAGCAACAGCGCCCCTCCAGAGGAGAAAATCCAGCGGATCGCGCTTTCGAGGGTCACGGGGATTATTCCCGTTCATGTTCGCGCTTTCCAGGAGCTGGTTGTAGCCCATCAGCCCGCTGGCAAAGGCCAGTCGCGCAAACTGCGCATCACTGCGTACGTCGAAATAAATCCATCCATCATTGAGATAGGCATTGCCGCTTTGCAAAAGCCTCTCAATGAGCGAGAACATGGTCGACAATTGCTCAGACGCACGGACAAAGTGATCGGGCATGACGACGTTAATGGCGTGCATTTCGCGCACAAATCTCTCCGTCTCTTGCTGCGCAAGTTGATCCCAGGAGATGTTTCCCAACTCACGCGCCCTTTCAAACAAGGGATCATCGATATCGGTGACATTTTCCACGTACACCACGCGCAGCCCCTGCGAACGCAGATAGCGGACCAGGATGTCAAATGTCGCGAAGACGAAGGCATGCCCAAGATGGGCAGTATCATATGGCGTTACGCCGCACACGGAGAGTTTTACTTCGTCATTACGCGCAACGAAGGTCTCGATTTGCTGGCTTAAGCTGTTGAACAGCTGCATAGAATTACGCCTCATTTCTTACTCACCAGGCACCGATGGGGTATGTGAACTTTCAGATAATTACCTGCCATCCCGACGAGATTCTATCTTTCAAGCCCTACTTGAGTTCCCACGTCGATCCTGTAGGTCCATCCTTTACGATAACGCCGAATCTCTCATCCAATTCTTGGCGGATGCGGTCGGCTTCCTGCCAGTTTCTGGCTTGACGGGCCTTTGTGCGGGCATCCACAAGGGTCTCGATCTCAGCACGGGTGGCACCATCAATGGTGCGGTGAATATCCAGAGCCGGATCGAGAGCAATGCCAAGAATGCCAGTCAACTCATCGAGCACAGCCAGCCCGGCACGTGCTAGTTCGCGCTGCTCTCGCTCTTTCCCTGGCACTGGTTTGCCGGTGATTTCGTTGAGACGCCGCACGAGCGTATCGACGACTGCCATACCGGCGGACGTGTTGAAGTCATCGTCCATTGCAGCAATAAACTCCTCGCGATAGTGGGCAAACTCTTCGGGTTCCCTTTCCAGCGCAGGAGTGTCGCCCACGAATCTGGCAGCCGCCTGCCGCGTTTCTACCCAACGATGCCAGCGCTTGACAGCCGCACCAACTTGCTCAGGAAGATAGGTGAACGGCGTGCGGTAGGACTGCGACAACAGATACAGGCGTAGGGCCGGAGCCGGTGTCACCTCCAACGCAGACTTGACCGTCACGAATATGCCGGAATGGGCCATTTTCTCCTCCGCCATTTGCAACAGACCGGTATGTACCCAGTAGCGCGCAAATGGTTTGCCGGTGAGGCTCTCACTCTGGGCGATCTCGTTCTCGTGATGCGGGAAGATCAGATCGGCACCGCCGCCATGGATATCGATCTGTTCACCCAGCGTTTCCATTGCCATCGTAGAACACTCGATATGCCAACCAGGACGTCCATGACCCCAGGGGCTATCCCACCACGGCTCCCCCGGTTTCGCCACTTTCCAGAGGGCAAAGTCACGAGGGTTACGCTTGCGCTCGTCTGGCTCGAGACGCCCTCCGGCCTCCATCGCCTCCCGGTTTCGTCTGGAAAGTTTCCCATAGCCGGGAAAGGAGTCAGTGGAGAAATAGACGTCGCGGTCGCCTTCCCCCTCGAGAACATACGCGTGCCCTTTCTCGATGAGCTTTTGCACAAATGCGATAATCTGGGGGATAAACTGGGTCACATAGATATAGGCATCCGCCGGACGGACTGCCAAAGCGTTCATATCACGGAAGTAGCCCGCTGTATAGCGTTTAGCGGCCTCAGAGGCCGGGATACCCTCACGCAGACCGGCCTGGATAATCCTATCATCAATATCCGTGAAGTTTTGGACGTACTTGACCGGATATCCTCGGTATTCCAGGTAGCGCCTCATAACATCACTGGCGACGAATAGACGTGCGTGACCCAGATGCGGCTCGTTCTTGGGGGTCAGGCCACAGACATATATACGGACGGGGAGGGAAGCCGGAACAAATTCTTCTTTTTCACCGGTGAGGGTGTTCGTAATACGCATCGTTGGGATGTTC
>WNFC01004781.1_pt1 | contig 22838 bp, 24 predicted proteins | sample 5400541 | NCBI WGS metagenome assembly WNFC01 (sample SAMN13153342, study PRJNA577476) | soil metagenome | isolation source: 120 cm saprolite under Douglas fir tree site 2 hole 2 replicate 1 | place: USA:California | collected 2015-04-18
TCGCAGGTATGATCGCTCTGCTCTCGGCGTGCGCCAAGTCGACTCCAAGCGCTGGCCCGAGTTCGACACCAACCCCCACCGTGGCGGCTTCCAGCTCGTCGCCGAGCCCGACTCCAGCCTTGGCTTCGCCCACGGCGGCGGCCGCGGGAGTGGTCGTCGTGCACACTGGCACCACGACCGTCTCCGGCAAGTCTGAAACCGTGTTGACGAACGCTCAAGGTTTTACCCTCTACTACCACACCAGCGACACGCCGACTTCGGTCTGCTCGGGAGCCTGTGCCGCAGCCTGGCCGCCCCTCCTCCTTCCCTCGGGAACGCCGGGTAGCTCGGCGAGCCTTCCGGGGACGCTGGGAGTCGAGACCAATGTCAACGGCAGCCAGGTCACCTACAATGGGCATCCGCTGTACCTTTGGAAGAACGACGCCAGCGCGGGCCAAGCCACCGGCGAGGGGATCAACAACTTCCATGTGGCGACCCCGACCATCGCCGGCATGTGAGAGCCGAGACAATCGGCGTCGTCGGGCCGAGGTGCCGACACAGCACCGGAAATGGAGCGTTCAGCCAGCGCCTCCATGCCGGCGACGACCCTTGGAGCCCGGGCAAGAGAAATAAGCGTACGGCCACCTCTGAGTTCTGGTCGGCCACGTTCTCCCACGCAATCGACGCGAGGGAGTCCCCGTCCTCGCCAGAAGCGGCTTGCGACCGGCGACCTCGACCATCTGTCGGCCGCACACCCGGCAGAAGTCCTGGGTGAGGATCAGGTCGGGGCCGATCTCCGAGATCCGGCTGGCGTCGATCTCCGTGGCGCGGCGCTGCTCGTGGCCCGGCAAGGCACTTGTGGAGACGGCCGACTTCGATCGCGCCTCGACGGGTTGTCGCATTCGAATGTGACTGCCCTCGAGCCCACCTGAACCGCGGGTCACGGTATGGTGGGGGAGGCATCGTTCCCGCGAATCTGTCGGAGGGCGCGGGCCGGCTGGAGCGCTATGGGTTCGAGGCGAGGGTCAATGATCCGATCTGTACCAACGGGCACGCACCGCTTGCTCAGGGATCCTCCAGAGGCGGATCCGTTCCTGGAGCTTCACGAGTCTGGGCGTCAAGAGGTCCGGAAGTTGTTGCGCGGTATTGAGTTAGCGCCCGTTCGTCCTATTCAGCCCGAGGGATGATGGGGTTGTCGGCAATCAGCCGGGAGAGGGCATTGGCCGTCTCGGGTCACCGCCCGTTCGGGGTAGATGGTCCGGCGGGTCGCCTCGTCAGTACTCACGACCACGTGGTAGACGTCCCCGGTGTAGGTGGCGAGCTTCTCAGTCCGGCCCTGGAACAACTCGTAGATCACGATGCGGTACCTGGCCCGGGGTCGGTCCCCGCTCTCGTCTGGGCTGTGCAAGGTTGCAGATTACGGGGAGCGGGCAGCCGGGAGGGCGAGTCTGCGGGGCCTGGGCCCGGGAATCGCGAGGTCGGCCACGACAGGGCCTGCGGCGCCCAGGAGCTGCGCCATGATGACGGGATCCGTGCCCTGCTGTCGGGCGGTGCGGAGCACGCTGGAGAGCACCTGCTGGGTGGCGGCCCCGCCCCAGGTGAGATTGCCACCCCAGGACTTCCGGTTGACCACGGCGGGACGGATGGCCCGCTCGACGTAGTGGTTGGTGGCCGCACCCCCGGCAGCGTGAGGAAGCTGAAGAGCGCCCCGGCCTCCCGGCGCAGGTGCTTGACGAGGCGGGCCTCGGCTGGGTCGTCGGGCGTTCGCTCGATGAGCACGTCCCGGCGTCGGGCGAGGCTGGCGAGCTCCTCCACGTAGGCCTCGGCGTCCACCTCCCCTGCGGCGGCCCCGTCCCGGAGGGCAAGGGCATCCTTCAGCAGGGCTGCGACCGCCAGGGCCAGATCCGTCGCATCGGGGGAGGCCTGGGTCATCTCGTGGCAGCGCCACAGCAGGTGGGCCAGGCAGCTCTGGTGGGTGGCGAGTGCGAACCTGCGGTAGGAGGCCCAGCCGTCACCCACGATCACCCCGGCGAAGTCTCCCCCGAGCACGACCACCGTCTGGGCGTAGCCCCGGCCGGCGGCGATGAGGTAGACGGTGACCCCCTCGCCCACGAAGGCCCACAGCCATGCCCCCCGGCCCGCCAGCCCGTCTCGTCGGGGGAGACGACGCCCGAGTTGCGCACCCCTGCGACCAGGCCCCGGTAGGTGGGCAGGGCCGCCCGGGCGGCCCGGTGCAGGAGGCCGACGACCCCCCCGGGGTGACACAGATGCCGAGCAGCCCGAAGAGCCTGGCGATTTTGGTGGCCGACAGCCCGCACTCCTTGTTCAGCACCACCGCGTGGGCAGCGGCGAGCGGCCCCGAGGTGGCAGCCGGCGGCACCCTTGGCCGACGAGGCCTGGTCGGGGTGGCGCCCCCGTACCGCCGCCCCGCAGCGTGGGCAGCGGCCTCGCTGGAGCGCGAAGCAGCGGTTGTGCACGGCCAGGCGGGGCAGCTCCTGCTGGCAGACGTGCTCGGTCCCCTCGTAGACGGCCTCGGCTCCGCAACCGGGACAGTACCTCGGGAAGGGCACGGTCACCGTCTCGTCGATGTGGTCGGGGACCTGCCGGTGAGCCCTGGTGCCGTAGGCGAGCCCCGGCCGGCGGCCGGGGCGTCGCGGATGCGTGGCGTGGTTGTTCTTGGAGAACGGGGGCGGACTGGCGGTGGAGCATCTCCACCGTCTGGCCAGCCGCAGCACCTCGTCGCGCAGCGCCTCGTGGTCGCCACGCAGCCCGACGAGCTCTGCGGCTGCCCTGGCGTGCTCACCATCGAGCTCACGGAGCGCCGCATCCAGTCGGTCCCGCTCGAGCTGCAGTGGCGCCGCGATCCGGGTCAGCCTGGGAGTCCCACCGCGTCGATCGGGCTTTCGCGGACTACTGGATTAGTTACCGGCTCAGCTTCGAGACTCGAGAAGCAATCGTGGCCTCCCCGATATCTCCGATCCGTTACCTCCCTTATGATTCGGAGGCCCGTCGCGCTGCCAATCCGGTCTTCATCTTTCTCAACGGCAGTCTCCCTGAATACCAATTCGTAACGCAGTTGCAAACGCTGGGCGTCAGCTATCAAAGCTACGAGGTGGGAGGATTCTGCATCTACGAGCCGGCCCGGAAGGTTGTCCCGCCGGCACCCGGCCTCCCGCAAGGGCCGGTTGAACTCGCTGGCTCCGCCGTACCGTAACCTCCGGCAGTCCCGCCGCAGTCGGGGTCACCGACGACCGCCTGCGTGGCGAGCACCCCTGTGGATCGGCTGCCAGGTCCAGGATCCACCCCCCGTCTGATCCGGGAGCCAGAAGTGAGGGGATTTGGCGATAAACCGTAAAGAATCGTTCTAGTAGTTCTTGGCTATTAGTCGATATAGGATTTCCCCGATTCGTAGTGCTTCACCGAACGGACCATCGAGCGACAGGAGGCGAACAGGCGATGGCGACGTCAATCCGCGACGACACGGCTGCATCTGCGGGGTTCGGGAAGAAACCCACGGTCTCCTCCGTCGGCCCGGGCAACGGACCGACCACCGGTGGAACGCCGGTCACCATCAGCGGCAAGAGCCTCACGGGAGCGACCGGTGTCGCCTTCGGCACGGTGGCCCTCGCAACCTCCGAGTTCACCGTCGTCTCCGACACCACGATCGATGCCACGTCACCCCCCCTGCCCACGGGTGAGGATCAGGCGCCGGTGGTCGATGTGACGGTCACCACCCCGTCGGGGACGTCGCCGACGTCGACCGCCGACCGGTTCGCCTACCTCACGGTTGCTGTCGTGTGCCCGGGCTCGGGACCTTCAACCGGAGGCACAGCGGTGACGATCACCGGCACCGGCTTCTCGGACGTCACCTCGGTCGCCTTCGGTGGCGTGGAGAGCACCAACGTCCAGGTGCTCCTGCCAACCGAGATCCAGGCGACCGCACCGGCTCCGGAGGGCGACGGGTCTTCCGTGGTCGACGTGACGGTCTCGATATCGTCGGGAACCTCACCGACATCGAGCGCCGACCAGTTCCAGTACCTCACCGGCTTCACCGAGGTGCAGGTCATGATGACCCTTGCCGCCCTCGCCGCCAGCGCAGCCACCGAGCGGCCCTCGGGTGAGACGGCGGCCCAACAGGCCGAACGCATCCTCGCAGGGATCAACACGCAACTCGCCAACGCTGCGCTGGCCACCGCGGGGGACTGGCAGGCCCTCTGGGTGGGCCTCACGCAGGACCGGGCCAACCTCGTGTACATCGCTCAGAACACGGCGTCGGGGACCCCCCAGCTCGCGGTCTGCCTCCGGGGCACCGTGATGGGGTCGGCGATCGACACTGCCGAGGACATGGATGTGGGGACGCTCCTCGAGTTCGACGCCGCTGGGACCCCTCCGTCGCCGGTCTCCATCTCCCAGGGGGCAATGGAGGCATTCACCGGGATCACCATGGGCACGACGCTGCTCCAGACCCTGACCGAGGTGGTGGCCGCCCAGAGCGCAGCACCGACGATCTTCGTCTGCGGCCACAGCCTGGGCGGGGCGCTGGCCACCACGGTGAGCCTCTACCTCAAGACGCAGACCTTCATCCCCGCCCCGAGCTTCCAGGTGTACACGTTCGCCGCACCCACCGCCGGCGATGGCGCGTTCGCCTCCTGGTTCGATACCCAGTTCCCCCCCGGCACGGCCGCCACGTGCGTCTGGAACCAGTACGACGCCGTGCCCAACGCATGGTGGAACCTCACGGGCGACCAGTCGCAGAACCCCTTGCCCGTCGAGTACTTCTATCCCGGCATGCCCACCGGCGGGATGGGCAGCGCCCCGTGGGTGCTGCAGAAAACCATCGAGGGCATCGTCACGAACCTGGCCGCGGACGCCCCCGCCAGCACCTACACCCAACCGACGCAGCAGCCGGCACTCAACCAGAGCTTCGGCTGCTACAGCCCGGCCCCTTCCGAGATCACGTCGGTTGGGGATTGGGAGGCCGAGGTTGCCTACCAGCACGCCAACAACACCTACCTGGGCCTGCTCGGCGCTCCTCCCCTTCCGGCGGTTGCACCGAGCGTGGCGTCGGTGAGCCCCACCGGGGGGCCGGCGACCGGCTGGACCGAGGTCACGATCACCGCCGCGTCGGGTGTGGTCTTCACGCCCGACAGCGTCGTCGACTTCGGGATCGTGCCCGCCACCCTTCTCGGGATCGCCGGGGACGGCTCCACCATCACCGCATTGTCCCCGGCGGGTGTCGGCACCGTCGATGTCCGGGTGACCAACCAGCTCGGGACCTCGGCTGTCGTACCGGAAGACCAGTTCGCGTATGCGTCGCCAGGCTCCTGAGGCATCCCCCAATTGGTTCATTGACCCGGAGATTTCGAGTCACTATCGTGCTTCAGGAGGAATTAGTGAAGCACAGCGTTCACCCTTTTTAGGGGGTCCGCGCGATCAGAAGGAGAGATGGCCATGGGTGAAGCAGACAAGGCAATCTGTGCCGTGCAGAACCGGACCAACTGGGAGATGAAGTTGATCGGCTCCAACCTGAGCTGGGGCAAGTGGGTCACCACCCCCGTCGACGTCTCCGCCGGCAGCACGATGCACTTCGAGGCGGAAGGCCGTGAGGCAAGCCCGAGCGGGACCGAAGGTTGGGCGAGTTGGCAGCTGATTGGCAACCCCAGCGCCGCAAAGATCACCGTCAACTTCAACGTCCCCTACATCGGCTCGGACACCGCAAGCATTTCCTGTGACCCCTCCGGGGTCGTTGCGACCTCCTACGACCAGTCCCACGGCGACGCCGACTCCATCAACTACTACGTCGGCTAGGGCAACCCACTCCCTCGCCTGAGGCGCTCGATGGTCCACCGGCCAACCACGCCACCCCGCCTCGTCACCGTTCCCAGTCGCCGGCTGTCCCTGTGGCAGTCGGCGGCCGAGCAGACGGTGCGCGAGCGCCTGGGGGCGGCCGGCGCGGCGGGTGGGCGGGCTTTGTTGCTCGCCCACCCGCTCGTGGAGGCGGTCAACCGCCACGTGGCCGCAGAGAACCGGGGAGAGAAGCTGGCCCCCCCGGGCGAACCCGGGACCGGCGCCGCATCGCCCGCCTACCTGTCGATGCTCCACCTCCGCCACGCCGAGGCGGTGCGCAACGTCGACACCGTCGAACAGTCCGCCATCGAGGCGCAGTTCCGCTACTACAGCGACCAGGATTATCTGGGCTGGGCAAGCTGCGAGACCACGTACCTCGCGTACAGGCCGTCGCCTCCCGAGGTCCAATACCGCGACTGGCAGGTGCAAGGGGGCGGCAACCTCGACTACTCGCTGATCGACTACCAGCTGCCCGACGACGCGACGGTGGCCATCATCGGCGACTGGGGCACCGGCATGAACGACGCCGAGTCTCTCCTCATGGAGGTCGTGGGTCGCCACCAGCCGCAGGCGATCATCCACCTCGGGGACATCTACTACTCGGGGACGCCGCAGGAGTGCATGCTCAACTTCACGGCAGTCGTCCAGAACGTCTTCAACGTGTTCGGTGTGAACCTGCCGGTCTTCACGATCCCGGGGAACCACGACTACTACGACTGGGGCAGCGGCTTCTACGGCTTGATCGACACGATCAATGCTTCGAACCCGGCATGGCGGCAGGATGCCAGCTACTTCTGCCTCCGGACGCAGGACGGGCTGTGGCAGTTCCTCGGCATGGACACCGGCCAGGACGACAGCGACCCCATCGACGAGGTCCACCCCGCCCAAGGCCCGGTGCTCCGGTCTTCGGAGTGCACGTGGCACCAGGACAAGCTCAACCCTGCGAAGTTCGACGGCACGACCATCCTCCTGTCGCACCACCAGGTGTTCTCCACGCACGAGACGATCAACAACGACCCTGACCTCAAGCCCTACCTGAACGCGTCGCTGCTCGATGTCTTCCAGCCACACCTGGGACAGGTCGCCGGCTGGTTCTGGGGCCACGAACATAACCTCGCCCTGTTCCAGGACGGCCTCTTTGGGGTGGCGAAGGGGCGCCTGCTGGGCAGCAGCGCCTACGAGGAATCCCAGGGCGACGACCCCTACGAGGTCGTCTACGCCGAGGTGCCTTACCAGCCCTACGGCGGGCAAACTGTTGAGCTTGGCATGGTCGACGAGTACTACAACCACTCCTACGCGATCGTGGACCTGAGCCGTGCGGAGCCGACGGACCCCGTCAGCGTCGCCTACTACCAGATCCCCTCCTGGGGAGGCGAGCAGTCAACCTCCTTGCCGCCCGGCCAGAAATGGCAACTTGCGACCGAAGAGCTCAGTTGAAGCTTCCCTGACGGGCGGCGACAGGACGACGCCACCCAGAAGATCAGATGAGATGAGATGGAGGCCATCCACCGGAGCGGGGCTGGTGGACCGGGGCGTGCCTGGGCAGGTCCGCTACGCCGATAGGCCGTAGTCCCCGAGATCGTCTCCCGTGTCGTGCTCGGCGCCCGGCGCCGGTGATTCGTCGATGTAGGTGACCATCATCTCCCCGATGCCGTAATCAACGAAGACCGACGGCGTGTGCAACACGATGTGGTTGCGGATGTCAGAGCAGATCTTGGCGCAGACACCGCAGCACTCGCAGCCATCGGCCTCGAGGTTGAGGGGGCACAGATGGTGGCCGGCGGCGGGCCGTTCGACGCAGTGGGGGCACCGGGCATACGCAGCGCCTTCGTCCTCTCTCATGGGCTTCCTCCCTTGGTGGTCTGTCGCCACATTCTTGAGAGATACGAACCCGACGTTTGATACAGATCACGTAGAGCACCCTTCTTGGCTGAGAGCCGACATCACATCGTTCCGCCGTGGAAGGTCATGCCCGACATCACATCGTCCGCCTCCGAGTCTCCGTCGTGGGAGCTTGCCGGGTTCGACCCGACGCTCGCGCATCGCACGGCGTTGCCTCGCACGCTTTGTCCCGCTCTCCGTGTGGGAAGGTCTACGGCTCGTGGACCAGGAGCATGGTTCCCGCCGCTCGGGCCTCGCGGTCGAGGTGCCCAATGAACGCTGCCCGCTCCGCCGGCCGCTCCCGGATCTCCCAGAGCTCGAGGGCGTGTTCCCAGGCGAGCGCTCTTGCGCCGACGACGACCTGGTTGTCGATGAAGTTCAGCAGCGGGGCCGTCAGATGGTCGAGGAGGTGGACGAGCCTGCTGTGCTCGTAGCGCTCCCGCAGCGGCTGCATGTGCTCGGCGAAGATGGCATTGATCTCGCGGTAGTCGGCATGGTTGGTGCCCGAGTCGGGAACGGTGCCGATGGTGACGCAGGCATCCACGACCGCAACCGCGAGGTCATAGTTGACGTGGGCGTTGACGCCGGCGGCGGCGAACTGGATGGGATTGATGCGTTGGTCGTCCCGCCGGTCGATCAGCAGGCTCCATGCCCCCGGCACCTCGCCCCCCGTCGCGGCGGCGTGGAGTGCACTGAGGTAGCGGTTGGCGAAGGTGACATCGAGTTGGGTGATGAAGCTCTTGTCGCCGAAGCGACGGTCCTTGATTCCCTTGTACACCGTCTCGGTGATGGTCAGGTACAGGCTGTTAAAGCACGCGATGCCGTCGCCCTTGCCGAGGAGCTCCCTGGTCTCTGCGTAGGCCTGAATCCTCCGCAACCTGCGCAGCACACCCGGCACGCCCTTGACCGCATTCCCCTCGTACGGCGAGGCCGGCCTCACGACCGCGATGCCTCCTGCCGCTGGACCCATGCTTCCCCCCTTCGTGTTCCTGAGTAATGACGTTTCTCTCTCAGTCGGTACCTACCGGTCAAGGGTGGTGGCACCCCATCGAGGGGCTCGTGCTGGCACCACTCCGTGGGTGGCGGTTCAGGCGTCGGCTGCAAGCACCGTCGCCGCCGTGACGGCTGCCTGGTGCTCGCCGGGCGAGGACGTCGTCCCTGGCCTGCGCATCGATCAGGTAGTGGCTCGGCCGGAGCCGCCGGTCTCGGCAGCGAGCACCCTACCCTGCACCAGGCCCCGGCGTTGAGCTGGATCCTCGTCCCGAGGCCATGGCGGCCCGTGTCGGGTCGCAGGGCCACCAACGCCAGTTCCTCGGCGAGCAGCATGGGCTACGAAGGTTACCTGCCAGCTACTTGTGGTAGGCGGCGAAGAGCTTGTCGAAGTAATCGGTGTAGGCCGTCGCGACGTCGGCCGAATCGATGACGAGCATGTTCTCGTCGTTGGTCTCGGCGTTCTCGGAGAAGTTGTAGCTGCCGGTGATGACCTTTCCGTCTACGATCATGACCTTGTTGTGCATGAAGTCCTGCTCGTGGCCGGGCGCCGGGTTGAAGGCATGCGACGGCGCAGCGGCGAAGCGGGCCTTGTCCTGCAGGAACCAGAACTGCGACCGGTCGAGGGTCTTGGAGCGCATGGCGTCCTTCATCCCGCCGGGGTCGTAGATGCCCTTGATGTCGCCCCCGTCCTTGAAGCGGGCGAGCTGCCCCAGGATGCCGGGATCGCTGACCAGGAAGGCCATCATCCGCACGCTGCTGGCGTTCTGCAGCGTGGCGACGACGGCGTCCTCGATGCCCTCCCCGGAGGCCGGCGAGAAGCGGACCGTGATGGCCGCCCCACCCACCTTCACCGGCGCCGCAGGCGACGGCGGGGCGATGGCCGGCGGGGGCGACACGAGATCGTTGAAGGTCTGGGTGTAGAGAGTTGCCAGCCGGGTCGAGCGTGCGATAAGGCAGTTGTTGTCCTGCCGCTCGAGTCCTCCCACCGTGAGGTTGGCGGATCCCGTCCACACCGTGTCCGAGTCCCGCACCAAGAACTTGTGGTGCATGAGGTGGCGGCCCGTCTGGTGCAGCGGCGTGGAGACCTTGAGGAGGCCGGCCTTCTTCACGACGTCGGCTGTCCCTGCTGGCTTGGGGTCGGCGATCCCGCCCGACGGGCGGGATCCCCCGGCGTCGTAGGCGATGCGGACCTTCTTCCCTGCGCGGTGGATCCGGGTCAGGGCAGCCGCAACCTGGGGGTGGCGGAGGTCGTAGATGGCGCAGTCGAGCTGCGTCCGGGTGGCGCCGATGAACTCGACGAGCCTGGCGGTGAGATCGGTGCCGATGCCCACCCGGCCCGAGAGGAAAAGGATCTCCAGCGGCTTGGTTGATGCCCGTGCTGCTCGTGTCGCCATGGCTCCCCCCCTTGGACGCTCTTGAGTGAAATACTCGCGCCCCGCCCGTAGCGCAAGTCAAGGCAACCCTGCAGAGCGCCCGAGCCGGGAAGGATCGAGCTTCGGCAAATCCGGAGCCCGCCCCCGAGCTCCGTAATAAGGTTCGACCTCGGATGGACTAATGGATTTGCCTTGAGGTGCCGGGCTGCACTGGACGTCCGCCGCCCCGCCGGCCTTTTAGGTGAGGGCGTGGTTTCCGATCCGAGTCGCGCGTTCGGTCAGCCGCCATGTATCAAAGCAGGGCCAACAAGCTCATGTCGGTATGTCACTACCGCGGATTTTCTTGGTCGTTCCGGGGCTGTTAGCCGGATTGCTGATACCTGCTGTCGGTGCCGCGCCGAAGACGCCTCCTGCCAGTGCGGTGGGCATGAGCGATGAGACGTTCGCTCGGTCGGTGGAGACGATCCACCGCGGTGAGCGGCTCACGCTGGCCAACAACTCGCGCCTTGTTCACGTGATCGGCCCTGGTCGTGGGGGCCACGTCATCAGCCCCGCCGCCGGCGTGCCGGTGCTCGGCTTGCACCTCATGCAGACGGACAGCGTCTTCACGACCGAGCGGTGGGAGACGCCTGGTTCCTACTACCTGACCTGCTCGGTGCACCCCAAGATGACACTCAACGTCGTGGTCGCTCCTGACCATGCATCGACCGAATCGGCCCACGAGGATCTGGAAAGGAGGTAAGCCATGTCGTCGCTCATCGCCAGTGTCAAGCACGTTCGGTACGTGATGGGTTCCCTGACCGCGGTGCTTTTCACCGTCGCTACCGGAACCGCCTTTTGATCCGGCCTCGCCGGCAGGTAGGGATCCTTGCCGGCGTGGTCCTGCCGGTGTCCGGCGCCGCCCCTAGAGCGGGTGGCGCCGGTCCCGGCACCCGATACGAGATGGGAATGAACAATGTTTGAGACTGGCATCAGGCAGCTCCAGATGGCGATCGGCATGGTCTGGGGACGGCGGCTGGACGCTCGCAATATCGGTCGGCTGATCGATGATGTGCTCGCCACCGTTGCAGAGTTCGGTGAGCCGGGCGCCGATGCGCAGCAGCTACTCGGCGGACCACTCGCCGGCCAGGAAGCGCGACTGGAGTTCGCCACTCGCAGCCTGCGCCGGACCGCCCGGAGGCTTTCCGTACAGTCGCAGTTTTACGCTCGACGGTTTGCCTCTGTGGATGCTCGGCCCAGCGAGATCGACGTCGCCCGGTTGGGCGCGATCCCGGTCACCACCAGGCGGGACCTGATAGAGCGGCCGGGTGACTTCTTGTGCGCTGACGTTGCCGCCCATCTGACCTCCCGCACCACCGGCACCACCGGCCGTCCGGCGGAAATCTGGATGTCGCGTTATGAGATGGAGCTGTGGCCAGCGCTGATCGCGCTTTCATCGGTGCTCCGGGACGACCTGCGGCGTGCCGACGTGATGCAGGTCAACCTCAGTTCCCGCGCGACCGCCGCCATGCACCTGTCCGCCGCAGCCTGCCGCCTGGCCGGCGCCGGATGCCGGCTGCTCGGGATCGTCGCACCGGACGAGGCCCTCGACAGCCTCGCCGAAGGCAGGGCGACACTGCTGTCCACATGCCCCAGCTACCTCGCCGAGCTCGTGACGGCTGCCCGGCGACGCGGCATGGGCCCGGGCGACTTCCACCTGCGGCGCATCGCCGTGGGAGGGGAGGTACTGTCCCCAAGCCTGGCACGGGCCGCCTGTCAGACCCTCGGTGTGCCCAGGGTCGATGACTCCTTCAGTATGACCGAGGTGATCCCGGTCACCGGAAGGACCTGCAGCCACGGCCACCTGCACTATGACCTCAACACCGGCCTGGTCGAGCTGCTCGACCTGCGGACCGGCGAGCCAGCCGCCCCTGGCGCGCTTGGCACGGTTGTGATCACCCCGTACTTCCCGTACCGCGACTGCATGCCCGTCTTCCGCTACGACACCCGCGACGTGGCCCGCTGCCTGCCCGACGAGACGCTGAGCTGCCAGATGGCCGCCATCCCCGCAACCAGCCAGATCCTCGGCAAGGCCGGCACTCTGCTGCACCTGGGCCCCGCCGAGGTGGTCACGCCCCGGCAGCTGATCGACGCTATCGAAGCCCTGCCCACGGCACCCTGGCCCGCACGCTACCGCGCCGCTGCCCACCACGGCAGGATCCAGCTCGCCCTGCCCGCCGCCGCCATCGCTGGCTACGGCGACGCCGCAGCCCGCCGCCACTTCGCCGAGGCCGGCCTTGAGGTGGACCTGACCATCGTCAGCGACGACCAGGCCACCTCGCTGCGGCCCACCCGAAGTGACCTGCACGAAACCACGTTCGCCGGCCACCAAGCACTCGTAGGAGCGTGATATGCCGACCCTCCTGCGGCAGACCCTCACTGAGTTTGGTGTCACCCTGGTCGGCACGGTCGGGGTCTGTGCGTGTGCCCTGTTCTACTTCCGCCGGGTGCGCCTGGACCGACCACCGGTCGGCACGTTCAACGGCCGCGATATCGGGATCTTGTTGTCCATCATCACTGCCTTACCATTCCTGTATGCAACGCTGCCCCACTGGGCGCTCAGCCTGTTCCTGGTAGTAACGTTCGCCTCCTCGCTGTCAATTGGATACCGCCAGCTGCTCGGTGAGAAACGAGTGTGGCTGGGCATCGGGTTGCTGATCGGCGCCAATATCTGGACAAGCCGCACCATGCTCGGCAGCGTCGTCGGATGGCAACTGTGGTGGGCCGAGCTCAGCGTCCTGGTGGCACTCGGTGCCATCTCGGTGGCCAATCTGTACGTCCAAGGCGGGATGAAGCTGCGCCATGTAGCGTGGTTCGCGCTCGCGCTCGGCGGCTACGACGTGATCTTCAGCACGGCAATCCCGCTGACGAACAAACTCGTCGAGGATTTTCTCGGGAACCCGCTCGACCCATCGCTGGGCATGCGCTTCGGCATCGCCAACTACAGCATCGGCATCGGCGACCTGCTGATCTTCGCCATGTTCGCGGTCGCGGCCTACAAGGCATACGGCCGGCCCGCCGCCCGGCTTGCGCTCGGCCTGGTCGTCGTGTTCGGTGCCTGCGTGCCCAGCTTCGTTCCGCTCGTCATCAACTTCATCGACGCCCGCACCGACGTCGTCGTGCCGGCGCAGGCGTTCTTCGGCCCTGCGGTGTTCCTTTGTTACCTGTGGCTGAAACACCGCTACGGCCGGGAGCGCACGATGGCGGAGTACCGGGCCAGCACCGCCATCGCGCTGCGGACGACTATCCCCGCGGAGCCGGCTCCGGCCCCCGAACCGGCAATGTGTCGTTGAATGAAGCCGACGTGGTGGCCCTGTTGCTGCCCAATGGAACCCGGTCGAAGAGGGGGTCCAGCCCCTGGAAGACGCAGATCGGTCATTGGGAGATGAGTGGCGGCACCACGAGGAACCGTCGTGCTACCTCCTCTGGGGCGCTCGCCTGACCCTGAAGGACAAGCTCGACAAGATGGTTCGCGAGGTACAGGCCCTCACCAAGACGTACATCGACGGCGCTGGCCTATTTACGTAGAAGCCGCCCGCTTTACGTAGAAGCCGTCCACGGTGGGTTCGGGTTACGAGCCAGTGGACGTACTCTCCTCGACGGCCTGTCGTCCGACATGGCCTCTCACCGATACGGCGTGAGATCGGACCTCACGATGTGAAAGCGGCAGCCGCCCTGTGAGCAAGCTCTGAGCAGCCGTCAAGCCAGGGCGCAGGTCACGACCCCATCTTTGAGCCATGGACACCTCGCTCGCTCCCCGCAGCGCTCCCCCGCCCCTCGTGGCGGGGCGTGGCCCGGGGGGCCAGGCCCACGGTCGAGGTCGTGGTGCCCGTCTACAACGAGGAGGGCGACCTCGCTGCGAGCATCCGCCGCCTGCGGCGCTTCCCTCGACGACCGGTTCCCATTCCCGGCCCTCGTCACCATCGCCGACAACGCCAGTACCGACGCCACGTGGGAGATCGCCCAGGCCCTCACGACCACGGACGCGTCGGTACGGGCCTTCCACCTCGACCTCAAGGGCCGGGGACGGGCGGTCAAGTCGGCGTGGCTGTGCAGCGAGGCCGACGTCGTCACCTACATGGACGTGGACCTCTCCACCGGGCTCGATGCGCTGCTGCCGCTCGTGGCCCCGCTGCTGTCCGGCCACAGCGACGTCGCCATCGGCAGCCGGATTGCCCGCGGCGCCCGGGTGGTGCGGGCTTCGAAGCGGGAGCTGATCTCCCGGGCCTACAACCGGCTCCTCCACGCCACGCTGCGCCTCCACGTCTCCGACGCGCAGTGCGGCTTCAAGGCGATGCGGACCGATGTGGCCCGCAGACTGCTGCCCCTCGTCGAGGACACGGGGTGGTTCTTCGACACCGAGGTCCTGGCCCTGGCCGAGCGCAACGGGCTTCGCATCCACGAGGTGCCGGTGGACTGGGTCGACGACCCCGACTCACGCGTCGACATCCTCGAGACCAGCCTTGCCGACCTTCACGGCATCTGGCGCCTCCTCCGTCGACCCCACCACCGCATGCTCGTCGCCCCGATCGCCCCGCCCGTGCCTACCGTAAGGAGTTGAGCCCATGACCCCCGACTTCAGCGTGCTGGCCGAACCCTCCCCGGTCGTGACCGAGCCGCAGCCCAGCAACCCGCCAGCGAGGCCACGACGCCTCGACCGGCTTCGCCGAAGGCGTTCTTCTTCGGCTCGATCGACCCCGGCAACTTCATCACCGTCGACAAGCCTCCGGCCGCCCTGTGGGTGCAGATCCTCTCGGCCCGGATCTTCGGGTTCACCTCTTGGAGCATGCTGCTGCTGCTGCCCGAGGCCGCCGCCGGCGTCGCCTCGGTCCTCGTCCTGCACCGCCTGGTGCGGCGGTGGGCCGGGAACATGGCAGCGCACCTTGCCGCCCTGGCGCTCACCCTCACGCCAGTCGCCGTCCTGATGTTCCGCTTCAACAACCCGGATGCCTTCCTCACCCTGCTCGGCCTCCTGGCGGCATGGGCGCTGTGGTCGGCCGTGGAGACCGGCCGCGCCCGCTGGGCTGCTCGTGGCGGCCGGGCTGACAGGCCTGGCCTTCGACACCAAGATGCTGCAGGCGTTCCTGGTCCTGCCCGCCTTCATCGTCGTCTACCTCATCGCCGGGCCGCCACGGCTCGGCAAGCGGCTCCTGCAGCTGAGCGCGGCGGCGGCCACGCTCGTGCTCTCGGCCGGTTGGTGGGTGGCCATCGTGGCCCTGTGGCCGGCGGCCTCCCGGCCCTACATCGGCAGCACCACCAACAACTCGATCATCAGCCTGATCTTCGGCTACAACGGGCTCTCCCGGATCTTCGGGGGTTCGGGCAGCGGGCCATCCGGAACGGCAACCGGAGGCGGCCCGAACTTCGGTGGGGTGGCCGGCCTGGGGCGGATGTTCAACAGCGTCGTGGGCGGCCAGATTTCGTGGCTGATCCCCCTTGCCCTCGCCGGTCTCATCACCGGGCTGTGGCTCACCCGCCGGGGCGGCCGTGCGGACCGCGGGCGGGCCGGCTGGCTTCTCTGGGGACTGTGGGGCGTGGGGTGCCTCGGGACGTTCAGCCTGGCCAAAGGCATCTTCCACCCGTACTACACCGTCCAGCTCGCCCCGGCGATCGCCGCCCTGGCGGGAGCCGGCTCCGTCGGACTCTGGGAACTGGGCCGCCGCCACCGGGCAGCGATGGCGTGGGCGCTGCCTGCCGCCGTCGCCGGCACCGCCGCCCGGCACCGCCGCCTGGTCGGCGGTCCTGCTCGGTCGCACGCCCACCTACCAGCCGTGGCTCAGGACCGTGGTGCTGGCCGGAGACCTCCTCGGTGCCGCCGGGGTGTGGCTGGCCTACCACCGCCCCCGGTGGCTCTGGCTCATGGCGGGGGCCGGGGTCGCAGCGGTTTCCCTGCTGGCCGGCCCTGCCGCCTATGCGGTGACGACCATCAACCAGGGCAACGCCGGGGTCAACGCATCGGCTGGCCCGGCGGTGACGGCTGCGGCCGGCACTGTTGGGGCCGGGCCGTTCGGTGGCCTTCCTGCGGGCACGGCACCAGCCGGGCTCGGCGAGGTGGGGGCACGTGCTGCGGCAAGAGGCTCGGCGACCGCTGATACTGCCTTGATCGCCTATCTGGAGGCCAACAGGGGCAGCGCCACGTACCTCGTTGCCACCTTCGGCTCCATGTCGTCGGCATCGATCATCATCGCCACCGGCCAGCCGGTCATGACCATCGGCGGGTTCAATGGCTCCGATCCGGCACCGACCCTGGCGCAGTTCCAGCGCCTCGTCGCCGAAGGCGAGGTCCGCTACGTCCTCGTCTCCGGCGCTGGCGGCGGTTTCGGCGGTGGGGGCCCCGGCGGAGGCAGCGCCACGAGCCAGGCCATCAGCCAATGGGTGACCTCCCATGGGAAGAAGGTGCCCGCCACAGGCTACGGATCGACCGCCACCTCCGGAACGCTCTATGACATCTCGGGTGCTTCGTAGCCCCTGCCGGTACGCCGTCCGCCACATCCTGGATTCTTCAGGCCCAATCCAGCGAGGAGACACCCTTGGACAGCATCCAAGCCTCTGCTCCCACCTTTCACTTCCCAGCCGTGGAGGCCAGCGCCTACGGAGACTGGAACCCTGAGGCCCCATCCGGCCCGGGCGCGGCGAGCCACCCGAGGCGGGCACTGGTCGTCGCCGGCATCACGGCCGCCGTCCTGGGCCTGGGGGCCTTCCTGGTGATCCGGGGACTCACCACCTCCACCACGACCGGCGAGGGAGCCGGTGGCCCGGGCGGACCGGGTTTTCGCAGGGGTGGCGGGCCGGGCACCGGCGGGACCATCGCCTCCATCAACGGCGCAACACTCAGCCTCACTACCGCGTCGGGCAGCCCCCTCACCGTCAGGACGAACTCCTCCACCACGGTCACCAGGTCATCGACTGGCGCCGTGGGGCGACATCCACCAGGGTGACAACGTCCTGGTGGTGGGTAGGGCCTCGGGATCGACCATCGCCGCCCGGGGCATCAACGACTCGGGTACCGCCGCGGCGGGCATTGCCGGGGCTCCGCCCGGAGCACGAGGCTTCGCCGCCGGCTCGGTGAGCGCCATCAACGGCGGCACCCTGACCGTCACCGAGTCCGACGGTACCCGGGTATCGGTCACCACGTCGTCGTCGACGCCCGTGACGATCCTGCGGACCCTGCCGGTGTCGGCCCTGGCCACGGGCCAGAGCGTCCGGGTCACGGGTACGACGAACAGCGACGGCAGCGTCACGGCCCTCCGGGAGGGCTAGGCCCCTGAGCCGGTTCTGCCGGCGAAGGTTCTGGAGCTTGGCGACCATCAGAGAGGGCGTTGCCAGCCCATCCTGTGCGAAGCAGCCAGCCGGGTCATGTCGTCCCAGTGCTCAGCGATGAGGTCGCGCCGGCGGCTTCGGCGCAGCACTGGCGTGAGGGCACCGTAGTCGCCTCCCCGCCGTGCCCGGTGGAGGATCTGGTCAGGGGAGATCCCGCAGGCTTGGGGCGAATCGGAACCCGAGGAACCCGAAGAGCCCGAAGACGAGATCCGTGTACCCATGCGAATCGGTGTGGTTCGGCGATCGGGTAGCTCTCCTGGTGCGCCAGCCCGTCAAGGACGAAGGTCGCCTCCCGGAGCTGGCAGTTGATCACGGCGACCGAGAGCTGCGGCCCCTGGTCCGAGACGTGGCTGTAGACGCTGAGACCCCGATGGACCCCGAAGTAGCGGGGCAGGTGGCGGGCACCGAGGACGGAGGCGGAGGCACCGAAGCGCATCCCGTCCGATGGGGAGGTGGTCCCCGGACCGAAGGACGCAGTGAGCGGCAGAGTCTGGTGGTAGCGCAGGAGTGTGGTGATCGCCTCGCCGAGCGTCTGCTCCCGAAAGCACCAGTCATGCACCCGCGCGGGCTGGCCGTAGGGGATCCCCGAGGCCCGGGACATGGTGGCCAGCCCGATGTTGGTAGCTTCCGCGGCTCACTCAGGGCAACTAGGGTTGACAAGCGCGAACGGGATTCCAGGATCTCGACGTGTGCACGTCCGCGCGAAAGAAGCCCCGGCAGCATTCGGGGCCTCTTTCGGTTGTCCCCCTTTAGTCAGTTACGGATCGATCACAACGGTACAGGTGTAGGTTCCTGGCTTCAGGCCGTTGGCGTTGACCGAAACCGGATCCGCGAACCCCTGGGGGGAGTTGCCGATATTGGCGCCGGCAGTCCCAACCACGCAGGTGATCTTGGAGTTGGTCGCTCCGGGGAGCTCGGACGTGGCCGTTGCCGTAACGTCGGTTAGCGGCGAGTCTGTGAAGGGTGCAGCGGTCGGCGTGCCGCTTGTGCAAGTCGCCACTCCGCTGACGGTCACGTTCTGGGAGGCTGTGTCGATGGCGTAGCCAGTCGGAGCGCCGGTCTCATTGACGATGTGAGTCCCGATGGTCAACCCGTCGACGCATGCGTGGCCATTCGCATCGGTCGTTTTCGACGCGCCACCATCGACATTGAACACCGCACCCGCAAGGGGTTGTGGGACGGAGGTGCCGCTATTGTGGTTCTTGCCCGTCTTGGTAACCAGGATCGCTCCGGACCCCTTGTTGGTGTAGGTGCACGTCACCACCCCGCTGGGTATGAGTGTGATATCGGCTCGGGCAGGGTTCGTGCCATTTTGGGACCCGCTCGAACCCGTCGTGGCGGTGCAGGCGAGGCTTTCCAATGTGAAACCGGTCGGTTCGGCGCCTTCGATGACATTGTAGCTTCCGGATGGCACGTTCGTGCAGGCTTCGGTGTTCGCCGCGCTGTCGCCGGTCGTGTTGCCGTTGTCGTTCAGCGTGAAGGCTGACGGCGTCGCATCGCCGGAGCAACTGGGCGTGGCGGAGCCGGTCGGCGGGTTGGGAATGGTCGAGGTGTAGCCGAAGTCCTGGTTGACGCCCCGCGGGTCGGTGTGCTTGATGATGTTGATCGTGCCGCAGTTGCGGATGTTCACCGGGATCGGCGCCACGAAGTCCTTGACCTCGGCGGTGAACGCCGCAGAGGCGCGGCTCTTGAGGAACGCGCTGCCGAAGGCCTCACAGGTCCCGGCTGGGAACACCCCGGCGGCGGTGAGGTTGATGGCCGCCTCCCCGAATGTGTTCGCCGGCAGGCTCGTCCCCGCAATGGGGTCGGTGACGGTGTCAACGTTGTTGACGGCCCCCTCCGAGTTGGCGCTGGTCAGGCCCAGGCGGTTGCCCCAGCAGGGCAGCGAGCTGCTCGAGAAGCACTGGCTGGCCGCGCCGGAGGTCACCCAAAAGAGCAGCCCGAGGGTTGGTTTGCCGCCTCCGTTGGTGAAGTCGAAGGTGACCAGGAGATCGCCGGCGGTCCGGTTGAGCGTAATGGGACCGACGGTGGTGCCTGAGAAGCCGGTCGTCGTGTTCTGGTTGATCTCGAAGTCCATGTTGGCCGAGCCGAGGACGTTGGTACGCTCCCAGGCGAGGTAGAGGAAGTTGCTGTTGTTGGCGAACTCGGACGCCTCGTAGAAGCGTGAGAGGTCGCTCTTGTTGGGAGGAATCGAGCCACTCACCACGGTGACGTTGGCGTCGTCTTCCTTGGTACCTTGCCCGAAGGAGTTGTCGGTCCTGCCGCTTGGCTGGTCGATGCCCACGTTCCGCCCCGCGACGTTGGCCCAGTCAGTGTTCCCAGAGGTATTGACTGCGAGGTTGCCGTCGCCGCCCTCAAAGGTGCTGCCGGTAAGCGGCGGCACACACGATGGACTGAAGGGTGCCTTGGTGTTGACCGGGTCGAAGTCACATCCGCTCGGATCGTCGGCGTGCCCGGGCACGAGATACAGCGCGCTCAGGGTGGCGACGAGCGTCGCGATCGCGAACCCCTTGGTCCTGAGGCGTCTCCTCGTGCCGACCAGCCGCATCCGGGCTGGCGGAGGCGGCTCCGCGGAGACAGATTTTGTTATCGCCGAGGACGCGGTCGGCAAAGCGTAGCCGCGCCGGTGGCGCATACAGTGCCGTGGAATATTGCTCATGTCATTGGCCCCCTTCCGCTAGGTCTTCAGCTTCTACAATCTTCTTCCCACAACTCGCCCCGACGGGACCTTGGCCTCGTTGCCCATTCCCCCCGATAGCCGCCGAAAGAGCGGAACCCGATGGCTAAGTTTGGCCACTCGCTAGCCACCCCTCCTCGCCTGCTCGCGCTCGCATCAGCTCGAGGAGAATGGGAATGGGGGCATCACGTAGGCACCGGCGCGACCCCCAGGGCCCCGTGGCGCAATGTCCCCGCAGCCGACACAGATGGTGGCGCCGCCCATCGATCAAATATCACGTCCCCCCGGACTGTTCCTTGTGACGGTAGCACTCCCACGTATTAGCGGCGAGATAATTAAGGTTCTCTAACGTTTCAGCGGGCGAGCGGTGCGAAATACTTGATGGTTTGCCCTTTCCCGACGAACGAGCACGCGCGCAAGAACAGCTCGCTCGGGGTGCTGAGCTTGATGACGTTGGGGTTCAGATTGGGAGTCCAGTCTGGTCATTAGTCTTGAGCGTTTGACTGGAGAACTTCACGAGCCAGGCCATGAGTCTGCCATCGGTGCGGCGCCATAGAACTCCACCGTCCTGCCAAACGCCGTCGCCGTTCTGATGATGCGATCCGTCGGGCGACGTTACGGGGTCGCCCTGGTTGTAGTGGACGTCGTGGACTCCGGGGCCGTTGGGTCCGGTCTCAAATAACGAACCGAACATCCAGATTCGCTCCGCCTGAGGTAATTCGGCCTCGAGAGCAATGAGGGCATTGTCGCCGTCGCTAGTCTGCCAGCCAGCGCTTTCGGCGAGAGCAAACACGAAGGCAGCGACGGCCGCCAGTATGGGCTCGAATAAGCTCAGGAGACACCCTATGTGGGGTTTGAGCAACTTGGAGCGCACGTAGTCGATGGCGCCTGACGAGGGACCTTCGACTGGGCCACTTGCCACAGCATGGCGGCCTGGCGCTAAACCGGCGATCAGGCTGAAGAGGTCGGGATCCAGGTCGTAAAGCAATCGGTACTGAACACCGACGTTAGATGCCGCATATACGTCGAGTGCTCCAACATTTGTGGTGTCTTCGGGAAGGTTCAAGTACAGGTAGCCGTGATACCAATGACCTTGATGCACGCCACCGCGGTCGAGTCGATTGTAGGATCCAACAACCACGCCGTAGTTCTGAACAGGCACTTGAGTCTTCCTCCGAGAAGGCTCTCCACTACAGGAACCCAGGACGAGAAGCGCGTGGTCCATCATATTCCGCTTCGGCTTAGAGGGAAGTATGCACCGTTCGTCTAGACCTGTCGGGCGGTCAGTTCGTCGACGACCGTCGCGGGCCTCCGGCGGCCCGGGGGCGATCCGGTCGAACATGGGGGTGACTACCAGCATGTCGCCGGCTCTGCAGGCGCCCACGCCGGCGCTTCGGCCAACCACGCCGGCGTTCTCGGGGAGTTTTACGAGTTCCGCTCCTGCGCGGAACATCTGCACGGTCCCGACTGCGACCTCGATGAGATCCCACCTGACACCGGCCAGCCCACCGGGAGCCATGCGAGGAGCACAGGCCTCGCACCCGCAAGGCTTACGTTTCCGCCGCCGTTCACATTGCCTGAACGCAGGAAGCCTTCGTGAGATGCACGATTTACGACGGTTAACCGTCAGGGCCAGCAGTTCGAGGGGCAAGAGTTCCTCCGGCGGAGGTGCAGGGTTCACCTAAGTGGGGCACCCGCGACTCGGCTTGTCGCCTCCGTGGTACTGCCCCTTACTGACGAGATGGAGTGGGCACCAGCCACGGAGAGCAGCTCCGCAATCACCCTCTGATGGCAGGAGCCGTCCAGGCACCCCAACTCGTCACCGTGACAGCCTTGGAGCGCCTCAGGGTGACACTGGGGCCCTCGGCTGACTCCTCGACGTCGGCCACCGCAGCGCGTTCTGGGGGCTGCTCGGCGTGAGGATCCGGCCTCCAGTGGCCAACCGGCGTGGCCAGTACACGAACCGGTTGGTCCGGTCGTGCGCTCCTACGATGCAACACTGTTCTGGCGATGGTCGCTTTGGGGCCGAGCGCATCGAGTACCACGCGTTCGCATGCCGCCTTGTGGGCGCCACACAGCTCGCCCTGTCGGTGACCGTATCGATATTCATGTCGCGGCCGGTAAGACATCCTGGCGGAAGCCACACGACGCCTGTCATCAGCCTTTTCTATAGTAAAGATCTGCTTGTCAAATCTCTCCCACGGAGCTATAAACTGGTGTGGCACGACGATCCAGGAGGTGACAGATGGCTATCGAGACGCAGGAACTTGACGTGTCACAGCAGGATGGTCAGGCCGCTGCGGTTGACTACCCGAAGCGCAGTGGACGTCCAGCATCACCACCCGGGAGAACCCGTCGGTAGCATCCCCCTGTCCATTTCTGAGAGCGACATTCCGCACCACGCTGGACTCAATCCGAAGGTAGAGCCGAAAGGCTCCTGAAGAGCGATGAAGGATCCGCTCAGCCGTTGCGCCAACGGGTTGAGCGGTGACTTGGGGGACGGCGGGGGCTATCCGGATGGGATCCCGGCCGGGAAGCTGCCCATGGTCAGCCGACTTGTTGCGGTGGCGGACACCTACGACGCCATCACCTCTGACTTAGAAACCTGGGTAAACATCCGTAAGGCCCCTGAGGCGCCCCCAGAGACGCCCGTGTGTCCGATTTGAGTCATGGAGCCGGGCCTGAGGGGTGCCGATCAAAGATTCAGGGTGGCGTTCCGGGGGCACGGT
>WNFC01001791.1_pt1 | contig 22837 bp, 18 predicted proteins | sample 5400541 | NCBI WGS metagenome assembly WNFC01 (sample SAMN13153342, study PRJNA577476) | soil metagenome | isolation source: 120 cm saprolite under Douglas fir tree site 2 hole 2 replicate 1 | place: USA:California | collected 2015-04-18
GCGCAGCCTGATATGCGATGAGCTTCTCGTGTGGAAGAGTCGTCCAGTTCTTCATCGTCGTCCTCCTTTGAAAGCGGCAGCGGAGGACGACGATGAAGAACGGACGACGATCGAAGCTCAGCGCGAGCGCAGCGAGCTACGAAAAAACACCAACCAAGACATTGCAGCCGCAGTGCCAGCCGCAGGCTGGCGCGAGGCTGCCCCAAACGAAAACCAAACGAAAACCCCCAAACGAAAACGACCAACCAAAACGAAAACCTCAAACGAAAACCGTTCTCGTTGCTCGTTCTCGTTGCTCGTTCTCGTTGCTCGTTCTCGTTGCTCGTTCTCGTTAGTGGTTCTGGTTAGTGGTTCTGGTTAGTGGTTCTGGTTTGGGTTTGGGCTTGGGCTTGCGATTTGCGGTTGGTTGCGACGGAGTCGGCCAAGCGCGAGCGCCGCCGCCGGGACGACCAGCAATGTGGCTGCCGTCGAGAATGCGAGGCCGCCCACCACCACCACGGCCAGCGGCCGGTGAAGCGCCGAGCCCGCGCCGATGCCGAAGACGAGAGGCAACAGCGCCGCCAGCGTGGCGAAGGTGGTCATGAGGATGGGCCGGAGGCGCGCTCGCGCCGCCTCCAACAGGGCCTCGCGAGGCGGGCGGCCCGCCTCCTCCGCCCAGAGCGCGTGGTCGAGCAGGAGGATGCCGTTCTTCACCACCAGCCCGACGAGCAGGATGCCCCCCATCAGCGAGCTGACGTTCAGAGGAATGCGCGACAAAAAGAGCGTGGCCGCTCCGCCAGCGAGCGCCAGCGGCGTCGCCGCCAGGACGGCCAGCGAGCGCGTCCACGAGCGGAGCTGGAAGAGCAGCACCGCCGCGACGGCGAGGATGGCGATGCCCATGACGATGATCAGCGCGCTGAAGCTGTCCTGCTGCTGCTGGTAGAGCCCCCCGATCTCCCACGCGTAACCCACCGGCAACTGCCACCCCTTGAGGCGCGCGCGAACAGCGCTCACCGCCGTGCCGAGGCTGGTGCCGGAGAGCCGGGCGGTGACGTGGACCATGTTGCGCTGGTTGAAGCGCAGGAGCGCCGCCGGGGGACAGCTGCGCTCCTCCTGCGCCACCGAGGCGATGGGCAGCGACCTTCCGTCGTTGCCGAGGATCGTCGACTCGCGCAGCGCCGCCGGCGGGGGCAGCTCGCCCGCGTCGACCCGGACGCGCACGTCGACGAGGTGGTCGGGCCGCCGCAGCTGCGTGGCCACATCGCCGAGGAACACGCCGGTGAGCTGATCGCCGATCTGCGCCGCGCCCAGCCCCTGCCGCCCCGCCTCGTTGGCGCGCACGCGCAGGTCGATCTGCGGCGCGCAGCCCTCGTCGCCGCCGAAGAAATCGACCAGCCCCGGCACGTCGTGGATCTTCTCCGCGGCCTGCCCGGCGAGCTGGCGCAGCGTCGCCACCTCGGGGCCGAAGACCTTCACCTCGACCGGCTCGGGCGACCCCTGCAGGTCGCCCAGCATGTCGGCCAGCACCTGGACGAACTCGATGCGCAGGCCGGGCGCGGCCGCCGCCATGCGCACCCGCTGCTCGTCCATGATCTCGTCGACCGCGCGGGAGCGATCGTCCTTGAGCCGCACCGCGATGTCTCCGCGCGAGGCCAGCGTGGCCACCGGCGGGCCCAGCTCGGCGCCCAGCCGGCGCTGGAAGGCGGCCACCTCGGGCGTGTCGCGCAGGACCGCCTCCAGCCGCGAAGCGAGCGCGTCGGCCTCGGGGAGCGCGGCGCCCACGGGGGCGAAGTAATCGACGACGTAGCTGCCCTCGTCCGCCTCGGGCAAGAAATCGGTCTGCACGCGCGTCCCGAGGATGGCGCCCACCACCACCAAAGCCGCGCCCACGCCCAGCACCGCGCCCGTGCGGCCCAGGGCGCGCCCCAGCACGGAGACGTATTTGTCCTCGGCGCCGCGCCCCATCGAAGCGTGCCGCACCGGCCGGAGGAAGCGGGCCGCCAGCGACGGCAGCACCGCCAGCGCCACCGGCAGCGAGAGCACCACCGCTATCGCCAGCGCGAGGGAGAGCGAGGAGAAGAACTGCCCCGCCACGCCTTGCAACAAGCCCAGCGGCAGGAAGACCACCACCGTGGTCAGCGTGGTCCCCACCACCGGCCAGAGCAGCTCGTCGGTGCCGCGGCGGGCGGCTTCATCGGGCGAGAGGCCCGCCTCCAGGTGGCGATGGACCGCCTCGATGATCACCACCGCATCGTCGATGACGAGCCCCACCGCGACAGCCAGCCCGCCCAGCGACATCAAATTCAGCGTCGCGCCCAGCGCGTCGAGCACCAGCAGCGACGCGCCCAGCGTCAGGGGCAAGGAGAGCGCCGCCAGCAACGTCGCGCGCAGGTCGCGCAGGAACACCGCCAGGACCAGCACGGCGAAGAGCGCGCCGAAGATGACCGCGTCGCGCACGCCCCGCACCGCGTCGGCGACGAACTTGGCCTGTTCATAGACGGGTCGCAGCTCGATGCCCGGCGGCATCGAGGGCCGCAGCTCGCGCAGGCGATCGCGCACCGCCTGGTCCAGCTTGAGGATGTCGCCGGTGGCGCGCCGCGAGACGTTGAGGATCACGCCGGGCTTTCCGTCGACGCGGATGAGCGTGGTGTGCGGCGCGATGTCCTCGACGACGCGCCCCAGGTCGCCGAGCTGGATGGGCATGTCGGAAGTGCCGCCCACCACCACCGCGGCGAGGTCGGCCGCCGCGACGATCTCCCCCGTGACCACGCCCAGCACCTGCTCGTGCGCGTCGGAGAGACGCGCCACCGCCTGGATCCGGTTGGCGGAGCGGATCTTCTCCGCCACCTGCGGCACGGTGAGGTGCGCGGCGGCGAGCCGGGCGCGGTCGAGCAGCACCTCCACCTCGGGGATGTCGCTCGACTGCACGTTGACGAGGCCCACGCCGGGCAGGCCGGTGAGGGCGGGCTTGAGCGTGTACTGAGCCACTTCGTAGAGCTTCTGCGGCGGGTACGGGCCCTCGACGTTGAGGGAAAGGATGGGGAAGCTGCTCGGCAGGACGCGCTCGGCGATCACCTCAGTCCCCGGCGGAAGGCCGCTCTTCGCTTCTGCGAGCCGCGAGAGGATCAACGGGTGCGCCCGCTCCATGTCGGTGCTGGGCGCGAAGAAGAGCGACAGCTCGACCGCCCCGCGGATGGTCTTGCTGCGCACCTGCTCGACACCGGGGACGGTGGCGAGCTGCGCCTCGAGCGGGCGCGTGATGCCCGCCAGGACCGTCGCGGCCGGCGCGCCGGCCAGCGAAGCCACCACCTGCTCGCGCGGGAACGTCACCTCGGGATAGACGCCCTTGGGCAGGCGCAGCGCCGCGAGGAACCCGCCGGCCGCCGCCGCCGCCGCGATGAAGAGGATCGCGCGCCCGTGGCGCAGGGCCAGCGCGGCGGCGCTCATTGCGCGTCGCCCCCACCGTCGACTCGGAGCGCGCCGGTCTCGCTCTGCGCCGCCCCTTGCTCCTCGCGCACCGGCGTTCCGTCGGGGAGCGCGTACCCGCCCTGCACGATGACCACGTCGCCCTCGGAGACGCCTGAGGTCACTTCGACGTAGCGCTCGTCTTCGCTCTTCACCTGCACCGGGACGCGCTTCGCCTTTCCCTGCTCGACCACCTCGACCGCGGGCTGGTCGCCGCCGAGGAGGGCGGCGTGCGGGACGCGCAGGACCCCGCGGCGCGTCTCCAGCTCGACGCGAGCGCGCGCGAACGCGCCGAGCCGCAGGGCGCCGTCGGGGTTGGGAACGCGCACGCGCACCATCGCCGCCCCGGTGGCCGGGTCGACGGTGGGCGCGACCGCCACCACGTGCCCCTCGAACACCCGGCCCGGCAGGCCGTCCACCCGCGCCTCGGCGCGCTGTCCGGACCGCAGCGACGCCGCCGCCGCGGGGGCCACCGGCGCGCGCACTTCCAGCTCGGTGGTGCTGGCCACCTCGACGACCGGCTTGTTGGCGTCGAGCGGCTCGCCGGGCGCGGCGAAGACGTGCGCCACCACTCCGGCGAAAGGCGCGCGTAGCTCGCCGCGGCCGAGCTGGTTGCGCGCCGTCGAGAGCTGCGCCGCCGCCGCGCGGGCCGCCGCCTGCGCCGAGGCGAGGGCGAGGCGGTTGTCGTCCACCTCTTGCGCCGCCGCCACGCCGGCCGCGAGTGCCTTCTCCGCGCGCGCCAGCCTGGACTGCGCGTTGGCCTGCTGCGCACGGGCCTGGGCGAGCTGCGCCTCTGCCTGCACCACCGCGTCGCGCAGCGGCGTGACGTCCAGGCTGGCGAGGAGCTGGTCGGGCTTCACGCGGTCGCCCTCGGCCACCACCACGCTCCCCAGCCGGCCCGCCACCAGGGGTCCCAGCTTGACGTCGGCCCCCGGCACCGCGGCGAGCTGGCCGGGGACCTCCACCGACGGCGTGACGTCGCCGCGCGAGACGCGCTCGGTCTTCACCGCCAGGGGCGGCGCCGTTTCCTCCTCGGTGGACTTGTGGCACGCGGCGCACAGCAACAAGAGCGCAATTCTTCTAGAACCCACCCGACGCCTCCTCGAGATCCGCCAGCGCCCGCTGCGCTCCCTCGGCCGCGTCGGTGGCCAGGGCGTGCGCGGAGTTCAGATCGGCGCGCGCCTGCAGCACGGTCAGAAGGGGGGCGCGGCCCAGCTCGTACGCCTCCCGCGCCATCCTCTCCAGCCGCTCCGAGGCGGGGACGATGTCGCCGGCATACGACCGCGCCCGCGCCGCCGCCGCATGCCAGCGCGCCCACGCCGCGCGCACCTCGCTGCGCAGCCGCTCCAGCGCGCCGCGGGCCTGGATCGACGACAGCTCCGCCTGGGCCTGCTGCTCGTGTACACGGCCGCGGTTCCAGGAGAGGAGCGGCAGATCGAACGCGATGCCGGCGCGCAGGCCGATGGACGTTCTGGCCCTGAGGTCTTCCAGCGTGAGCGCAAAGTCAGGGATGGGACGCACGGCGGCGCGCTCGCGGTCGGCGCGCGCCAGCGCCGCGTCGCGCTCGCGCAGGCGCGACTGCACTTCGGGGTGTTGCCCGGCGGCGCCGGCGAGCTGGTCCAACGTCGGCGGCTCGGGCACCGGCAGCAGCGGGTCCGCGGCCTCGAGCTGCGCGTTGTCACGCTCGCCGATGAGCCGGCCCAATTCCTCCCGCGCCGTCAGCAGGGCGGCGAGGCGATCGTCGCGCTCCTGCTCCGCCCTGCGCCGCGCCAGGCGCGCCTGCAAAAGGTCGAGCTGCGGCGCCGAGCCAGAGGAAACTTTCGCCTCGATGCGCGTCTCGAACTCGCGCGCCAGCGACAGCGCCCCCTCAGCCAGCCCGGCGCGGACCTGTGCCGCGGCCAGCGCGAAATAGGCCCGCCGCACCAGGGCCAGCACTCTCAGCTCCAGGGCGCGCTGCGCCGCGCGCTGCACGTCGACCTCGCGCTCGGCCGCCTCGATCGCCGTCCCGCGTTGGCCGAAGATGGGCGCCCTCACGTCGAGCGTCGCGGAGTTGACGGGATCGTCGGGCCCGTGCGAAGCGATGAAGGTCGGGTTGATGAGCTGGCCCGCCCCCTCGACCACCGCCTCGCCCACGCGTACAGACTGGCGCGCCGCCGCCAGCTCGGGGTTGGCGGCGCGAGCGCGCGCAAGGGCTTGCTGCAGCCCGAGGGGCTGCGCGAGGAGGAGCGAGAGCACCACCATCATCGGGCGCGCATTCAATGCCGAGGCGGCACATCGCGCAACTGGATACCGGAGGGCGGCCGCCCTTCGTCGGTTGGCTTGACAGCGCGAACGCTCGGCTGTTAGAGGGTGGGCATGTCGTTCTTGTGCGCTTGCGCCTGTTGTTGTCGCCCCGGCCTCTCCCGCCGGGTGCGCGCGCGAGCCTGAACGACCTGATCCACATCGTTTGAGCTCGACGACGCCCGGCCCCTCGGTCCTGCGGATTTTCCTCCGCGTCCCCGTTCCAGGAGCCCGTCGTGCCCAGCTCGATCGATCGCCTGTATCCGACCTTCCTCCGCCTCAGCGGCCGGGCCGTCCTGCTCGTCGGCGGGGGCCGCGTTGCTGCCAGCAAGTTGCCGGCCTTGCGCGAGGCGGGCGCCCGCGTGACGGTCGTCGCGCCCGAAGTCCGCGCCGAGCTGGAGCGCCCCGGCGTCGAGATCGCGCGCCGCGGGTTCGAGGCGGCGGACCTGGACGGCCGCTGGTTCGCCGTCGCCGCCGCGACGCCCGAGGTGAACCGCGCCGTGGCGGCCGCCGCCGAGGCGCGGCGCATCTTCGTCAACGCCGTCGACGACACCTCCGCCGCCAGCGCGTACCTGGGCGGCGTAGTGCGCAAAGGCGGCGTGACGCTGGCCATCTCCACCGACGGCCGCGCCCCCGCGCTGGCGGGCCTGTTGCGCGAGGCGCTGGACGCCGTCCTGCCCAACGAGTTGGGCGAGTGGGTCTCCGCGGCGGAGCGCCTGCGCGCGCGCTGGCGGGCCGACAGCGTCCCCATGGGCGAGCGCCGCCCGCTGCTCCTGCGCGCCCTTCAGGAGATCTACCGATGACCGGCCTCGTCTCGCTGGTGGGCGCGGGGCCGGGCGATCCCGAGCTGCTCACGCTGCGCGCCGTGGGCCGGCTGCGCGAGGCGGATCTGGTCCTCTACGACGCGCTGGTCAATCCCGCGTCGCTCCAGCACGCCCCGCGCGCGCGCCGCGCCTTCGTGGGCAAGCGCGCCGGCCGCCCCTCCATCGCACAAGGGACCATCGAGCGCCTGATGATCCGCGCCGCGCGCAAAGGAGAGCGCGTGGTCCGGCTCAAGTCGGGCGACCCCTTCGTCTTCGGCCGCGGCGGCGAGGAGGCGCTGGCGCTCGCCGCCGCCGGCGTGCCTTGCGAAGTGGTGCCCGGCGTGAGCGCAGCCGTGGCCGGCCCCGCCCTGAGCGGGATTCCCGTCACGCACCGCGGGCTCGCCTCGGCGTTCCTCGTCGTCTCGGGCCACGCCGAGTCGGCCTATGAGCCCGCGCTCGACTCGCTCGCCCCCGACTCCGCGACGGTCGTCGTGCTGATGGGTCTGTCCTCGCGCGCGCCCATCGCGCACCGGCTCCTTGCGCGGGGCTGGCCCCCCACCACTCCGGCAGCGGTGATCCTCGGCGCCGCGACACCCGAAGCGCACACCTGGCGTGGCCCGCTGGCGGATCTGGGCCACTGCGCACTCCCCGCTGGGGAGGCGCCGGGCCTGCTGGTGATCGGCGCCGCCGTAGAAGTGGCGGCCCGGCTGGAAGCTCTTTCGCAGTCACAACCTCAGCTTGCCACGGGGGTCTGACATGGCTCTTCTCGACTCGAAGACATTGGGTGCGGCCCGGCTCGGATTCGCCGACGAGAAAGACCTCGACGCCTTCGTCGATCACCTCGATCGTTTCGAGCGCGGCGAGCTATCGCCCGAGGCGTGGAAGGCGTTCCGGCTCGTCAACGGCGTCTACAGCCAGCGCCAGGACGAGGCGATGATGGTGCGGGTGAAGATCCCGCAGGGGGTCCTCACGCCCGCCCAACTGCGCGCGCTGGCGGAGGTGGCCGAGCGCTTCTCGACCGGCCGCGGCCACGTCACTACGCGACAAAACGTACAATTCCATTTTATCCGGCTCGCCGACACCGAAAAGGCGCTCGCGACCCTCGCCGGGGCCGGCCTCACCACACGCGAGGCCTGCGGCAACTCGGTGCGCAACGTGACGGCGTGCCCCTTCGCGGGCGCCTCGGCGCTGGAGCCGTTCGACTCCACGCCTTGGGCCGAGGCGGTCACGCGCCACCTGCTGCGCGGGCCGCTCTCGGCGTCGCTGCCGCGCAAGTTCAAGATCGCCTTCGGCGGCTGCTGCGGCACGGACTGCGTGGGCGCGTCGTTCAACGATATCGGATTTCTCGCGCGCAGGCCGGACGGCCGCGACGGGTTCCGCGTCACGCTGGGCGGAGGCCTGGCGACGCTGCGGCGGAGCGGCATCCTCGCCCACGAATTCGCGCCCGCCGAGGACGTGGTCGAGATTGCCGAGGCGGTGGTGCGCGTCTTCAATCGCACCGGCAACCGAAAGCAGCGCCACAAGGCGCGGCTCAAGTTCGTCATCGAGAACATCGGCCCCGAGGCGTTCCTCGCCGAATACCGGAAGGAGCGGGAGACCATCCGCGCCGAAGGTGGCCGCAAGGTGCAGGCGCTCCCCTCGGCGCCGCCCCGCTCCGCGCCATCGCCGCGCCAAAGGGCCCCGCGCCCCGGCTTCGAGGAGTTCGTCAGCACCAACGTGCGCGCGCAGCGCGATCCCGACTACGTCGCCGTGACGGTGCGGGTGCCGCTCGGCGACCTGACGACGGCGCAGTTCCGCGCGCTGGCCGACATCGCCGAGGAGTTCAGCGAGGAGCGGGAAGCGCGCATGACGATCGAGCAGAACGTCGTGCTGCGCTTCGTCCGCCGCGCCCACCTCGCCTGGCTGCACGCCGCGCTCGAGGCGGCTGACCTGGCCAAGCCCGGCGCGCGCTCCGTCTCCGACGTGACCAGTTGCCCCGGCGCCTTCTCCTGCCGCCTCGCCGTCACGCAATCGCGCGGAATGGCCGCCGAGCTGACTCGAGCCTTCGAGGCGCGCCCCGAGGTGGCCGCGCGCGCGCCATCTCTCTCCATCAAGATCTCGGGCTGCCCCAACGGCTGCGGCCAGCACTACGTCGCGGGCATCGGACTGCAGGGCTCGGTGCGCAAAGTGCAGGGGCGCGCGGTGCCCCAGTACCACCTCTACCTCGGCGGCGCGTTCGGCGCGGAGCAAGCCTCGTTCGGCCGCCTCGCCGCCAAGGTGCCGGCGCGCAACGTGCCCGAGGCCGTGCAGCGGCTCATCGATCTCTACCACCGCGACAAGCGCCCCGGCGAGCCGCCCGAGGAGTTCCTCGCGCGGGCGGAGATCGGCTCCTTGCTCTCGGATCTGGAAACGCTCGACCAACCCCGGCCCGAGGACTTCATCGACCTCGGCGAAGACAAGGCCTTCGAAGTGAAGCTCTCCGAAGGCGAATGCGCAGCATAGGAGGAACAATGAAGCGAATTTCTCTCGACTGGTGGGCAGTGCTCGCGGCCCTGGCGGCGGCGGCGTTGATCAGGGCCGGTCTCGTCCCCAACGTCGCGTGGTGAACGAACGTTCGTGGTGGGCGCTCTGGCCGAGCTGACCATTACCGTGGTCACGCTCCTTCTGGTGCTGGGAGCGGCGGCCATCTTCGACCTTTAGCCGGCCGGCTGGTATCATGCGGACATGCGCTTCTCGCTCGCCGCTACGACGGTGGGCTTTTCCAGCGCGGTTCTTGCCATCGATCCGGGGCGTCCCCAGTTGATGCAGGAGCGGCGGCACGATGTGTCTGCGCCGCTCTGGCTGATGGTGCCCGCACCGCCCGAGGCTCCGCGCGAAGAGCGAGCGCCCCGTCCCGTCCCGCTGCCCCCGCTGCCGGTCCGGGGGGCCGCGCCGCGAGACCTCGTCCTGCAGCAGGGCGCTCCGCTCATGCAGGCGCCGATCTCGGGCTACAACTTTGAAGGCATCGGCCTCGGCTTCCTCGGGGTGCCGCCGGCGCCGCCATTCGGGGTCCAAGGCGACCCTCCCGACCCGGAAGGCGACGTCGGCCCCGCTCACTACCTGCAGATAGTCAACTCGAGCTTCGCCGTGTTCAACAAGCAGGGCACGGTGATCTACGGCCCGGCGCCGACGCGAACCATCTTCTCCGGCTTCGGCCCGCCCTGCGAAGCGCGCGACGACGGCGACGGCGTGGTGCTCTACGACCCGCTCGCCGACCGCTGGGTCATCTCGCAATTCGCCCTCGGCAAGGACGGGCCCACGCCTTTCACCGAGTGCATCGCCGTCTCGCGCACGCCTGACCCGACCGGCGCGTGGGCGCGCTACGCGTACTCGTACCCGTACTTCAACGACTATCCGAAGCTGGGCGTGTGGTCCGACGCGTACTACGCCACGTACAACACGTTCGCCACCTCGAGCAGCGACGCCTTCAAGGGCATCGAGTTCTGCGCCTTCGACCGGGCCCACATGCTGACCGGCGAAGAAGCGCCGCAGCAGTGCGCGCACATCCCGCCCGGCGTGGTGAGCGGAATGACCCCGGCCGACCTCGACGGAACGCTGCCGCCGCCGGCCGGCGCGCCGGGCATGGCGGTCGGGTTCTGGTACGACGCGCTGGTCATCTTCCGCTTCCACGTCGACTGGAAGGCGCCCATCAACAGCAACCTCGATCCGATCGACGTTCCGGTAGCGCCTTTCAGCCTCGTCTGCGGCCGGAGCCGCCTCGGCGCCTGCATCCCGCAGCTGGGGGCCAGCATTCTCGACGCGATGGGCGACCGCATGATGTTCCGCGCCGCCTACCGCAACATGGGTGACCACGAGGTGCTCGTCGCCAACCACACCATCGCCGCCGCGGGCGCCTCCGGCGTGCGCTGGTACGAGGTGCGCGACCCCGCCGGCGACGCGTCCCTCTTCCAGCAGGGCACCTACGCGCCCGACGCGAGTTGGCGCTGGCTGGGCAGCGCCGCGATGGACCGCGCGGGGAACATCGGCCTCGGCTTCAGCGTCTCGGGGCCGGACCGCCATCCTGCCATCGCCTGGACAGGGCGGACGCAGGCCGACCCGCCGGGCGTGATGCCACAGGGCGAGACCGTCGCCTTTACCGGTGCCGGCTCGCTGGCCGGAACGCTGCGCTGGGGCGACTACAGCAGCCTCTCGGTCGACCCGGCCGACGAGTGCACCTTCTGGTACACCAACCAATACATTCCGGCGCCCGGCGCGCAGAACTGGCACACGCGCATCCTCACCTTCCAGATGCCGGGCTGCGCCGAGGCGCCCGACTACACCATCTGGATCACGCCGGAGCGGCAGACCATCGGCCGCGGACGGAACACCACGTTCTCCATCGGGACGGCGGCGCTGCGCCGGTCGGCCGCGGCGACGCCGCTGGCGCTGTCGATCTCGGGCCTGCCCCCTTCGCTCACTGCGGCGCTCGAGCGAAGCACGCTCTTCCCCGGCCAGGAGACCACCCTCACCATCAGCGCCGTGGCCGACGCCGCGTTCGGGGTGGTGCCCTTCAGCTTGCAGGGCGCGGCGGGCAGCACCAGCCAGACGCGAACCGCCGAGGTGGCCGTGGTTGCCAGCGACTTCTCCCTGTCGCTGGACCCCGCCGAAGCGACGGTAGCCGCCGACCTGACGACCAACGTCCTGCTCAAGACCTCGGTGCTCTTCGGCAGCCCCGACTTGCTGCTCTTCACCGTCGGCCACCTGCGCAAGGGCGTGACGGCGGCCATCGAACCGCCGGGCGTCTACGCGGGCCAGACCGCCACGCTACATCTCACCGGTGCGAATCAGCTCTCCGCCAGCGAGGGCAGGATGACTATCGTAGCCGAGAGCTCCGTCGCCTCGCACACCATCAGGGCCCGCGTGCGGGCGCTGGGCGCGCCGCGGGCGCAGATCAGCTGGCCCGTGTCGCGCACGTTCATGAGCGGCGTGGAGAAGATCATCGCCAGCGCGGTGGCGAGCCAGGGCACCACGCTGGCAAGCATCGATCTCTACGTCGACGGAAAGAGGCAGCAAGGCGTCTCCTCGTCCCACTCGCCCGCCGAGTTGTTCTGGGACTCGCGGCGCATCGGCGACGGAATGCACCAGCTGGCGGTGCGCGCCACAGACGCGGTGGGCGGCGCGGGCGACTCAGCGCCTGTGGTGGTCTGGGTGCAGAACAAGGGCGACTGCGGCTGCTCGTCCAACGGCGGCGGCTGGGAGACGCTCGGCCTCCTCGGCCTCCTGGCAGCGCTCCGCCGCCGCGAACGAAAAAAATAAAAATAATTATTTTTTTTCGTCCTGGTCTCGAAATGGACGGAGTGCCCGGAATCGGGGTCTCAAAATGGAACGAAAGAATCTTTCGTTCGCACGTTGACACGGGTAAGCGCCGGGGCTAGCGGTGGCCGATGCACGACGCGGCCCCGCCCCGCATCCTCAGTTGGTGGCGCGAATTGTCCCCCGCCGAGCGGCGCACGTTCTGGGGGTGCTTCGGCGGGTGGGCGCTCGACGCGATGGATGTCCAGTTCTACAGCTTCGTCATCCCCACGCTCATCGCCCTCTGGCACCTGAGCAAAGGCCAGGCCGGCACGCTGGCCACCAGCGCCCTGCTCTTCTCCGCCGCGGGCGGCTGGATCGCCGGCCTCGTCGCGGACCGGATCGGCCGCGTCCGCACGCTGCAGATCACCATCCTCTGGTTCGCCACCTTCACCTGCCTGAGCGGCTTCGCGCAGAGCTACGGGCAGATGTTCATCGCGCGCGCGCTCATCGGCCTCGGGTTCGGCGGAGAATGGGCGGCTGGCGCGGTGCTGATGGGCGAGGTGATCCAGGCGAAGAACCGCGGCAAGGCGGTGGGCAGTGTGCAGAGCGGGTGGGCGCTGGGATGGGGCGCCGCAGCCATCCTCTATACGGTGGTGTTCAGTCTCTTCCCCGACCAGTGGGCATGGCGCGTGCTCTTCTTCATGGGCATCCTGCCGGCGCTGCTCGTCGTCTACATCCGCCGCTACGTCGAGGAGCCGGAAGTCTTCCGCCGCCAGTCCGCCGACGCGAGCGCCCGGGGAAATTTCCTCGAGATCTTTTCGCCCGGCATCCTGCGCACCACCGCGCTGGCCGCGCTCCTTGCCACCGGCGCGCAGGGCGGCTACTACGCGGTCACCACCTGGCTGCCGACGTATCTCAAGACGGTGCGCGGTCTCTCGGTGCTCAACACCGGCGGCTACCTGGGCGTAGTCATCGCCGGCTCGTTCACCGGCTACATCGTCAGCGCATACCTCTCCGACCGGCTCGGCCGCCGGCGCAACTTCTTCGTCTTCGCCATCGGCTGCATGGCCGCCGTGCTGGTCTACACGCACGTCGAGGTGACCAACACACAGATGCTGCTCCTCGGCTTTCCGCTGGGGTTCTTCGCCAGCGGCATCTTCAGCGGGATGGGCGCCTTCTTCACCGAGCTGTTCCCCACCCGCATCCGCGGCTCGGGCCAGGGCTTCTCCTACAACTTCGGCCGCGGCGTCGGAGCGCTCTTTCCCAGCCTGGTGGGTTACCTGAGCGCCACCATGCCGCTCGGCCGCGCCATCGGCGTGTTCGCCGCCTCGGCGTACGCGGTGCTGTTTGTCGCGGCGGTGCTGCTGCCCGAAACGCGGGGGAAGGAGCTGGTCTGATCCCCCTCGCGGACGGCGCGGTGCTCCTCGAGCTGCCGGAGAAGGCCGCCGACCTGGCGGCGGCGCTGGCCGAGGACCCGCCGGCGGGATTTCTCGACGCGGTGCCGGGCGCGCGCACGCTGCTGGTGCTGTTCGACCCGGATCGATTCGACCCGGCGAGCCTCGACCGCGCCGCGGCCGCGCGGCGGACCGCCCCCAGGACGGTGCGTCTCGCCGCGCGATACGACGGGTCGGATCTGAAAGAGTTGGCGCGCGAGACGGGAATCGCCCCCGGCGATCTGGCGCGGCTGCACTCGGCCGCCGAATACACGGTGGCGTTCCTCGGGTTCGCGCCGGGGTTCGCGTACATGACGGGAACGCCGCCGCCGCTCGCGGTCCCGCGGCTCAAGACGCCGCGCGTGCGCGTTCCGGCGGGAAGCCTCGCGGTTGCGGACGGGTACACGGGCATCTATCCGGCCGAGACGCCGGGCGGGTGGCGGCTCATCGGGCGCGTGGCGGCGCGGCTCTTCGATCCCCGTGCATCGCCTCCCGCGCTCTTGCGGCCAGGAGACCGCGTGGTGTTTGAAAGCGTCGAGGAGCTGGGCGAAGCGCCCTCCGAGTCGCCCGCGCCGGCAGTGCGCGACCCGGTGGCGCGCGTCGTCTCCCCGGGCCCGTTCACGACGGTGCAGGGCGGTCCGCGCTACGGGCTCTCGGCCTCGGGCGTGCCGGCGGGCGGAGCGATGGACCTGGCTTCGCTCGCGGCGGCCAACGCCCTGGCGGGGAACGCGCCATTCGCGGCGGCGCTCGAGATCACCATCGCCGGTCCCGAGCTGGAATTCGTCGCGCCCGCGCGCATCGCCGTCGAAGGCAGCGCGCGCGACGTGCGCAGCGGAGAGCGCGTCAAGATCGGCGCGGTCCGGCGCGGCGCACGCGCCTATCTGGCCGTCGATGGGGGCCTTGCCCAATCGCTGCCCGGCGAGCCGACGCGGCCGCTCCGGCGCGGCGAGGAGCTGGCGCGCGCCTCCGCGCCTCCGGCCTTGACGATGCGTCCGCCGCCCCTGCCGGACCGCCTCGGCGAATCGTTCACCGTACGCGCGGTTCCCGGGCCACAGACGAATTATTTCGCCGATCCGGAGGCGTTCTTCGCCGCCGAGTACCGGCTCTCGCCCGACAGCGACCGCCGCGGCCTGCGCCTGCAGGGGCCGCCGATCGCGCTGGCGCGCCCCGCCGATCTGCCCCCCGAGGGCACCGCCCCCGGCGCGGTGCAGGTGCCGGGGAACGGCATGCCCATCGTGTTGGGCCCCGACCGGCCCGTCACCGGCGGCTATGCGAAGATCGCCACCGTCATCTCGGCGGACCTGCCGCTCCTGGCGCAGGCGCGGCCGGGCGCGACCATCCGCTTCCGCGCGGTCGATCTCGCCGAAGCGCTCGCGGCGCGGAAGGGAGGAGCATGACCATCGACCTCAACGCCGACGTGGGCGAAGGCATGGACGACGCCGCGCTGCTCCCGCTGCTCACGTCGGTCAACGTCGCCTGCGGGATGCACGCCGGAAGCCCCGTCATCATGGACCGGACCGTCGCGCTGGCGGTGGAGCGAGGCGTTCGCGTCGGCGCGCATCCCGGATATGCGGACCGGGAGAACTTCGGCCGGCTGGATTTGCAGCTCTCCCACGACGAGGTGCGGGCGCTGGTGCTCTACCAGGTCGCGGCGCTCGACGGGTTCGCGCGCGCGCGAGGCGGCTCGCTCTCGCACGTGAAAGCGCACGGCGCGCTCTACAACCGCGCGGCGAAGGACGTCGCTGTCGCGCGCGCCGTGGCGGAAGGGGTGCGGCGATTTTCGCGCGATCTGGTCGTGGTCGGTCTCGCCGGGTCGATCCAACTCGAGGCGGCGCGCGAGCTGGGCCTGCGCGCGGCGGGAGAGGCGTTCGCCGATCGCCGCTATCTCCCCGACGGCTCGCTCATGCCGCGCTGGCAGCAGGGCGCGGTGCTGCACGACCCGGTCGAGGCGGCGGCACAGGCTGTGAGCATCGCCCGCGACGGAATCGTCGTCGCCTCCGATGGCTCGCGGCTCGCCGTCTCGGCGCAGACGCTCTGTCTGCATGGCGACACGCCGGGAGCGCCCGAAATCGCGCGCGCCGTTCGCGCGGCGCTCTCGGCCGCCGGCGTGGGCGTCGCGCCCTTGGCATGAGACGCGTGCAGACCAAGAGCCGGGGTCGGGCCCGGGACCGGGTGCGTGTACGTTCACGGGGATGGGGACGGGGAGCGGAATTCAACTCGCACGCGGGGAGCCACAGAGGCGGCTGAGCATTTGGACCACGCGAATCAGGAGTTGGCGGGACTGTTCGTATTCTTCCGAGGTGATGTTGCTGCGAATGCGCATGACGTCGAGCAAAGTCGCGGTCTCCGTCGCGCTGCCCCGCGCGATCTCATAGAGCCGCGCCTTGTCCGCGCGGGCTGTCTTGCCGGCTCCTTCCCCTATGTTTGCCAGGATGCTGATGGAAGCGCGGTCGAACTGTTCGCGAAGTTCGCGAGTCATTTTTCGCCATGAAGGTCTGCGACCCCTCGAGAAACACCTTGGCGATTTGGTAGACCTCGAGCCTCTCGTGATCGAAGTGTTCCGTCCCCATCCCCGTCCCCCTACCCGTGAACCTACACGAACCCGGTCCCGCGCCCGAGCACTTTGTCTCTTCAGGGTGGCACATTATTGACTGGGTCTGACATTGGGACGTTACTTCCTCCACGTTTCCGGGTGCTCGGCCTTCCACCGCATGGCCGCGAAGATGCGCGTGCGGCCGCTCGGGTGGTCGTACAAAAGGATCTCCTCCAGCCGGCCTGGCTCCATCTTGCGATACTCGGACAGGTCCAATGCCGCCTGGGCGAACCCGTCGGGCTGGGCCGCGGCGTTGAGCCCGAAGATGTCGGCTTCGTACTCGGCGCTGCGGATGACGGAGTTGATCACGGGCGTCATGACGAAGAGATACGAGGTGAAGAGCAGAGCGGCGAGCGGCAAGCCCGCCAGGTCGTCCATGCCGCGCAGCCCCCATCTTCCGCGCAGACGCTCGTAGAGCGTGCTCAGCAGCGAGAACCCCACCGCGATGATCAGCCCGAAGGTGATGAGGTGCTTGTAGAGGTGGTTGAGCACGTAGTGCCCCATCTCGTGCCCCATCACCGCCTCGATCTCCTCCAGCGACGCGCGACTGAGCAGGTTGTCGTTCAAGGTGATGCGCTCGGTGCCGAGAAAGCCGCTCACGTTCGCGCTCATCCGCTTCGACTGCTTCGAGGCGTCGATCTCCCATACCTCCCCCGCCTTGATGCCGTTGGCGCGCGCCAGCCTGAGGATGGGCGCGACCACGCGCTGGTCCTCGAGGCGCTTGGGGCTGTTGAAGATCGGCGCGATGAGCACCGGCGTGATCAGCAAGCCGAAGGAGAGCAGGACGATGCCCACCGCCGCGCCCCAGATCCACCACGTCCGGCCCATGCGCCGCACCACGGCGTAGAGCGCGATCATCGCCAGGCTGCCCAGGACGAGCGAGACCAGGAGCCCCTTCCCTTCCTCGCCCAGCCAGGCCGCGAACGTCAGATTCGAGAGGCCGTACTTGTGCTCGCGAAAGTACGAAGCGTAGACGGTGAGCGGGAAGGTGAGCACTGTCGACGCCACGGCGAACTGCACCCAGTACGCAGCGACCTGCATCGCCTTGAAGCGGGTGAGGCGCTCGGCGCGGTCGCGCATGCGCGCGGAAAACCCCGTCTTCAGCAAAAGCAGGAAGACGCCCGCCGACCAGAGGAACGACCAGAGATCGAGCCAGTACCCTCCCTCGAAATATGCGTCGGACCTCGCCTTCTGCTCGGGGGAGAGCCGGGCGATATACGCGCGCGTCGCCGCTTCCGGATCGATGGACCCGGACGCGCCGCTCGCTTCGGGCGGCGGCGCCAGCGGGACCAGGGCAGCGGCGAGAATCAGGGCGGCGAGGGGGGCCATGGCCGCCAACAATGAATGAAATCTTTACCTTGAACAAATGTGGGGACGCGTTAGAGATGGTCGCCTGCGTCCGTGACACCGTGGGACGCAAGAGGAGGCGAGGCACGATGGACGTCCGCGTCGAGGGGCCGAAGGTCGCCGGTTCGGAGCAGATTCTCACCCGTGAGGCGCTCGATTTCGTCGCGCGGCTGCACCGCGAATTCAACCAGCGCCGCGAACAGCTCCTCGCCCGCCGCGCCGAGCGACAGAAGGAATTCGACGCGGGCAAGAACCCGCGCTTCCTCGACGAGACGAAGAAGGTGCGCGAGTCCGACTGGAAGGTCGCCGAAACCCCGCGCGATCTGCTCAAGCGCTACGTCGAGATCACCGGCCCCGTCGAGCGCAAGATGATGATCAACGCGCTCAACTCCGGCGCCGACGTGTTCATGGCCGACTTCGAGGACTCGCTCTCCCCGACGTGGAGCAACGTCGTCACCGGGCACGTCAACCTCATCGAAGCGGTCCGCCGGCGGCTCTCGTTCACTTCACCCGAGGGAAAGTCGTACAAGCTCAACGCGCAGATCGCCACGCTCCTGGTGCGGCCGCGCGGATGGCACCTGCCCGAGAAGCACGTGCTCATCGACGGCAAGCCCGTCTCGGGCAGCTTGATCGACTTCGGCCTCACGGTCTTTCACAACGCGCGCGAGCAGCTCGATCGCGCCACGGGTCCCTATTTCTACCTGCCCAAGATCGAGGGCTACCTCGAGGCGCGGCTCTGGAATGACGTCTTCAAGTTCGCCCAGGACGCGCTGCGCATTCCGCAGGGAAGCATCCGCGCGACGGTGCTCATCGAGACGCTGCCCGCGGCGTTCGAGATGGACGAGATCCTCTACGAGCTTCGCGAGCACATGAGCGGCCTCAACGCCGGGCGCTGGGATTATCTCTTCTCGCTCATCAAGACGCTGCGCACTCGCAAGGACGCGGTGCTTCCCGACCGCGCCCAGGTGACCATGACGGTCCCCTTCATGCGCGCGTACACCGAGCTGCTCATCAAGACCTGCCACCGCAGAGGCGCGTACGCCATGGGCGGCATGGCGCAGTTCATTCCTTCGCGCAAGGACAAGGAGCTGAACGAGCGCGCGCTGGCGAAAGTGCGCGACGACAAGAAGCGCGAGGCGACCGACGGCTTCGACGGCACCTGGGTCGCCCACCCAGATCTAGTAACCGCGGCACGCGAGGAGTTCGTCAAGGTGCTGGGCGACAAGCCGCACCAGCGCGACCGGCTGCGCTCGGAGGTGCAGGTGAAGGCCGAGCAGCTCGTCGACACGCGCGTGCCCGGCGGGAAGGTCACCGAAGCGGGCTTCCGCACCAACATCAACGTCGCGCTGCAATATTTGCAGCAGTGGTTGGGCGGGAACGGCGCCGCCGCGATCCACAATCTGATGGAGGACGCGGCCACCGCGGAGATCTCGCGCGCGCAGCTCTGGCAATGGATCCACGACGGCGCGCGCCTCGACGACGGGCGCACCGCCTCGGCCGAGCTCTACGCGAAGATCCGCGACGAGGAATTGAAGTCGTTGCCAGGCGATTATCGCAAGCCCGTCGAGGTTCTCGACGGCCTCGTCACCGCAAAGGCCTTCGCGGAGTTCCTCACGCTACCCGCCTACAAGCATCTCGATTGATGGACTCCATTGCCCAACTTCTAGAGGGGGGCGCGCCCGACGCGCCGGCCATATCGAGCCTGGGCGATGTACCTCCACTGCGCTACCGCGACCTGCGCGCGTTGGTGCAGCGCATCGTCGGGCAGCTCAACTCGCTGGGCATCGGCCGCGGCGATCGCGTGGCCATCGTGCTGCACAACGGGCCGGAGATGGCCGCGGCCTTCGTGTCGATGGCCGCGGGCGCGACTACGGCGCCCTTGAACCCCGCCTATCTCGCCGAGGAGTTCGAGTTCTATCTGACGGATCTGCGGGCGAAGGCGCTGGTCGTCGAGCACGGCATGGCCTCGCCCTCGCGTGAAGTAGCGGAGAAGCTCGGCCTGGCGGTGGTCGAGCTTCGGCCCGACCGCGCGCAGGGCGCCGGCGCGTTCACGCTCGAGCCGCTCGGGGCGATGCGGGGCACGGCCGAAAGGCCGGGCCTGGGCGAGGCGGGGGACACCGCGCTGGTCCTGCACACCTCGGGCACGACGGCGCGGCCCAAGATCGTGCCGCTGCTGCAGCGGAACGTGATTGCCTCGTCGGGGAACATCGCGCGCACGTTGTCGCTCGCGCCCGGCGACGTCTGCCTCAACATCATGCCGCTCTTCCACATCCACGGCCTCATCGCCGCCACGCTGGCCTCGCTGCGCGCCGGCGCGCAGGTGTGCTGCACGCCGGGGTTCAATGGGCTGAAGTACTTCGGTTGGCTCGACGCGGTGAAGCCGACCTGGATCACGGCGGTGCCCACCATGCACCAGGCGATCCTCTCCCGCGCCGGGCGCAACGAGGAGATCGTCGCGCGCAGCAGGTTGCGGCTCATCCGCTCCTCGTCGGCCGCGCTGGCGCCGCAAGTGATGGCCGAGTTGGAGAAGACGTTTCGCGCGCCGGTGATCGAGAGCTATGGCATGACGGAGGCGTCGCACCAGATGGCCTCCAACCTGCTACCGCCGCGCGCGCGCAAGCCGGGCAGCGTCGGCGTCGCCGCCGGGCCCGAGATCGGCATCATGGGCGAGGAGGGACGGCTGCTCGCCACGGGCGAGACGGGCGAGGTCGTGATCCGCGGCGACAACGTCACGCCGGGCTACGAGAACAATCCCGAGGCCAACGCCGCGGCGTTCACCGACGGCTGGTTTCGCACCGGCGACCAGGGCTTTCTCGACGACGACGGCTATTTGCGCCTGACGGGGCGTCTAAAAGAATTGATCAACCGCGGGGGCGAGAAGTTCTCCCCGCTCGAGATCGATCACGTCTTGATGGAGCACCCCGCCGTGCAGCAAGTGGTCACCTTCGCCATGCCGCACCACAAGCTGGGCGAGGACGTTGCGGCCGCGGTGGTGATCCGCGAGGGCATGAGCGCGAGCGAGCGCGAGTTGCGCGATTTTGCCGCCAAGCACCTGGCCGAATTCAAGGTGCCGCGGCGGATCGTCATCGTGCGCGAGATCCCCAAGGGCGCGACGGGTAAGCTGCGCCGCATGGAGCTGGCCGAGAAGCTGGGGTTGGTGGCTTGAAGATCTGCGTCTACGGCGCGGGGGCCATCGGCGGCCTCATGGGAGCGAAATTGTCGCTCGCCGGCGAGGACGTGACGCTCATCGCGCGCGGCCCGCATCTGGCGGCCATGCAGCGCGACGGGCTCAAGGTCATCTCCGAGGGAAAGACGCAAGTCGTCCGCCCCCGTCTCGCCGCCGATGCGCGCGAGGTCGGCTATCAGGACTATGTCGTCCTCGGCGTCAAGGCCAACGCGCTGCCGGGGATCGCCGACCTGGTGCAACCGCTGCTGGGGCCGCGGACCGCGCTGGTGCCGGCCATCAACGGCGTCCCGTGGTGGTACTTCTACAAGCTGCCGGGGCCCTACGAGAGCGCGCGGCTGCAGAGCGTCGATCCGGGCGGCGTGCTCTGGGAGAAGCTGCACCCGAGCCGCGTGATCGGCTGCATCGTCTATCCCGCGGTGGAAGTGCTCCAGCCGGGAGTGATCGAGCACACCTACGGCAACCGCTTCGACATCGGCGAGCCCGACGGCTCGAAGTCCGAGCGCGCGCAGAATTTCTCCCAGGCGATGATCAAGGCGGGCTTCCGCTGCCCGGTGCGGCCGCGCATCCGCGACAACCTCTGGGTCAAGCTGTGGGGCAACCTTTCCTTCAACATGATCTGCAGCCTGACCATGGCCACGCTCGACAAGGTCATCGCCGACCCGGGCACCCGCGCGGTGGCCCGCACCATGATGCTCGAGGCGCAGGCGGTGGGTGAGAAGCTGGGCGTTCAGTTCCCGCTCGACGTCGACGCGCGCATCGCCGGCGCGGCCGAAGTGGGCGTACACAAGCCCTCCACGCTGGTCGATCTGGAGAAGGGCCGGCCGATGGAGATCGACGCCATCCTCGGCGCGGTGGTGGAGATGGGCCGCATGGTCGCGCTGCCGACGCCGACATGCGATACGGTGCTGGCACTCGTCCGGCTGCGTGCGCGTCAGGCCGGCCTCTATCCGGGGTGACATATGCCTCTTGCTCTGCAGGAATCGCAGCGCGTCATCGCCGCCGCACATGCGCGGGCGGCGCAGCTGGGAATCCGCGTCACGGTGGCGGTGGTCGACGAGGGCGGCCTTCTGCTCGCGCTCGCGCGGATGGACGGCGCTCCTTCGCTCTCGCCGCAGATCGCAGAGGCGAAAGCGTCGGGCGCGGCGGTGTGGCAGCGCGACGGCGGCTCGATCGCGCAGGTGGCGCAGGATCGGCCGGCGTTCTTCGCCGCGGCGGGACGGCTCGCGCGGCTGCCGATCATTCCCGGGCTTGGCTCGGCGCTGGTGCGGCGCGGCGGGTCCGTCGTCGGCGCCGTGGGCGTGAGCGGCGGGAAGCCCGAGCAGGATCTCGACTGCGCCGAGGCAGGCCTGGCGACGCTCGGTTCTTGAGTCGTGCGGCGAAGATCCGCTTCGGCCCGGCCGGTTGGGACTATCCCGACTGGGCCGGAAAGGTGTACCCGGCGCCGAAGCCGAAAGGCTTCGATCCGCTGGGTTATCTGTCGGAGTACTTCGACGTGATCGAGATCAATTCGTCGTTTTACGGCCCGCCGTCGCCAAAGACCGTGGAGGGGTGGGCGAAACGCGTCGAGACGCGCGCCGACTTCCGCTTCACCGCCAAACTGTGGAAGCGCTTCACGCACGAGCGCACCACGGCCTGGACGACCGGCGAGGTGGACACGGTGCGCGCCGGCCTCGACCCGCTCGCCGGCGCGGGCAAGCTGGGCGCGCTGCTGCTGCAATTCCCCTGGTCGTTCCGCAACGAGGAGAAGAACCGCGAATGGCTGCGCGACGTGTCGCGCGCTTTCCGCGCCTACCCGCTCATCGTCGAGGTCCGCCACATCTCCTGGAACGAGCCGGATTTCTACCGCGAGCTGGCCGAGCGGCAGATCGGCATCGTCAACATCGACCAGCCGATGTTCCGCAATTCCCTGCCCCCGTCGGCGCGCGCGACCTCGTCCGTCGGGTACATCCGCGTCCACGGCCGGAACTACAAGGACTGGTTCCGCAAGACCGCCGGCCGCGACGAGAGGTACGACTACCTCTACTCGGCAGCGGAGCTGCAGCCTTGGGCCGAGCGCAGCAAATCCCTCGCCGCCGACACGGACGTCACCGACGTCTACGTCGTCAACAACAACCACTTCGCCGGCCAGGCGGTGGTCAACGCCGCAATGCTCCAAGCGCAGGTGACTGGCGAACGAGTGAAAGTTCCGGGGCCGTTGCTCAGGGCTTATCCGAAAGAGCTTGCGCCGATTTCGTGGCCCGAACAGGCGCAGCGCTAGGCCGTCGGGTTCTCGTTCTCGTTCGCGCTTTCGTGCTGGTTCTGGTGAAGCGTCGCGCCAGCCTTCGGCACCTCCTCGGGTTTTAGAAAGTACCCGAGCAGGACGAACCGACGACGATTCCAGTCAGCGCGAGCGCAGCGAGCTACAGCACCAGCCCCAAATGCAGGCGCCAGTGCCAACGCCGGAGGCGTTGGCGCGCGCCTGCCCCTGCTCCAACACCCTGCTCCTCGCACCTGCTCC
>WNFC01002611.1_pt1 | contig 22823 bp, 32 predicted proteins | sample 5400541 | NCBI WGS metagenome assembly WNFC01 (sample SAMN13153342, study PRJNA577476) | soil metagenome | isolation source: 120 cm saprolite under Douglas fir tree site 2 hole 2 replicate 1 | place: USA:California | collected 2015-04-18
AGGGCAGACGGCACTTTTGGCGTCCATTGGAACCCCTTGCAGAACATGGTCGAGGGGCGGGTTCGTGAGGCACGTTGACTGATTCCCGGACGTCGCCACTGTGCGTGGTGGCTTCCCGGCCTGAGCGACGACCCGCTGGAATTCTTTGAGTACAAAGCGTCGCTCTACACCATTCCATACTCAAAGAAACAGTCAGGCGCATCGGAAACCGGACGATCTGGTCTTAGGGTGGGCGCTCTGAAGCCTGGAAGCCCACGCTCCGTCAGAACGAAGCGGGATCGTGAACGTTGCGCCCACGCCCGGCACACCCCCTCGAAAAAACGGCGCCGAGTGGGTGGGGACGGTGATTTGCAACAGGCTCGTTGCTGGCTGTTTCCTGCCAGACGTACCCTCGATCGGGGGTCGGCTGGGGGGCCGCCTCATCCTGAGCCTCGGACGTCCCGGACGATCCCGGTTAAGTAAACGGTATTGGGGCTAAGGCCAATACTGTTAACTTAAGACTACATCAGTGTTATTCTCACCCCATGCCGAGAGCGGGGTGGGTCAAGCCGGAGACGGATCAGCGGTTGTCGGATCACATCTCCCTGGGGGTACTTACACGGGTGTTCCCGCCCGACCTGGTGGACCGGGTGGTGGCAGATTCCGGGAGGACCGAGGTCCGCCACCGCCTCCTGCCGGCCCGGGTGGTGGTGTACTACGTGCTGGCCCTGGCCCTGTTCTCCCAGGCCTCCTACGAGGAGGTGATGCGCAACCTGGTGGATGGGCTCTCGTGGTCCACGGGGTGGGCCCGCTCGTGGCGGATGCCGTCCAAGGTGGCGCTGTCCAAGGCCAGGGCCCGCCTCGGCCCCGAGCCGTTGCAGGCCCTGTTCGGGAAGGTGGCTGCACCTCTTGGAACGCCGGCCACCAAGGGTGCCTTCTACCGCGGGTGGCGGCTGATGGCCATCGACGGAACGTGCGTGGATCTGGCCGACACCCCGGACAACGATGCTGCCTTCGGCCGGCCCGCCACGGGTCGGGGCCGGGGGGTCGGGGCGTTCCCCCAGCTGCGGATGGTGGGGCTGGCCGAGTGCGGGACCCACGCCCTGGTGGACGTGGCGGTGGGTCCCTTGGCCGAGGGCGAACAGACGCTGGCCGCTCGGGTGCTGCGAGCCTTGGCCCCGGGGATGCCCAAACAGGCGCGGAGCTGCTGTGGCGGGCCAAGGCCAACCAGAACCTGGCGGTGGAGGAGGTCCTCGAGGATGGCTCGTATCTGTCCCGGGTCTACGAGGACGCCAACGGCAATCGCCGGGGCAAGGGCGTCCCGGTCCGGGTGATCGTCTACACCATCGACGACCCCGGCCGCCCACAGGCCGAGGACCAGTACCGCCTCCTCACCACCATCTTGGCCCCCGGCACTGCCCCCGCCGACGAGCTGGCGAGACTCTACGACCAGCGCTGGGAGTTCGAGTCCCTGCTGGACGAGCTGAAGACGCATCAGCGCGGAGCGCGGGTGGTGCTGCGCTCCAAGCTTCCCGAGGGCGTGCTCCAGGAGCTCTACGGCATGCTCTGCGTCCACTTTGCCATCCGTTGGCTGATGCATACCGTGGCCCTGGACGTGGACGAGGACCCGGATCGGCTGAGCTTCATCCATGCCCTCCGGGTGGCGCGCCGGACCACGGCATCGCTCCCGGGCTTTTCCCCCTCAGATCCTTGAGGCCTCCTTCACCCAGGCTGCCGAGGAGATCGCCTTCGGCATCCTCCCAAGGCGACCGCTACGGGCCAACCCGCGGGTCGTCAAGCGCAAGATGTCGAAGTACGCAGTAAAGCGGCCGGAGCACCGCGCCTGGCCCCAACCCACCCGGCCCTCAGAGGATGCCGTCGTGATCATCGGAGCTTAAGTTAACAGTATTGGGGCTAAGGCACGACATTGCCTTGCCGGGACCGCTCGGTTCACCAAGGCCTCGGGCAACCGAACAGGCGTGCTGGCTCGGGTGGCGAGAAACCACCGCTTGCCGGACGCCTGCTACCTGGCAGACACCGTGGGCTGGCCGATCGCCACAAGCCCGCCCCTTCCGAAGCGGGTCGAGGTAACGCCGACAGCATCACCGAATCCATCCGGGTAGCGGTCGACCCAAACCGCTCTCGGGAAAATTGACTGCCACGGTGCTGCCGAGAAGAAGAACGTGCATGAGCCTTCCTCGACCGGAAGCCGGCGAATGGTTCCCCGACAGAGAGTACTACACTGTGTCGGTGTTGGACTTGGGTCTGCGCCCTCTCCAACGTGCTCGGCTCAGTCAGCTTCGGCGCCAATCCAGGGCCGGGGATTGGTCGCCTTACCTTGTGGCCGGGGCTCGCCGACGCGGTGGCGTCGGTGAGTCAGGGCCAGAAGCTCTCGGCGGTTGGCAGCCGAGCTGGGGCGACCGTTCGGGCCGGCTGCGGGTGCTGAAATCCCTGGGATCAATCCGCAGGTGCGGGACTGGATCAACTATGAGGGACCCTTCTACCGCTTCCGGGTTGGGCTCCCCTGCGGCGCACATCGATGGGCACGTGCACCGGTGGGCGATGCAGAACTACTAGCGACTGCGACACCGGCCCACTCGGGCATGAGACTGGTTGAACGCTGCACGGCAGCGACAACCTCGGCTCTTCGCCGACTCGTGCCTGGCTCCGCCCCCACCGCCGGGCTGTGGGAGCCGTATAACAGGAGACTGTCACCTACGGTTCTGTGAGAGCGGGAGGGGGAGGTTCCTTCTCCTCACCAGGAGGCGTACCGCCTTCCCTGTCTTCCCAGATCCCAAAAGCTCACTCGAATGGTTAGGCGAGCCGCCAAAGCGGGCCTCGTGTTGCCTCGGACCGTGTTGAAGGTTACGACGAGAACCCGCGGTTGCTCGCTAGAGCGGGCATCGCCCCGCCATCGAGACCAGCATCCAGGCTTGGCTGCTCCAGGCCGCCATGGCCACCAGGGTGGTCCCCACGGCGACCATGCCGGGCAGGTAGAGCAGTCCCCGTGCGACCGACGACGGGCGTGGGCTCGGCTGCTCCAGCGCCCGGAGGCGCTCAACAACGGTGTGAGCAGGCGAGAAGGCCGCCAGCTCGGTACCCACGGCCACGCCTGTCACACCCAGGAGGGCGGAGTGGAGCACGCTGCGCCTACCGGGCAGCTTGCCGGCCGCCACCTCGTCGGCCCAGCGTTCCAGCGCAGTGCGTAGCGCCTGGGTAGAGCGGCGCAGTGGCCAGAAGAAGGCAAACCCATGGTCAAGGGCGGCGGCGAGGTGCAGGGTCCGTTCGTGATTGAGGTCGAGGTGAGCGACCTCGTGGCTCAGCACCAGCTCCAGCTGCTCCCCCGACAGCGTCTCGACCAGACCACGCGAGATCAGGATCTGGGCAGGCGCACCCGCCACACTGACGGCCAGAATACGATCGGTGGGCAGGGTCACCACCTCGTGAGCCCCGAAGCGGCGGTGCTCGCCGAGCCACGGCTCCGCCCGCGCCGCCCGGCATCCCCGCCGGGCCCGGATCCGACCCATGCCGGACAGGGTGGCGATACTGACCGCCGCGGCGCCGGCGGCCCAGCCGGCCGCAGGGGTTCCGGGCAGGAACAGCCTGAGGGTCCGCTCGCACATGGCGGCAAAGGCGGGAACGCCAGCCGCGCGCAGGACGGTCGGCAGGGCATAGAGCACCGAGCCAACCTCGACGATCACCCCGCCGGCGACGAGGGCCCCCCGGCACAGGCGAGCCCACTCGTCAGGTGGGAGGCGACGGCCCAACCCAACGGTCAGCCCGGGCAGGGCCAGCAGGCCGAACCCCCCGAGCAGCAGCAGAGCGCCCAAATTCAGTCCCCGCCGGACCGCTCTTTGAGCATCCGGCGCAGCTGGGCCCGGTCGGAGGGCCGCAGCGACTTGAGGAAGAAGGCGAGCGCCTGGGGGCGGTCGGCGGCGGCCACGAGCATTTCGCCCATACGCTGAGCGACGTGCTCCTCCCGGCCCAGGACAGCCTGGTAGGCGTAGGCACGGCCATCGCGTTCCCGCCGCAGCCGGCCCTTCTGCCAGAGGCGGACGAGGATGGTCATCACTGTGGTGTAGGCCAGGGGGCGCTCGCTCGCCAGCACCTCGTGGACCTCACCCGGCGTCAGCCATCCACCACGGTCCCACAACACGTCCATGACCGCGGTCTCCAGCTCACCCATCCGCACCTTGGCCACTGCGCTTGCAACCTCCGTCTCCGGTGTCCGCCCGACGCAGCCACCAACGATCGATTGTAATAGGCACGATCCGCGGGCACACGAACTCCGCTCTGGCGGCGTCGTGGGGACGGCTACTTCGCTGGCCTCCTCGGGCCGGTCGGGTTCGCCAACTCCAGGGTAGGGTGACGCGCCGGACGGGAGTTACGGGACGGTCTGGAAATCGAGGCTTCGAGTCTCTCCCCGGCGACACCTGACGCGAGATTCATTCCTGCTCCGGTCGCATCGCCGATGGCAAAAGCGGGGCAGGCGGACTCGGGCTCCGGGCCCTGTGGTCCTCTCCTCTGACCCAGGGGGCGCAGCTCCCCAGGTGCGGAGTAGTCGATGCCGCATGACCTCCCACAGGGCTATACTACGGGCTGTAGCAGACTTGGGAAAGGGAAACCGACGATGCGGACGCTTGTGCTCTTTCTCCCCGCTCTGGGCTGCGTCGGCGGGATGGCCCTGTGCATGCGGCTCATGTCAAGGAGCCATGGCGACACGAGCCAGGCGGGCCCTGGACCGCACCGCCTCGGCGAGTCAGAGATCTCGGACTTGCGCCGGGAGCTCGAGCGCCTTCGAGGCGAGGCACAGTCCAGTACGTGAAGCTCGAGAGGGCGGACGGGGCGAGCACCTCCGACAAGACACCCGAGGTTGATGCCGGGATGCGGGAAGGGGATATTCGAGGCACTTCGAGGCCCCCGGACTCTGTCAGCCGGGAATCCACTACTGGGAGAGGCTCCATGCCGGAGCCGGTCGAGCTTGGCGAGGCCCCCACGAAGGCGGCGACTGCCAGGGTTCGAAAGATCCTCCGGGTGCTCGCTTTCGCCGTCATCCCCGGCATCTTCGTAGCCTTCCTGGCGGCCGGGCTCATCCTGACCACACAGCCGAGGGCTCGGCAGGGCGGCCCGGCGCCCGATTTTCAACTCCCCCTGCTCGGTGGCGGCACCCTCTCGAGCCAGGCGCTGAAGGGTTCGCCGGTGGTCATCAACTTCTGGGCTTCCTGGTGCATCCCGTGCCGGGAGGAAGCGCCCCTCCTCGAGGCAACGTTCAAGCAGTACCAGGCGCGGGGAGTGCGCTTCGTGGGGGTGGACTACAACGACCTCGAGTCCGATGCCCAGAGCTTCGTCAAGGAGTTCGGTATCACCTATCCGAGCGTCCGGGACCCCGACGGCACCCTCGTCAAGCAGTTCGGCGTCCGGGGCGTCCCCGAGACCTTTTTCATCGACCGCCAATTCCGGTTCTTCGGGATTGGCCAGGGTCAGGAAGTAGGAACCCGGGCGGGGACCAAGATCCTGGGTGCGGTGTCACGGACGGAACTTGTGAGTCAGATCGAGGGCCTGCTGGCCTTCAAGCCCAAGCCTGGTCCCGGGGGTCCAAGCGCGTCGCCGCCGAGGTGAGGCTCCGTTAGTTTCGCTAGGCCGTCGTGTGCGGCGGACGGCGTCGGTCGGGGCGGGCAAGCCGGGTCCAACCGCCGACCGAGTCGGGCGAGGTCCGAGGGGCCGGTGGGTACCAGGTCCGACCCAAACTGTGGGGTCCAGTCGAGGCAGCACTAGGGACGTTCGCTCCTGCACGACTTGGTGCTTCGCGTCAAGTCGGTCGGCGTATTCGTGATCGGGATGGGGCCTGGAGGGTTTGGCGGCGCTCCTCGAATTCTTCGCGGTCGATCTCCCCCTTGGCGTAGCGCTCGGCCAGGATGTCCTGAGGGTCTCGGTCGACACTCTTCCGGGCCTGCCGGTCGCCTCGCTCCGAGAAGGCGGTGACGACCAAAGCGATCCCCACGACGAGGGTTGCAAGGACCAGGAACACGATCAGGCCCATCCAGCCGCCCATGAGGCCGCCCATCCAACCCCCACAGCAATGGCCCACGCCCCTACCTCCCGTCCGTCATCCCGACCGGCTGCACCTGGTTCGTGCCGACCATCCCACCGGCCGCCATCATCTGGGAGCACCGGTTCATCATCTCCTGCATGGACTGCATCATGTCCTGCATCGAAGGGGTCGGCACCGGCTGGCTGACCTGCGCCGGCGACACCCTGGCCAACCCGGCATCGAGGGAGCGGGTAGGTGCTCTGCCCCTGAGCGGGGTCCCGGCCCACGAGGCTGACCCGACGAAGCCGGCCCCGGCCACGGCGATGAGGGCCACGCCGAGCGCGGCTTGGATGCGGCTTCGTCTGTGCATGTCGCCTCCCTCTATCACCCGGCGGGCAGGTACTCTCCTCGCCTACCTGGCGACCTTCCACGCGTTTGTACAACTACTACATATCATAGTATCGTTACTCGGACTCTGTCTTTCTCGGGCTGGAGATAGTTCGAGGCTGGCTACCACCGGTGGCAGGCGCGTCAGATTCAGCGGCAGACCCATTCGACGGAAGGGGAAAGCAAATGGCCATTATCAGCGGGGACGACTCCGTCGAGCCCGGTGCACGCCCCGGGAAGTCGCAATCCTGCGGGGTAGGTGGGGGGAGGACAGCCTTTGGGATGTGCCTGAATTGGAGGGTTCTGGGCAGCTTGGCCCTCGTCGGTCTGGTTGTCCTCGTCGCCGCCCCAAGCCTCGCCGCGCGGGCGCTCCCCCTCCTTTTCGTGGCGGTCTGCCCGCTCTCGATGGTGGCCATGATGTGGGCCATGCGGGGTAGCAAGGCAGCCCCCACCGTCGCCGCAGCCCAGCCGACCGTGCCCTTGGTGGAGCCTGAATCCGTCTCAGAGCCGACCCTGTCGGACCTCCGTTCGGAGCTGGCCGGCGTCCATGCGCAGCAGGAGCGTCTTGCCCGCAAGATCGTCGAGCTGGAGGCGGGCGCCACGCGCGCGGGCTCAGCGCCTCCGCTTGACCCGGGGGTCCGAACGGCCCGGCCCGGCTAACGGATTTCGGTCTCTCCCGCGCCGGAGGGCAATGAACACAGGGGGGCCGACTTGACCCGCATCCCGTCACCGCCCGCGGGACGCTGCGCAGTGCAGGGGGCCGAACAGGCTGCGAGACTCTGGGAGCGTTGCCCTCGGCGCCGCCTCACTGCACTTGTGTTACTACCGTCGATAGTTAGTTAGACTGGCGCGCGCCGTGTCACGTACCGTACTCATGGGTCTCATACTGCTCGCCCTGCGGTTGCCCAGTGATGAAGCGATGTCGCCACAATCCGGTCCCGGACGCAGCTCTGCCGCAGCCAGGCCAGGACGGCGGGTCCGGGCGTGACCGGAGGGACCCTCGGCCTCGGGGCCGTGGCATTCGCCGGCGGCATCGTCTCGATTGCCACGCCGTGCTGTCTGCCCCTCATCCCGGGCTACCTGGCGTACCTGAGCGGCGTGGGCGAGGCCGGGCGCACGAAACGGGTCCTTGGGGCCTCGGCGCTCTTTGTGCTGGGGTTCGCGGTTGTTTTCACCGCCTTGGGCGCCACCGCCTCGGTGTTGGGCTCGTTCCTCCTACAGCGCCTCCCGGCTCTCATCAAGGTTGCCGGCCTCTTCGTGATCGCGATGGGCCTCGCCACCCTTGGCGTCCTCCGGATCCCGTTTCTCTACCGGGAGAAGCGCTTCGACTTGAACCGGGTGCGTGCCGGCCCCCTCGGAGCGGTCCCTCTCGGGATGGCTTTTGCCTTTGGGTGGACCCCCTGCATCGGCCCGGTGCTGGGGGCGATCCTCACCGCCGCCGCCGCCACCCAGACCGCCTCGAAGGGCGCGCTCCTCCTGTTCCTCTATTCGCTGGGCATGGGCGTCCCCTTCCTGCTCTTCGCCCTCGCCTACACACGGGGCGGCCGAACGTTCGGACTCCTGCGTCGCCACGGACGAGTGATCGAGCGCCTGGGCGGGGCGCTGCTGGTGTCGATCGGCGTGCTGCTGGTGACCGGTGCCTGGCAGCGCCTCTTCACGCCTTTGGCCAGGCTCTTCGTGAGGAACCATTGGCTCATTTGACGGGGACCCCCGGCGGGGCGGCAGGGGATGGGCCGGGGCCCCGGCCCGCGCCAGGCAGGGTCCGGTGGATTGTGGGCGGGCTGGTTGTTGCCCTGGCAGCGGGGGCCGCCATCGTGATCGTCCGTTCTCAGAACGCCACCCCCGCCCTGGCGCCCGCCGCCCGGGTTTGCGGCAAGGCCCGGTCCCTCGTCGCGGTCGGGAGCCAGCTTCCCGGCGGATGCAAGCTCGAAGCCCTCGGTACGGGCGCCGTCGTCACCCTCGCCGACTCCGCCAACAGCCAACCCATGGTGATCAACTTCTGGGCGAGCTGGTGCGGGGCCTGCATAAAAGAGATGCCCGAGCTGCAGAAGGTGTACGCAGCGGCGGCAGGCGCGGTGCAGTTTCTCGGGCTTGACCTGCTCGGCGTCGACGGTGAGGACCGGTCCGGGGCCGTCGCGTTCGCTAAGCAGCGCGCGGTGTCCTACCCCCTCGCCTTCGACGGCGGGGGGCTGCTGTACAGCCGGATCTCGCTCCGAGTCCTGCCGCCCACCACCGCATTCGTCCGCGCGGACGGCACGCTTGCGGGCGTTCATATTGGCCAGCTCGACGCGCCGGAGCTCCGTCAGCTCATCAACCAGTACCTCGGGATCAAGGTGGCGGCATGAAGCTGACCCGGCGCGAGCTACTCCACCTTGGATTCATTGGGGCCGGAGGCCTTGTGCTGGGCGGGCTCTACGAGAAGTTCGGCACCCGCCCCAATGTCCTCACGGGCCCCACCTTCGGCCAGCTCCTGAGCGCCCGCCGCCAAGCGGGGGATGGCTCTCTGCAGGTGTTCGTGGGCGGCGAAGACTACGTTGCCGGGGTCGACAACTACGTGGTGCTCTTCCTTCAGCACGGCGGTGCCAACGGGGCACGCATCTTCGGCACTGATGCCCGGATGTGGATCACGCCAACCGCCGACCCCAGCGCCAGGCTCATGCCCACGGGCCCCATCCCGTCCCCCTGGTTCGGCTATGCCCATCCCGACGGGCCACCCCCGCTCCCCCAGGGCCTCAACGCCGTGCGGATCAACTTCTCCACGCCCGGGTTCTGGACCCTCATCGCGGAAACCACGACCCAGACCCGGCTCATCGGGACCACCTACATCCAAGTGAAAGCCAAAGGAAACACCGACACCAAGATCCCGGGCGACGCGGCGATTCCGAGTCTCACCCCGACGGTGGCGAACAACGAAGGGGTCAGCCCCATCTGCACCCGAAAGCCCCCGTGCGACATGCACGAGATCACGCTGAAGGACGCGATCTCGAGCGGCAAACCGACGGCGTTCTTCGTGGGCACCCCCGAGTTCTGCCAGTCGCGCAACTGCGGGCCGAGCCTCGACGAGCTCATTGCCGTGGAGGCCAACCTCCGGGGCCGAGCCAACTTCGTCCACGCAGAGGTCTACCTGAACGACCAGACCCAGACAATCGAGCGGCAGATTCCGAGCCCCACCTTCAAGGAATGGGCCTTCCAGTCCGAGCCATGGCTGTTCGTCATAGACCGCAACGGCATCATCGCCGCCCGATTCGAGGGGGGATTCACCGCGAGCCAGGCGCAGGCGGCCCTTCAGCCCCTCATGGGGTAGTGCACGGCCGGAGTCGTCGTGCGGCCCCCGTCTCCGGGGGTCCACCCCTGAACGGCGTAGGCGCCGGCAGAAACGCCATCCCACGCCATGCCGCAGCGCTCTGACTGCCGGGTTGACCGTGATGGTCCGCTCTGGTGGCTTACCCAAGGGTGCGGCTGACCGGAAGCTGAATCCAGCGCAGGCCGAAGACCTGGACTAGTTACTACATGGCATAGTGACAGAAGGATAGACTTTCGCTTTCTTGAGCCGTGGCAGGGCGCCGTGAAGACTGGAGGGAGACTGGGGCATGGCAAAGGAAGGGCCGGGCAAGAATCGAGCCTCCCGTCCGGGAGGAACCGGTGGTCCGGCGGGTACCCGACCCGGGGCGAGACCGGAGCCGAGCGAGCATCGACCTCACGAGAGGCAGCAGGCCGAGTCCCTGAACTCTCCCAAGGAGCCCGAAGCGCCAACCCGGTCTCCGTCTCCGCCAAAAAGCCAGAAGAGTCGCCGCGGGCAGAGACCCGAGGATGTGCCGGCGAAGGGACCCCGGCCTGGGTCCGTGGCCGCTCGTGCGGCTGCCCGCGATGAAGCCAGAGCGGCGGCGCTGGAGCGCCGTGTCGCCGAACAGCGCCGCCGCAAAACGCTCCAGCGCCGCGGCTGGCTCCGGAACGGGGGCGTCCTCGGGTTGATCGTCATCGTCGTCACGGGACTCATCGTGTGGAGCAAGGTCCGATCCGGAGCCGCCGTCCGGGCCTTCAACCAGGCATCCCTGGCGGCGGGATGCACCCCGGTCAAGGATACGGGCGACAATCTCTCCCACCGGCATCTCGGGCCGGGCGAGCGCGTCACCTACGCCACTTCTCCGCCCTCCGGAGGGGATCACAACCCCACTCCCCTACGGGCCGGCGTGTACACCACCGCGTTCTCGGACGATCCCAATGCCACCGACAGCATCTACCAGGCGGTGCACTCGCTCGAGCACGGCTACGTCGACATCTGGTACACGGGTTCAGCTTCAGATTCCCACTTCCAGCAGTTGGCTCAGGAGTTCGCGGGCGAGACCAAGGTCATCCTCAGCCCCTATCCCCAACTGCCGGCGGGCGAGACCATCGGCCTCACCACGTGGGGTCGTCTCCAGACCTGCCGGAAGGTGAGCGTGGGGCAGGTGCGCGGCTTCATCAACCGCTACCGCCTCAAGACCGCGCCCGAGCCCCTGGCCCCCTGACCTTGGACGGCTTCCCTCGAGGGTACTCGTTCCAAAGAAAGGCGACGGTCCATGGCCCCCCCGGTAATCCCGATCGGCTCGTCCACCGGTGACCCCCGTGGGCTGATGTCATCACGTTGGCCATCACGTCTGTTTGACCGCGGTCGACGGGGCTGGGGTGCTCAACCGGCCTGCCCACGGGATTTCACCCAGCGGTTCTCCATGCGTGGCTATCCAGCGGTAGGGGTGCTCCACCCATGCTGGCGGCACCTTCAGCGGTCCCGCACCGGCCAAGGCGCGGGGTCAGCCGGGCACCTTCCTCGGGCCCTTGCCACTCTCTCGCGCATGGCTCGGCGGGGAGTCACCCGAAGAGACCTCCCGCAGTTGAACTACAAGAGTCCGCCGGTCAGCCAGAAGGAGGCACCAATTGGCACCTCGCTGCCGCAGGTTTCTTTGCTCCCTGGCCATCGCTGCTGCCCTGGTGGGATGCTCTGGATCGGGCTCGCCAGCGGCCAGACCGAACCCGCCGGCCCGGCCCAGCGGGGCCGGCGCATCCATTGGGAACACCACGCTTGCTTGCGGGCATGCCTCCGCTGCTGGACCCGGGAGACGTCTACGCCGCCGACCACCCCGGTGCCCTGAGCCCGGTGGTGCGGGGCTTCCCGGCTCGGGTCTATGTTCCCAACTCCCAGGACAACACCGTCGACGTGATCGACCCGACCACCTTTGCCGTCATCGACCACTTCCCGGTCGGCCGGCTGCCCCAGCACGTCGTGCCCTCCTATGACCTGAAGACTCTCTGGGTCACCAACGACTTGAGCAACAGCCTCACTCCCATCGATCCAGCGACGGGCAAGCCCGGCACGCCGGTGCGGTCGACGACCCCTACAACCTGTATTTCACCCCGGACGGGAAGTACGCGGTGGTGGTGGCCGAAGCCCTGGGCCGCCTGGACTTTCGAGATCCCCACACCATGGCGCTGGCCCACTCGCTGGCCGTGCCCTGCAAGGGTGTTGACCACATGGACTTCTCGGCCGACGGCACCTATGTCATTGCGAGCTGTGAGTTCGCCGGCAAGGTCATCAAGGTCGACGTGGCCCGCCAAGAGGTGGTCGGCTCCCTTGAACTTCGGAAGGGAGGAATGCCCCAGGACGTCAAGCTTTCCCCCGACGGGAAGATCTTCTACGTCGCCGACATGGCCGCCGGCGGCCTCTTCGAGGTCGACGGGGAGACGCTCAGGGTGACCGGCTTCCTGCCGACGGGCAAGGGCACGCACGGCCTGTACGTCAGCCGGGACTCGAAATACCTCTACGCTGCCAACCGCGGCGAAGGATCGGTCTCGGTCGTCGACCTTGCCGGGCACAGCGTCGTCGCCACCTGGCGCATCCCCGGCGGCGGAAGCCCGGACATGGGCGGGCTGTCCGCAGACGGTGCCACCCTGTGGCCTCTCCGGTCGTTACAACTCCGAGGTGTACGCCTTCGATACCTCGAGCGGACACCTGCGCGCACGCGTGAGGGTCGGCCAGCAGCCCCACGGCTTGTCCTTCTATCCGCAGCCCGGCCGCTATTCCCTCGGCCATACGGGGGTGTTCCGCTAAGCACCATTGGTCGCTGCTGACTCAGCCAATCGCTCTTCGTCCGATGCCTCAACCCGACGAGCTTGCGCGGCTTTTCTCATAGCTCGGAGAGGGAAGGACCGTGCTCCTGACAGGATTCCCCGCCATGCTGTCGGCCCCGCCTCCCTTCAGCAAGGCGGCCGGTCCTGGGCTTCACGACGGCAGTGAGGTATTGATTCATTACTACGATGGCTCGTAGAATGATCACGTGCTCCTCCTGCTCTGCTGCGCTCTCGGCTGCCCCCTCCTCGTGGGGGCGATGGTGTTCCTCATGAGTCGCGACGGGGAGGGCAAGCGGTGGGAGCGGGAGATTCGGCGACTGAATACTGAGGCGGCGCGCCGTGCCCAAGCCGCGGCTCCCCCGCCGCCTAGCGGCCGGGAGTTCGACGGGTCTCTCCCGGGGCCGCGATCGGGGGCTCAGGGGCATGCCGCAGAGGCTCCCCAGGAACCTTCGAACATCGGCGCAGACGTTCCGATTACCTGACTGGTCGATCTACCAAACAACCAAACAAGCCGTCGTATCGAGGACTCTTCATCTTGAGGGAGGAGCGTACTTTCCTCCAAAAGGTGCGCTAGCCGCACTTTTTGGAGGAAAGAAGATCCGCCGGCCCCCCGCCCGCTCGGCCGGGGGTGCCGAAACCTCGTGGTATCTTCACATCTATGAAGATGACTTCCGACGCTGTCATTCCATTGGAGCGGTGCGAGGTGGAATGCGTGGAGCCCGAGAAGGCCGCCTCCGTCAGGGATCGACTCCCCGGCGAGGCCGTCTCCCAGGAGCTGGCCGAGACCTTCCGGGTGCTGGCCGACGCCGGCCGGGTCCGCCTCATCCTGGCGTTGCTCGAGGGCGGCGAGCTCTGCGTGTGCGACCTTGCGGCCGTGACGGGGCTCAGCCAAACCGCCTGCTCCCACAACCTCCGGCTACTCCGGGCGGGCCGGATCGTTCGCTACCGGAGAAGTGGCCGCAACGTCTTCTACACGCTCGACGACGCCCACATCCGGCTCCTGCTTGACGTCGGGCTCCAGCACCTCGGCCACGAGAGCACAGGGAGCAGGAGTGGCTGACGCCTCGTCCGCACCTGGTCTTGCTGGCGGTCATGCCGGCAAGGATGCCGAGGCACGCCCCGAGGACGGTGTTTTGCCCGAAGGCATACGCGCCAAGCTCGTGTCTCGGGCACGGTTGCTCGCCTGGGGTGCCAATGCCTGGCACGTCATCGAGTTCTCGCTGGCTGTGGCCTTCGGGATCGCCGCCTCGTCGGCCGCGCTGATCAGCTTCGGTGCGGACTCCCTCATCGAGGCGCTCGCAGGCTTCGTGGTCATCTGGCGCTTCGGCGGTCAACGGAGCGACTCGGCGACGGCGGAGCGTCGTGCCCAGCAACTGGTAGCTGTGAGCTTCTTCCTGCTGGCTGCCTACGTCGTCGTCGACACGGCATGGACCCTCGCGGGGGGGAGTCGTGCGGAGGTGAGCTGGCCGGGCATTGCTCTCGCCGGCTTCACCACCGTGACCATGCCACTCCTGGCAACGGCAAAGCGGCGCGTCGGTCGAAAGCTCGGCTCCGCGGCAACCGTGAGCGAAGGAAGCCAGAACATGATCTGTGCCTACCTTTCCGTGGCCCTCCTGGTGGGCCTGGGCGCCAACGCGGCGTTCGGGGCCTGGTGGGCCGACTCGCTCGCAGCGCTCGTGATCGCCGGTGTGGCCGTTCGGGAGGGCGTCGAGAGCTGGCGAGGCGAATCCTGTAGCGATGCCTGCTGACACGACCTCAAAGCACGGTTCACAGGTTGGGCACCACCACGGGGCGGTAGCCCCGGACGCCGACAAGCGCCGGCTCGGGATGGTGCTCGCCCTGATCTTGACGTTCATGGTCGGCGAGGTGGTCGTGGGCGTCGTGGCGCACTCGCTTGCCCTCCTCTCCGACGCCGGCCACATGCTTACCGACGCCGCGGCGATCGGCCTGTCACTCGTGGCCGTACACCTGGCGGCTCGTCGCCCTGCCGGGGGCCTCACATTTGGACTGAAGCGGGCCGAGATCCTGTCGGCTCTGGTCAATGGAGCAACCCTGCTCGTCCTGGGCGTCCTGGTTGTGGTCGAGGCCATCCCCCGGTTGATCTCGCCGCCCCGGGTGGAAGGAGTCGCCGTGCTCGCCGTGGCCCTTGCCGGCATCGGCGTCAACCTGCTGGCGTCGTGGCAACTGGCAAAAGCGAACCAGAGGAGCCTCAACATCAAGGGAAGCTACAAGCACATCATGACCGACCTCTACGCCTTCATCGGCACGGCCATAGCTGCGGTGCTGATCCTCACCACGGGATACCTGCGGGCCGACGGGATCGCCTCGATGGCGGTTGCCGGTCTGATGCTGCACGCCTCGTACCAGCTTCTGCGGGACGCCGGTCGGGTTCTTCTTGAGGCGGCCCCGGTCGGTATGAATCCGAGCGAGATTGGCCAGAGCCTCGTCAGCCATGCGGGGGTGACCAACGTCCACGACCTGCACATCTGGGAGATCACATCGGGGTTTCCGGCACTGTCGGCCCACGTCCTGGTCCGGCCCGGCGACGACTGCCACAAGATTCGTGAAGACCTGGAGCGCCTGCTCGGCGAGCGCTTTGGCATCGACCACACCACGCTGCAGGTCGACCACGACGAAGTTGGGCGCCTGTTGTCGATCGAGAGGCGACCCCAGAGCTAGCGTCACCAAGAGAATCTGGACCACTTCCCAACCCTACCGTCAAGCATCTTGATCAAGACCAGTGCCAGGCTGGCCCTCGAAGGCAAGCTGGACGGCGACCAGACGGCGCTTGGTTCATCGGGGCTTCCCGAGTTTGAGCGGACTTCCAGCACTTCTTGATGAACGACAAGGGAAGGACCTTTCTGCATTCCGTTGCGATGCAAGCCCGCAAGCTCGCCTCGGACGAGCGCAACTCGCTGGCGGTGGCGGAGCGATCAGCCCGCCTTTCCGCCGACGAGCTTCGCCAACGAGCCGGCGAGTTGGAGCGACTCTTCGAGGATGCCCGGGCCCGCCGCGACGACGTCCCCGCGCTGCTACGCAAAGAGGTGGATGCGATCGTTTCCATCATCGAGGCAGATCTCGAGGAGCTCCGGTCCCGGGAGGGTGCCCGCCTGCTTCAGGAAGCGACGGCCCATCTCGAGGCTGAGGAAGGGATCAACGCATCTGAGCTCGACGAGCACGTCAAGGTCTCGATCGTGCAGGTCGTGGGAGGCGCAGCTCGTTGTCCAGGCCGCAGGGCAGACCCGAGTCGAGCTCGACGAGATCGCCGGACAGATCGAGACTGTGATGAAGGCGCTTGAAGGCAGGGACGGCGCCACAGTAGGCTGAGTTCCGGCGATGAAGCTCGCCTCAAACCGCGTCGAACGACGCTAATGGCTTCTACCAGTTGATGTGTGCCAACTCTGGCTGAACTGGAAAGGAGCGCTGTGATGCCGACCGAAGCGGTAACGACCGAGTTCGCTAGTGACCAACAAGCTGGGCGTCGGGCATGGTAGCCCCGGGTCCATCACTGTTCGAGGACGCGGGCCTTCCAGAGGATGACTTGAAGGTCGTGAAGGCCCCCGTGCCCCCCCGGGCCCCCGAGGCCGTCCGCCCCGCAGATCGCGTAAGCATCACAGGCGGGTTGCACGCCGGGCGCGAGGGCAGCGTCGCCTTCGTTCTCCCGATCAGTGGACTGTACGCCAGGATCGAGTTTCCAGAAGGGCTTCGAACGGTCCCCATCAGGTACCTGCGGAAGCTGAGTCCCACGCCGCCGGCGTGCAGCGGCGATTGAGAGATCCCGAGGGGGCCGATGCGGGCCGAGTGGCTCCCGGCCATGGCCCACCGGCGGATGGGCGGGAGGGCCACGTCCTGCGCAACCGGGGTGTCCTGGGCATCGGCTGGCGTCATCCTCTTTGGTGGAGCCCGTGCCATTTTCGCTCGAACCCCATTGTTGGCCTGGAGAAGTACAACGGCTGCCGCCAGGAAGCTGGCAACGATTTGCCCACGTGATGATGAGGCCCATCAGCGCCGGGACCGACGCGGTTCAAGGCGAGCTTCATCGCAGATATCCGACGGTACCCAGCCACCGCTGTGTGACGCCGGAAGGATGGGTCGAAGCTCCTCGGCGTCCTTCCCGGCCCTCGGCCGGCTCGGGCTATCATGTGCCCCGGGTGATCGGTCCCACCCGGGCCGAGGCCCGAACACCACGACGGTTGATGGGTCCTGGTCAAAGAAACCCGGAGGTGCGGGATGGACCCTCGCTGCCTTGGACGGCGACCACCTTGGAACGAAGGCGCCCGGCCCCGATGTCTCGGCGCGGGAACGAATCGAACACGTAGGCGGCCGGGCTGGGCACGAAGATGAGTGAGGACAATCCGCTCGTGGACGCCACCGCCTCAGTGCCCCACGCAGACCGTTCGGATCGAGCGGTGCAGGGGATGAACGCAGCGCCGGAGAATTGCGACGATATCGACGCCGCGCAGTCGGGGTCGGCAGCATTCTCTGCACGACCTCGCCGGCGTCACGGGGAGCGAGTCCGCCGGCTGGCTGCCATTGGTGCCGGTGGTGCTTTGGGGGCTCCTGCCCGCTACGAGCTTTCACTGCTGGTGCACACCCGGCCGGGGACCTTTCCATGGACGACGTTCTGGATCAACGTCTCGGGGTCGTTCGTGCTCGGTGTGCTGCTCACCCTCGTGAGCGAGCGGTGGCCGCCCACCCGTTTCGTCCGCCCCTTCGCCGCCATCGGGTTCCTGGGCGCCTACACGACCTGGTCGACGTTCATGGTCGAAGCCAACCTTCTCATCAAGGCCGGCGCGGTGGCCGTCGCCGTCACGTATGTGGTCGCCAGCCTGCTGGTGGGGTTCGGGGCGGTCTCGTTCGGCGTCGTCCTCGGCCGGGCGTGGCCCGGGAGCGAACGGAGGATGTGATGCACATCCAAGGACGAGGAGAGCGACTGACCGTCTTCGTCGATGAGAACGATCAGTTCGGGCATCATCCGCTCTACACCGAGATTGTCCAGCGAGCCCGCCGGGCAGGGCTGGCCGGCGCGACCGTCCTGCGCGGCGTGGAGGGCTTCGGGGCCTCAACGGTGATCCACGAACCGCACGCCCTGCCGCTGGGGGAAACCCTACCGGTGGTGATCGTCATCGTCGACCAGCCAGAGCGCATCCGTGCCTTCCTCCCCCAGCTCGACAAGCTGATCGCGGAGGGCCTCATCGTGCGCGAGCCGGTGGACATTCGCATGTACCGGGCCGGGAGCCGGCGATGATGCTTCTTCTTGCTGTGGGACTGGCCGGGGCCGTGGGGGCTCCTGCCAGGTACCTGACCGACGCCTTCATCGAGGAGCGTATCCAAAGCGTCTTTCCGTGGGGCACCTTCGTCATCAACGTGAGTGGGTCGTTCCTGCTCGGCGTCATCACCGGTCTCGCGCTCTACCACGGGTTGGGAAGCGTCCCAAAGGTCGTCGTCGGCACAGGATTCTGCGGCGCCTACACGACCTTCTCCACGTTCTCCTACGAGACGGTGCGCCTCCTCGAAGACGGCTCGGTGCTCGAGGCTGCCGCGAACACCGCCGCCAGCTTGGTGGTGGGGTTAGCCGGCGCCGCACTCGGGCTCATTTTGAGCGCACTGGGCTGAGTGGCGTCCACCTCTTCCCTGGCCACGCTCTATGTGGTGCGCCACGGCCAGACCCGCCTCAACGCGGCCGGCTTCTTGCGGGACGGCTGGACGAGCCTCTGGATGCAACGGGCCTTGCCCAGGCCGAGGCGCTCGCTCAGCTCTTCGCCTCCGTGCCGGTGGAGCTCGTCGTTACCAGCCCGCTGGTGCGCGCGTATGAGACGGCGGCTGCGATCAGCCGTCTCACGGCCGCCCCCCTCGAGACGTCGCCCGACCTGGCCGACCGGGACGACGGCCCATGGGCAGGACGCCCCCGCGAAGACCTGGAGGCCGCACCCGGCGGACCAGACGGCGCACCGGGGATCGGGGGTGCAGATGTCTTCGCCGCCCGGGTGATGACTGCATGGACCGAGATCGAACGGCGAGTGGGCTCGAGCGCCGCGGTGGTCGTGGCCCACGACGCGGTGAATCGATGCATGCTGCATCTGTTGATCCCCGGGCTGGCGGACCCCGACCAGATCGAGCAGCGCACGGGCTGCTGGAACCGCCTGGAGCTCCGGCCCGCCGGTTGGCGGGCGCCGGTGATCGACGCCATCCCGGGCGACGAACAGAGGCCATGAGCACGGCGGCATCCGGATACGGAGTTCCCTAGAATCCTGGTTGGGAGGGCGCATGCGTCTTGAGGGCACGGGCAAGCGACTGTCGATCTTTTGCGGCGAGTCCGACCGCTTCGGTCATCATTCTCTGGCGAAGGTCATCGTGGAGCGGGCCCGGGAGGAGGGCCTGGCCGGCGCCACCGTGCTGCGGGGCATCGAGGGCTTCGGGGCCTCCAGCCACCTGCACACCGCACGAATCCTGTCCCTCTCCGACGACCTGCCGATCATTGTGCAGCTCATCGACCGTGAGGACCGGATCGAAGCGTTCCTCCCGATCATCGACGAGATGCTCTCCGACGGCATGGTGACCGTGGAGGATGTGGAGGTCTACCTGTATCGAGGGAGACCCCGACCGGCACTGGATGATGAGGAGTTCTTGACCTAGTGCCCTAAACTAACCGGCTTCGAGAACCCCCAGGATCAGTGCTCCGGGGCCGGCGTGCGTGCCGACGGCGGGGCCGAGCGGCACGACAAAGGACGGCGCGCGACCGAGCTGGCGGCGGGCCCGCCCGACGAAGTCCTCAGCGTCGTCGGCATCGCCGTGGCCGACGGCCCAGCGGTCAACGCTGTGTCCGCCGTGGCCGGCAACATGATGCAGCAGCTCGCGGATTGCCCCCGGCCGGTCCCGGGCATGGCCAAGCGGGATCGCGTGTCCCCTCACCGCCAGGACCTGCCGGCTGCCCGGCTTGGCGGACGACCCGATCAGCCCGGCCCGCCCACCCCGGATCAGGAAGCTCACATCCTCGATGACCGCGTACACGTGAGCCTGATCGACCAGACGCCGAACCAGTGCCTTCACCTGATGAAAACCCGTGTTGAGCTCCGCCGCCTCCGCAGCCGCCACGGCCACCAGCCCCGTCCCCACCGACAGCGAGCGGGTATCCACGACATGCACGCTTTCGGCACCGGCGGCCGCCTCCTTTGCGTGCTCCACTGTCCGGCTGAGCTCGGCCGAGACGTGGATCGAGCACACGAACTCCGCACCGGAGAAGGCCTCGGCAAGGGCCGCTGCCGTCGGCGGGGAGGTCGACGGAGCCGGCCCTCCACGGCGCACCGCCTCCCAGAATTCCTGTTCGGATCCCTGCCAGAGCTCCGTCCCGAAGTGGACCGCCCCGTGAACGATCCGGATCCCGAGGGCCTCCGCCAGGCTCGCAGGCAGATCTGCACCTGCGTCGGTCACGACGCGGATCCGATACCGGCGTTGACGTGCTGGAACGGTCCCGCCGCCCGGACTCACACTCAGCCCTTCAATCTCTCGTGTTCCCGCGGACGTCCTCGGATTGTCTCCAGCCGGCTGCAGATCAGAAGCAACATACACAACTGGGAACGGAGGGGGCCACCTGTCAGCGGCTCGTGAGGCCATCGAGTGCAGTGCTTTGCTGCCCACTGGGTCCTCCATGGCTCAGCCATCAGCCCGGGGGCGCACTAGGTTCTCTAAGTCTTGTCAAGCATTTTTGGTAACTCCTTTCTGGACGGCAGCCATCAGCCCGGGGGGGCACTAGGTGACCGAGCATAAAGTATTTGAGAATGAGTCTCACGAAAAAGGGGCCTCTGTAGTGCCCGTAGACGCGCGATCCGACGAGCGCTGGACTCGAATGACCCGGCGCGGAAACGCCGATGCTTGAAAATGCCACTTCCTGCTCACTCACCTAGCTTGATCTGCCCACACCCCGTGCCGACGGCGAGGTCGGCGATGAAGTCGTCGCTGGTCTCTCCCGACCGGTGTGAAACCATCTGGGCGTAGCCGGCCTGCCGGCAGAGCGCCATGGCTTCCAATGTCTCGGTGACCGTGCCCACCTGGTTGACCTTGATGAGGGCCGCGTTGGCGATGCCCCGCTCGATTGCCTGGCCGATCACCGCTGGGTTGGTGACGAAGATATCGTCGCCGACGAGTTGGACGCGGCTTCCGAGTCGCTCGGTCAGCGCTTTCCACCCTGCCCAGTCGTCCTCGGCGAGACCGTCCTCGATCGACCAGATATCAGCTCCTCCGAGGAGAGCTGTTCGCCGGCGACCTCGTAGGATCCGTCCAGACCTCTAAAACCGCTGGCAGCCGGGTCGAGTGCGATCGCCACCCCGTCGGAGGCTGCACGATAGCCGGCCGCCTCGATCGCCTCCATCACGAGCTCCAGAGCTTGCTCGGGTGTGGCGACATCCGGGGCGAAGCCTCCCTCATCGCCCAGCCCAGTCGAAAGACCGGCCTGATGGAGCCGGGTCTTCAGGGCCCCGTAGATCTCGGCTCCCGCGCGCAGGGCCTCCCGGAAGCTTACGGTGCAAGGGTGTGTCAATCAAGTGGCTGTTTCACCGCGACCGCGGTATGCGCGGCCAAACAGCCACTCTTCTTCGGAGCCTCTCCTCCGCGGGGCAAGACCGCCACTCAGAGTGAGCGACGGCACACAAGGGCATGGGTGCGGCTCCCTCGCCGCGGCCCTGGTAGGCGAGAACGCCACCGAGGAGGACGGCAATCTCACCCGGGACGAGAAAACCCAGGAAGGCCGAGGCCTCCAGCGCCGGCACGAGAAAGATGATGGTCAGGGCCACCAAGCCGTGCAGCCGCAGGATGGAGTCGGTGATGTGACCCATCAGCCGGAGAAACCCGACGGGGCCGGGCTACCTGGCCTGGCCTGGCCCCACGGATTGAGCCGTGGACGCAACCTCACAGGCTAGAAGCGAACATGCAACGCTAGGGCGGCGAGGACCAGGATCCCCAGCAGAAACGCCGGCACCGCGACGGCCACAACCGCCAGGACCAAGCGGAACCGGCGCAGCGTGGCGGGGATTTCGGCGATGACCTGCTCGCCGTGGCGGGCCGCGGCTTGCCGCAAGCGTCCGGCCATGCTGAGCCAGGTGAGGGGTTGCTCATCGGCTCCCGCTGCGGGCCAATCCAGCGAGTGGGTTTGCCTCATGCCGATCTCCCCTCCTCTGCCAGATGGACTGCGGGCCTGCTAGCGCATGAACCAGAACGCCACCAGGTACAAGGCGTAGTAAGTGAGGAGTACCACCCCCTCGCGTCGGCCGGTGACCGGTCGGGTCAGTGCCCACGTTGCCAAGCCAACCGCTCCCAGCATGGCCGGCACGTGGCCGGTGCCGCCTCGGCCGGGGTGACCCGCAGATGTCGGACGCTGCCGGCCACCGTGGCGGCGAACAGCGCCAGCAGCCCCACCCCCTCCAGCCTGCCGATGCCGCCTCCCAGGATGATCGCCGAAGCCACAACCGCCGACCCCACGAAGACCCCCAGGAAGTAGCGGGGGACCTTGACCGAGAAAGGAAAGAGCAGGCAGGCGACGCCCAGCGCCCCAGTGACCAGGAACGTCACTGACCCGACACTCACCCCAGGGGCCAGCGTCCCCAGCCCTTTGGCGGCACTGGCCATGCTCGCTGCGGTGCTCTCCAGGTCCACGCTGGTGGAGAGGAGGCCGAGCGCCAAGGCCGAAACGCCGACCACAACAGCTCGATGACGCACCGTCTTGATGAGGCGCTCGACTCCGCCGATGAGCAGGGCGATCCCGACGCCACCCAGGATCACCGGGGCGAGCCAGCTCACAAGCGGTCCTCTGCGACCAGCACCCTTGTTGCAAAGTCTTCCAGAGCGGCCCCGCACTCCTTCAGGGCCTGCTCAGACAGCGACCGGGAAGGAGCACCAAAGTGATCGTTGGCAGCCAGGTCGCCAGCCCAGCGCTCCAGGCGTTCGAAGCTGTGCTCCTCCTCAGCCAGCTCAGCTCGGGTGAATTTCTTGATCCTGATCTCTTTTCGAATCTCCTGGCGGAACTTGCTGCACTCGGTCAGGAATTCCTGGTACTCCTCCTCAACGGCCCGCAACTGGGCTGCCTCGAGGCGGGTTCTTGTGGTCTCATCGACGGCCTCAGCCTTGAGCAGGAAGGACTCGCCGCCCACGCCCTCGACGATGCACCTACTTTGCTCCAAAAAGCGCGCATAGCGCGCTTTTTGGAGCAAACTCACTTCTCTCAGAGCCGCCGACCAGGCCGAGGGTTGGTCCAGGGGAAGCACTAATCGCCGTGGGCGCTGGCGCCGCGGGAGCGAGGAAGCGACCGGCAGAGCGGCTGGCATAAGGA
>WNFC01004024.1_pt1 | contig 22822 bp, 17 predicted proteins | sample 5400541 | NCBI WGS metagenome assembly WNFC01 (sample SAMN13153342, study PRJNA577476) | soil metagenome | isolation source: 120 cm saprolite under Douglas fir tree site 2 hole 2 replicate 1 | place: USA:California | collected 2015-04-18
CCTCTTCGCCGGTCAGCATTAAAATCTTCTCGCGTATCAGCTCCGCAACCAGAAACCGCTCCGGTTGATCGGTCAACTGATGCTTCGGAAAATATCTTTGCCCTTCCTTTAACTGTCCGACGATCTTGTCCAGCAGCAAATCCAGCCCTTCTCTCTTCCGAGCCGAAATCGGAATCACATCCGCAAAGGAGTGCAACGTAGACCAGTGTGCAATCAACGGCAACAGGTCCTTCTTCGGAATTGCATCCATCTTGTTCAGCACCAGAATCACCGGACACTCCAGCTTCCTGATCAGCGAAAGCGCAAAGTCATCCTCAGCAGCAGACATCGCCCGTCGCGAAGCGGTGAACTTTTTCCCTTCTTCACCCTGAGGCAAACGATGCGTCACGTCCACAAGAAACAGCACCGCATCGCGAGACTCCAGTGCATCAAGCACCTCCTGCATCATCCGCCGATCGAGCTGCGTATCCGGTTTATGAATCCCCGGCGTATCCACCAGCACAACCTGAGCCGCAGGATGCCCAGGCTCACCTTTACCCTTCTTCTTCAGCGGGACCTCAAGCACTCCGTGGATCCGTGTTCGTGTCGTCTGCGGTTTATGCGTGACGATAGCGAGCTTCTGCCCAAGAAGAGCATTCAGCAACGTAGACTTGCCCGCATTCGGGCGACCGACGATAGAGACAAAACCGGAGCGAAAGGCCATTCCCTTTATTATGCGCTGTCCGCATGGCGCGGCACACCTCTCAGCTAAACTGGCGCATATGAATGTCCTCGCGCCCCGCACCGCCTGCAAATTCACGCTGCTCCTTGCGCTCTCCGCGCCGCTTTCTCTCGCCGCCCAGGCCCCCGCGCATTTCCATTCCACTGAGATCCATCCCGACCGCAGCGTCACCTTCTCCTATAAAGTTGCCGCCGCCGCCAGGGTCACGCTCGCCCTCGACGGCGTCGCCAAACCCATCCCCATGGAAAAAGACACGACTGGCATCTGGACTGTCACCACCCAGCCGCTCACACCCGAGATCTATAGCTACCACTTCGAAGCCGACGGCGATCGTCGCCTCGATCCCGCCAACCCTCACACCACCATCAATCTAGTGAGCATCGCCAACGTGATCACCGTACACGGCGACCCCCCGCAACCATGGGAAGACACCAACGTTCCTCACGGCACGCTGCATCATCACATCTACGCCACGACCACAGTCCTCGGCCTTCCCGAAAACCAAAGCGCCTACTTCGTCTACACGCCCCCGGGCTACGACGAGAAGGCAAAGAAGCCCTACCCGGTCCTCTATCTCCTCCACGGTTGGAGCGACTCAGACGCCGGATGGAGTGCCGTCGGCCGCGCCAATCTCATCCTCGACAATCTACTCGCTGCAGGCAGGATCAAGCCGATGGTCGTCGTCATGCCTCTGGGCTACGGCGACCTGGCCTTCCTCCACACTCACGACGTCTGGGACGACCCAGCAGCCATCGAACACAACACCGATCTATTCTCCAAGGCGCTGCTCACCGAAGTGCTGCCCCGCGTGGAGTCCGAATATCACGTCTCCAAAGACCGCAACGATCGCGCCATCGCCGGCCTCTCGATGGGCGGTCTGGAAAGTCTCGAAGTCGGCCTCACACACACCGGCCAGTTCGCCTGGATCGGCGGCTTCAGCTCCGCGGTCCACAATCTCAACTACACTCAGAAGCTCGCGTCGCTCGACCCCAAAAACGCCAACCTTCGCCTTCTCTGGATCGCCTGCGGAACCGAAGACAATCTCGTCAAGCCCAATCGCAAACTGGTCGACTTCCTCAAGACAAAAGAGATGCCGGTCACGCAGATCGAAACTCCCGGCCTGCACACCTGGCTCGTCTGGCGCGATAACCTGCTTCACTTCACGCCTCTTCTCTTTCAGCAGAAATGACCGTGGTACGCAGGAACCGGCTCGCTCCAGCGCCTCCGACATCCGTCTTGGCTAATCCGTTCCATCGTAGACACAAAAGAAAAGTGGCCTCCGCATCAACCCCGCCAACTGCGCGTACTCCCCGATTCGCAGATAATCATTCCTAGCGCAATGGAATCTTTCTTCACACGTTTCAAGAATGTTCTGGTCCTGGTCGCGATTCTGCTCGCCCAGACCATCGGCCTTGCGGTCCAGGTCCGGCGCCCCGTCGAATCCGGAGCCCCCGACGGCAGCAACGTCACTCTTCTGCGCTATTGGACTGTCTCCGCCGTCACCCCATTCGAGCGGTTCTTCCACGGCCTCGGCTACAACCTCCGTCACGGCTGGTCCAACTACATCGACCTCCGCAACACCCGCCAGCAGAATCACGATCTCCAAGAGCAGATCGCCCGCCTCCGCCTCGAGCAGGCTGCGCTCTCAGAAGATGCCATCCAGGGCCATCGGCTCCAGGCATTGCTCGACTTCCAGCAGCACTACGTCACCTCCACCGTCGCCGCTCAGGTCATCGGCACCAGCGGAAACGATCTATCCCACGTCCTCTACATCGACAAAGGCTCGAAGGACGGACTCAAGCCCGACCAGGCCGTCATCACGCCCGACGGCATCATCGGAAAACTCCGCGACGTTTTCCCCCACACATCTCAGGTATTGCTTATCAACGACCAGACCTCCGGTGCCGGCGTTCTCCTCGCCACCACGCGCCTCCGCGCCATTCTTCGCGGCAGCCCCACCGGCCAGATCGTGATCAACAATCTCACCCCCGACTCCCGCATCAAGGTCGGCGAGCAGGTCCTCTCCTCCGGCGGCGACCAGGTCTACCCCCGCGGCCTCCCTGTCGGCACCATCGAGTCCATCAAGCCCGACCCCGATCACCAACCCTATACCCTCATCCAGCTTCGTCCCGCAGCGAACCTCAACCAGCTCGAAGAGGTCCTCGTCATCACCGCCACCCAGCCCACCCTGCCCCTCCCGGCCCAGCACGATCTTGCTGTAGGGGCAGCAACCGCCGAGGCCCAGGCCGCTGCCGCCAGGCAACTCGCCGACCAGCAGGCCGCCGAAGCCGCCGCCAAATCCGCAGCTCAGATCGTCGCCGACCGCCTCCCCAGCCTCCACGATCCCGACCACCCCGAAACAAACCCGGCCACCCCCGCCACCCCGGGCGCCACTCCCGGCGGAGTCGTCCCAAAACCCCTTCCAACCCTCCACCCTGACCGATACAGCCCCGGCACCACGCCTCCGGCTGCCGATCTAAAACCCGGCGCTGCCGAGAGGACCAACCCAACCAACATCACAAATCCCCCACCCTCCACCACCCAACCTGCAACCACCCCACCACCAGCCCCTGCAAAGCCCACCAAACCAAAACCCCAAACCGATGGGACCCAACCCCCAAATCCTCAACCTTAACCACTAACCACTAACCACTAAAAAACTAACCACTGCCCTTATGGCCACCCGCAGCTACACATCCCGCCGAGAGCTCGAGCAGCACAGCTTCTCCCCCGCCGTCGCGCTCCTTGTGCCGCTCGGCGCAATCCTGCTGCAAGCCCTTCTCCCCAAGCCCTTTCCCCGCCTCGCCATCCTCGATCTCCCTCTCATCGTCACCGTCTTCTTCGCCGTTTCGCGCCGCAACCCAGTCGCCGGCTGCCTCACCGGAGCCGCCATCGGTCTCCTCCAGGACGCCCTCACCGCCCAGCCCATCGGCGTCAACGGCATGGCCAAATCCGTCATCGGCTACATCGCCGCCAGCATCGGCATTCAGGTCGACGTAGAAAACCTCACCACCCGTATCCTCATCAACTTCGGCTTCTTCCTCCTCAACAGTCTCCTGATCTTTCTCATAAACCGCCGCCTCCTCGGACTCACCGACTTCCACATCCTATGGCTCCACGAGCTCCTTCGCGCCGCCATCAACACCGTTGTGGCCCTTCCCATCTTCTTTCTGCTCGATAACACCAGGCGCCGTGACTAAAACTGAAGATTCAACCGTCTAACGAACACCTTGATACACAACAGTGGGAGAGCCAAGTCTGCAGCGCCAGCCGTAGACTGAGATTAAGCATGGAACCAGTCCACCATCCCGAAGCCCAGAATATCGGCCCCACCGGCAAGGCCGAGAAGCTGCCCGTCGGCAAGCTCCACTCCGCCCAGTACCTCGTCGCGCTGATTCTCGCCGTCCTCCTCGCCGGACTCTGGCGCCTACAGGTGCTCAACGCCGAAAGTTTCCGTTCTCTCGCCGAAGCCAACCGTGTCCGCAAAGTCCCCATCCTCGCCCCGCGCGGCAAGCTCTTCGACCGCGAAGGCCGCCTCCTCGTCGACAACTACCCTTCCGTCTCCTGCTACCTCCTCCGCGAACAGGTGAAAGATCTCGACGCCGACCTGCCGCTCATCTCCAAAGGCCTCCACATCCCCGTCGAGCAGATCCAGGCCACAATTCGCCGCTTTCAGATCGCCCCCAAATACCAGCCCATTCCCCTCAAGCAGGACATCACCCCCGACGAGCAGGCCTTCATCGCCGCCCACCGCGACGAGCTCCCCGAACTCGAAACGCTCGACGAGCAGCGCCGCCTCTACCCCAGCGATGGCTTCGCCGCTCACCTCATCGGCTACGTCGGCGAGGTCTCCGAGCAGATGCTCGCCAACGATGACCGCTACGCCCTCTACTCTCCCGGCGACGTCGTCGGCCGCTCCGGCGTCGAAGCCACCTACGACGCCCTCCTCCGCGGTACCGACGGCAGCCGCGACGTCATCGTCAACAGCCACGGCAAAGAGCTCGGCCACCTAGGCCAGGAACTCGCCATCCCCGGCAAAGACCTCAAGCTCACAATCGACCTCGACATCCAGATGGCCGCCGAAAAAGCCCTCGAAGGCAAGGTCGGCGCTATCGTTGCCATGGACCCCCACACCGGCGAAATCCTCGCCATGGCCTCCCGCCCCACCTTCGACCCCAACCAGTTCTCCGTCCGTCTCACCAGGAACTACTGGAACGAGATTCTCAACAACCCCGACCATCCGCTGCTCAACAAGACCATCCAGGCCCAGCTCGCCCCCGGCAGCACCTTCAAGATCATCATGTCGGTCGCCGGTCTCCAGGAGAACGTAGCCCAGACCATGCACGTCTCCTGCAACGGCGGCGCCGAGTTCTACGGCCACTTCTACGCCTGCGATCGCCACCATGGCGCAGTCGACATCAACAACGCCATCCCCTACTCCTGCGACACCTTCTACTACACTCTCGCCAACCGCCTCGGGATCGACACCATCGCGAAGTACGCCACCTCTCTCGGCTTCTCCCAGAAGACCGGCATCGATCTGCCCGACGAAGTCTCCGGCACCATGCCCTCCACCGCCTGGAAGCTGAAGACGCAGCATGAAAAGTGGTACGCCGGCGAAGTCATCTCCGTCGGGATTGGCCAGGGAGCCGTCACCGCAACACCCATCCAACTCGCCCGCGCGCTCAGCGGCATCGCCTCCGGCGGCGTCCTTCGTCGCCCCCACGTCGTCTTCCCCGACGAGGTCCCGCCAGAGTTGCTCCAGACAATCCACGAAAACTTCCCCGGCTCCGGCGAAGCCACCATCTCCCTCACCACCGAGAACTGGCAGCTCATCACCGACGCGATGTCCAACGTCACCAGCAGCCCCATCGGCACCGCCTACGTCGCGCATCTCGATGGCGTCGACTTCGCAGGCAAGACCGGCACCGCCCAGGTCATGAGCCACGACGCCCTCGCCCGCTCCGGCGGCGGCCATAAGACTGTGCCGAACGCCTGGTTCGTCGGCATGGCCCCCCGTCGCAACCCTGACATCGTCGTCGCCGTCCTCTGGGAGAACGGAAACTGGGGCAACAACTCTGCCAAGCTCGCCGCCCAGGTCATCAACGCCTTCGTCACCAAGCAACGCAAGCGCGACAACAACCTCCGCATCGCCGACACCCCGCAGCCCACCACTCCCCAGCCCACCCCGGCTTCCACCCCGAAACCCCCCGCCCCAACCGCCGAATAGCGCCTTCGCCTGATATGCAAGAACCGTTTCAGTGCGTTGTCGACGCAGCCTCGCCCTTCGTGCGAAACCGCGACACTCCGACATAGAACGTATTCGCATCCGTTCCGTCACGCAGGCTGTTGTTTGCGTTGGAGAGGTGCTGATACCGATAGCCGATCGTCACCACCTGCGTCATCTTGCGAAAGATGTTGACCCCCGCGCCAAAGTCGATCGTATACGCAAGCTTCGAACCCTGCGGCGTGAGCATTCCGTTCGCAAAGTAGATGAAACCCGCATTATTGCTGAGGAAAGGCTGCACCCGGCTGCGCGGAAGAAAGTCCGCCTGAAATCCTTCCGGGCTTACTCCGCTTCCATACGAACGCTTCCGCAGGTCGAACGGAGCGGCTCCCTGCGGAGTAGGCCAATCGATCATCGCCAGTGCCGTAATCTCCGGCGAGTAGCGAAGCGCCCAATGCTCACGCAGGAGGAACCGGTACGAGTAACGCACGTCGATTGGCATATACTTCACATCGCCCGCCTCCCCCCAGAGATGTCCGCTCATGAGCGCAAGCCCCCACCAGGCTCCCAGTTCATGCGTGCCGCCGGGCAGTGTCGGTTGCAGTGTTGGTCGCTGTGGCACTGGCCGCACGACCGCAGTCTCGGAAACACTCGTCACAATCTCTTCCTCGTTCGGGCCTGCACGACCCGCTTCTTCCCGAGCCAAAGAACTCACAGAAGAACTCGCAGTTGGCGCCGGAGGATCGCTCCAGAACGAGTCCGCCTTCACCGTGCGCGAATCCCGGTACCAGGGCGGTCGAAAGCGAAGAAGATTGCCCGTAGTCTTTCCCGGAGTCAGGAACGAATACCCCATCAACATGAACGGATTTCTGTTGAAATTTTCTAAGTGACGAACGACGGTCTTGTCGATGACGTCTTCAGCAACAGTCAAGATCGTGCCGCCCACCGGCGTCGTCACCAGGCTAACAAACCCGGTCTCGTTCCTGAAGCGGCCGTCCTCGTCCTCGTACGACAAGTGGTCGCCCTGATGCCCGATGCCCCACCCCTGACTCGCCGATCGGTCCCAGCTTCCACTCGGTGCTGTAGACCGCCGAAAACCCCATCGCCCGCAGCCGGCTCTTCCAATACGGTCGCGTGTTCGAAAACTCCAGCGTCATTCCCTTGGGGTCGTTCTGTATCCAGAGCGCGTTCGTAATCGAGCCCATCAACGGATGGCCAATGTAGTCGTCGAGAAGCGGGTTGCCATCCGACCACACCGAGTACTTGTACCCCACCACCGAATTCACATAGCGCTCCCACCAGTTTCCCGTCAACGTCTCATGCCGATACCAGTAGCTGGAGTAAACGTTAGCGGTATTCTGCCATGTCAAAAAGATGGCGGAAGAGATCAACAGCTGCCGCCAGTGCACCCGGCACTCCGGCGCCTTCGTTTTGTCGTAGGGACACTCCTTGAGTGGAACCAGTCGCCTTCCGCCTTGGGAAACAGACAGCCCGGTCGCCGGTTCCGCCACTGGGACGTTCCTATCCTCGCTTCGTTTCACCGCAGGCAATGGCGCATCCGGTAAGCTGTCGTCGGAGATTCCCTTCGCTGCGTCAGTACTGACCCCGGCAGAGGGCACTTGGAGGTTCTGACGACTCAAGTCCTCAATATGCGAGTCTTCCTGAGCAAAGCCCTGCCCCGGCTGGTACGCCGCCGCCATGCTCGGTAGCAGCGTCATCACTCCGGCAAGGGTGCAGGCGAACGTCCACCGGCGATGGGCTGATAGTCGTCTTCGAAGCGGCGGCCACTCGCAATCCCCGAAAGTTACCGTTTTCAGAAACATGAGGAACTGCATGGATCGAATTCCCGCACTGTCAAAAGTGAGGACCCGGGCCCGCCGTACCTTACACCGCGAAGCATCCGCAGACGCGCCCAGAGTAGCACAACCCCTGCTACTGCCTCCCCTTATTCGTCTTCGAAAATCCATGCCAGCTTTGCTTGCCGGAACTGGTTACACTACAACCAGCTATCATGACCCGCCTCTCCTCCTACCGCGACTTCGACTGGGTTCTTCTCGGCTTCGTCCTCCTGCTCTCGCTCATCTCTGTCCTCGAGATCAAGTCCGCCACCCTCCACACCAAGTTCCACGGCTTCGACCACAAACAGATCGGCTTCCTCGCCATCGGCATCGTCCTGATGTTCCTCATCTCGCTGATCGACTACCACCGCCTCATCGACACCGTCCACTGGGCCTACGGCATCGGCATCCTCTCTCTCATAGCCGTTGCGCTCTTCGGCACCAAGGTCCTCGGCGGCAAGCGCTGGATCAGCTTCCACGGCGCCCACTTCCAACCCTCCGAGTGGATTAAGCTCATCCTCATCGTCGCCGTGGCCCGCTTTTTCTGGGGACTTACCGGCAGGGAACTCACCTGGACCGAAATCGGCAAAGTCTCCGCTATGGTCTTCATCCCCCTGGCGTTCGTCCTCAAGCAGCCCGACCTCGGAACTTCCCTCACCTACCTGCCCATCCTCATCTGCGGTCTTTACCTCGGCGGCATCCGCTTCAAACAGGTCGCCATCATCCTGCTCGCCCTCGTCGTCGTAGGCGGCATCGCCTGGAAGAGCGGCAAGCACCTCAAACCCTACCAGCAGGCCCGCATCAACTCCTTCATCAACCCCGACTCCGACCCCCGCGGCTCCGGCTACCAGATCCGCCAGTCCCTCATCGCCGTCGGCGCCGGCGGTATCTGGGGCAAAGGCACCAACAAGGGCACCCAGACCCAGGGCGACTTCCTCCCCATTCCCTATACCGACTTCATCTTCGCCGCCTTCTGCGAAGAGCACGGCTTCGTCGGCGCTGTCGGCGTCCTGCTCCTCTACTTCCTCATCCTCATGCGCCTCATCCAGAACGCCCAGACCGCCTCTGACCTGCCCGGCAGCTTCATCATCATGGGCGTCGTCGCCGTCATCGTCTTCCAGGTCGCAGTCAACGTCGGCATGGTCGTCGGCCTCATGCCCGTCACAGGAATCCCCTTGCCCCTGCTCAGCTACGGCGGCTCCTCGGTCCTCTTCACCTTCCTCGCCCTCGGCATCGTCATGAACATCCGCATGCGCCGCTTCGTCAACTAGCCCAGCGGACAGAATCCCGTAAAAATAGTCGTCACAAGACCCTTCCCATAGACGATCTAGTGGTGTATCGTTCTCTCCCATAGACATTCGAGTGGACGGTGAGACGATATGACGGAACCGAAGAAGCCAGCCAACGGAGAGATGTTGCAGGGAACCCTCGACATGCTCATTCTGCGAACCCTGGTGATGGGCAAAGCCCATGGACACACCATCGCCCACGTAATCGAAAACACATCAGAAGACGTCCTGCAGGTAGAGCAGGGATCGTTGTATCCCGCCCTGCATCGCCTCGAAGACCGCGGCTGGGTAAAGTCCTCGTGGGGGCTAAGCGAAAACAACCGCAAGGCAAAGTTCTACGAATTGACGGCCGCAGGGAAGAAGCGCCTCACAGCAGAGCGTAAGCGATGGCAGCAGGTGGTGGTTGCGATCGGCCGAATCTTAGGTGAGGCCGCGGAGTAGCTCCGAAGCGAGTCACGGGAGGCGACGATGAATCTAAAACGATTTTTCGGCAGATCGGCCGCAGACGTAGAACTGGCGCAGGAGTTGGAGGCGCACATCCAGCATGAGGTGGATGACAATCTGGGCCGCGGCATGAGCAAAGAAGAGGCGATCCAGCGTGCCCGGGTAAAACTGGGAAGTGTACGTCGCGTCCGCGAGACAGTATGGGAGAGGAACTCGCTGGAGTGGCTTGAGACGATGCTGCGCGATCTTCGCTATTCGATTCGCACACTGTCACGCACACCAGGGTTCACCGTGACTGCGGTACTTGTGATGGCTCTCGGGATCGGAGCGAATGTTGCGTTATTCACCGTCGTGCGCTCAGTCCTGCTCAAGCCGCTGCCCTTCCGTGAGCCGGACAGGCTCATTCAACTGTATGAGAAGAGTCCGAGTGGAACACGAGAGTACAGCTACATCGCTGGCGGGATGTACGCCGCCTGGAAGAAGGCAGCGTCGAGCGTAGAACAGATGGCGATCTACGGCACGGACAGCATCAATCTGTCCGGCACGGGTGGCCAACTCCCGGAGAAGATCCGCTATGCGGAGTGCTCCTGGAACCTCTTGCCCATGCTTGGAGTTGCGCCCGAGGTTGGCAGGTTATTTGTGGCGGCGGATGACCGGCGGGAGGCTGCCGCCACGGTGATGCTGACCCACAGCCTTTGGGTCCGGAGGTACGCGAGCGACCGGGGGATCGTCGGCAAGACGATTCTGTTGGACGCGAAGCCGTACACAGTGATTGGCATACTGCCGCAATGGTTTGAGTATCCCGATACCCAGACACAGCTGTGGGCGCCCATCTACCACGACCAGTCTTCGGAGATGATGCAGGCAGTCGATATGCACAACTTTTTTGTCGTCGCCAGACTGCGGCCCGGAGCTACACTGGCGCAGGCGCTAAGCCAGGTAGACACGGCAGAGAAGCAGGTGCACGCCACGCATCCGACGCCATCGACCGCCAACGGCGCCAGCGCGCGAACGCTGCTGGAGGGCGTGGTGCATGATGCCAAAGCGACGCTGTACATGTTGATGGGTGCGACGAGTTGCGTGCTGTTGATTGCCTGCCTGAACGTGGCGAACCTGCTGGTGGCGCGATCGGCTTCGCGCAGGAAAGAAACCTCAGTGCGCGCCGCACTCGGAGGCAGTCGGTGGAGACTTCTGCGCGAACAGTTGACCGAAAGTGCGGCGCTCGCCGCAGCCGGAGGTGGGTTGGGCCTGCTGTTTGCCTGGTTTGGAACACGTTGGCTGGTGGAGGCGCGTCCCGAGATGGCGCGGGCGAACGCTATCCACATGGATGGAGTAGTGTTGCTCTTCGGCGTAGGAGCTATAGCCGGATGCGGCCTTCTCGCCGGCCTGATCCCCTCGCTTTCATTCCTGCGCGGCCCTTTGATTGAGTCATTACAGGACTCGTCGCGCGCCACCAGCGCCGGCCACGGTCGCGTGAGGTTGCGCCGGGCACTCCTCGCGGCCGAGGTCGGACTCACCGTCGTGCTCCTTACCTGCGCAGGTCTGCTGCTCAAGAGTTACAACCATCTGCGATCGACCGATCTGGGATGCGCCACGCAGAACGTGATGACGATGCGGTTCGCGTTGCCGCACGCGCGATACAACACCGCAGCAAAGGCTGCGGCATTTTATGAGCAACTGCTGCCTCGGCTGCGCGCGCTGCCTGGCGTGAAGTCTGCAGGCGTTGTAACCACGCTCCCGGGGCAGGGATACGGCGGCGATTCACGGTTCACCCTTCCCGAACACCCGGACTTCGCTGGCGGTGCCGTGCAGGATGCCGTCGTTCGTGGAGCCGATCCCGGATACTTCAGCGCGCTCCAGATCCCGCTGCTGAGCGGGCGCTTCTTCGAAGACCGGGAGCGGCTGGACGACGCCCGATCGGTAATCGTAAGTAAGAGCTTCGCCAGGCAGTATCTTCGAGAGGAAGACCCTTTAGGCAAACACATCCTGATTAAGGACTTCCGTAATGCTCCGCCCGAGGGATTCGAGGTCGTAGGGGTCGTCGGCGACACCCTCTGGGCTTTGACCGAGCAGGACAAGGCAATGATGTACTTTCCGCTCTACTCGGGCGGATGGACAAACGCGTCGATCGCTGTGCGGTCGGACGGCGATGTGACCAGCCTCGCGCTGCCGATCCAGAAGGTTCTCGGCGAACTCGATCCCGACCTCCCCGTATCCGATGTGTTGACCATGGACCAGTCGATTGGAAGATCGACCATGGACGCGAGTTTTACGTCATCGTTAGTGTTGGCGTTCGCCCTGATCGCCCTGGTGTTGGCCGCCGTCGGACTCTACGGCGTGCTCTCCTACATCGTGACCCAGCGAACCAGCGAAATCGGCATACGAATAGCCCTGGGAGCGCAGCGCGGCACCGTTCTCCGGCTTATCCTCTCCGACGGGCTGCAGCCCGCATGGATCGGCCTGTTGCTTGGACTGGCGGGTAGCGGCTTTGCCGTGCAGCTGATCCGCACCATGCTCTACGGTACTCGGGCTCTGGACTGGGTCCTGTTTGCTGAGGTCGGCCTGGTGTTGTCGATCGTCGCTGGTGTTGCGTGCGCTATCCCGGCATGGAAGGCATCCCGTCTCGATCCCATGCAGGCCCTGCGAACCGATTAGCGCATCTTCCCGTTTGCGCCCAAGCCCTCCACAGAATCTTCCTCCACACTGGCGTCTGTAACACGTTTAGTGCAATACTGTATTAACACCTGTTCGGCTGTAGATGCCGCTCAGCGTACTATCCCGCTACTCCAGGCGCACGGTCGCCAGTCAGCGGCAACAGACTTTTAGAAGAAAAGGCCGGCCAGGCGAGAGACATCGATCCATAGGCCGGACAGGTTTCAGGGAAATGATTGCATCCGGATGGCGAACGGCCCCGCCTCAAGTTCTTGATTTTGAGGTTGTTCTGGCCACAAACTCCGCATGTCAGCTGTCGCTCGAAGCATCCCCTCGTGTTCCCGATCCGCCATGTGTCGCCCCACGCAAGCTCTCCCAGAGCACGCGAAGGGCTGAGTTGTTCCAACATCTCGCACCGGTCATCGAGTCTCGTTCACGCGCTTCTGCACCCCGCACCCTGTCCGCTCCACGGTGAGCCAAGCCTGGCCATGATGCCAGGTCAACTCGCGATTGTTCTCTGTCTCGGTCTGCCGCTCGAACCTCAGGGTCGGGCAGAAAGAGCACAGAATGTCGAAAGAAATTTACATCAGCAGTACCCCTCACGAGACTCGTCTCGCTATCGTCGAAAACGACGCCCTCGCCGAAATCTATTACGAGCGCGAGAACGAATACACCCTCGCGGGCTCCATCTATAACGGCAAAGTCACCCGCGTCCTCCCTGGCATGCAGTCCTCCTTCGTGGACATCGGCCTCGAGCGCGACGCCTTCCTCTACATCACCGACTTCATGGAAGAGGCCGGCGACTCCGCCGACTTCGACACCAACGGCGACTCCAGCCGCCGTCGCAACGGCAACGCCCCAACCATCGAAGGCGCCATCGCCAGCCCAGACCAGACCATCGACTCCGGCAATCGCAGCGACCGCACAGACCGCGGAGACCGCAGCGGCCGTGGCGACCGTGGCCGAGGCCGAGGCCGTCGCGACCGCGGCGGCAACCGCGACCGCCAGCCCCTCTCCGACGTCCCCGCACCAGCGGATACTCAGGAAGCTCAGGACTTCAGTCGCGACGACTTCAACACTCCCACCGAATTCTCCACGGACAACGCCCCCATCGCCCGTACCGGCGAAGCCGACCTCGGCGAAGGCGCACCCGGAGCCGATGGCAGTCGCCGCTGGCGTGGCCGTCGTGGCCGCCGCCGCGGCCGTGGCCCAGGTCAGCGCGACGAGTCTCAGCTCTCCAACGCTCAGGTCCCCGGCGCCCCCACCGATACACCCGTCTACGAATCCCCAATCGATACCGACGACGACTCCTTCGACATCGATGGCGCGGCCGCTGCACCACGCGCCGACACCGCTCCCATCGCCTCTGCCTACTCGACCACAGACGCAACCACAGCCGCCCCGGAGAACACCAGCCGCAACGACCGCAACAACCGCAATGACCGCGGCGATCGCAACCGCGGAGGCCGCGACCGCAACGACCGCAACCGTGGCAATCGAGGCGACCGCAGTGGCCGCGACTCCCGCGTCCCTCGCGGCTTCGCCCCCAAGACCTCCCTCTACGGCGTAGACGACACTCCCGCCTACAACGAATCCACCGAGTCCGCCAACGCCCCCGAGCCCATCGTTCTCCCCGGCGAATCCCTCTCCAAGTACCGCAAGGACAGCGAACCGTCGACAGCCTCAACCCCCAAACCAACCGAGGCCAACATCATCATCCCCGCCGCTCCGGAGTACACCATCCCCTCCGGCTGGGACGGCGGCGCCACCCTCCCCGGCGAATCCCTCTCCCGCCATCGCCGCGCAGAAAATCGTCAGGACTCCCGCTCCGAGCACCGTCAGGACTCCCGCGCAAACTACACCAACCCAGCCCCACCACCGCCACCCGTCCAGGCCTCGAACGAGCCACACGGAGTCAGCGCCGAGATCGTCGAGCCTCAGCACGAAGCCTCCCCAGCCCCCTCTCCCGAGCTAGTCTCCACCGCTAATCTCCAGCACGAGTCCTTCCCCCATACAGCTCCTATCGAGTACGAGCCCACCGACGCCTCCGCCTCCTACCGCGTAGACCCCGCAGCTCCCAGCGAGTTCCGCCAGAGCGCACCCGTCCTCGATGCTCCAGAAGCTGCCGAAGCTGAAGAGATCCACGACTCCACCCCAACCCACAGCATCACCCCAAACCCCGGCGAGCAAGTAGAGCAGCTCCACACCGAGCCCATCGCAACGATCGAAAAGTTCGACTGGCAGACCCCCACAAACCCAACCCCAGACGCGACCCCAAACCCAACTCCAACAATCGAAGCCCAAACCACTCCCCACGAAGTCACCATCCTCCACGCCACCGGAGACATCACCTCCGAAGCCCCTGCCACGACGTTCATCCCCAGCGCCGGCGCCCTCGTAGAGGAGACCCTCGACGAGGAGGACTACAACACCACCCTCCACGCCAGCTCCATCGAAGAGATGGACGACTTCGAAGAAGAGGAGACGCTCGAAGGAGCCGCCGATCTGGGAACCATGATCCGCGAGATGTCCATCGATCAGATCACCCGCTCCGGCAACGTCGACGAAGAAGAAGAGGAGGAAGACTTCGAAGAAGAGGACAGCATCCACGACCCCACCCGGGAGGACCTCAACGACCTCAGCGACATCGAGGAATCCGAAGAAGAAGACGACGAGGATCTCGACGAGTCCGACACCGAAGAGGACGTCCTCCACGAAGAGTTCACCGAAGACAGCGAAGCCGCGCCCACCAATGGTTTCGACCAGGCCCAGGTAGGCACTGCCATTCCCGCACGCGATCGCGACCGCAGCAGCGATCGTGGCCGTGGCCGCCGCGATGGCCGTCGTGACGGACGCCGCGACCGCTTTGGCCGCAGCGATCGCCCACGCCACGCCGGCGGCGCAGCCGACCGCGAACGCTCCGGAGGCGGAGGCCGCGACCGCCGTGGTGGCCGCAGTTCCATGCAGTCCACCAACCTCCCCGCCATCAGCGAACTCCTCAAGCCCGGCCAGGAGATCCTCGTCCAGATCGCCAAGGAGCCCATCGCCAAGAAGGGCGCACGCATCACCTCGCACATCGCGCTCCCCGGCCGCTTCCTCGTCTTCATGCCGACCGTCAACCACACCGGCGTCTCCCGCAAGATCGACTCCGACAGCGAACGCCGCCGCTTAAAAGAAATCCTCCTCAGCGAAAAGGGCGAGGCTGCCGGCGGCTTCATCGTCCGCACCGCAGCCGAAGGCGCCAGCGAAGAAGAGCTCCGCTCCGATCTTCGCTTCCTCCTCAACCTCTGGGCCGACATCAAGCAGCGCTCCGAATCTTCGAAGTCACCCGCCCTCATCTATCACGACCTCAACCTCGTCGAGCGCATCCTCCGCGACCAGGTCACCGACAACTTCTCCGCCATCTGGGTCGATACCGAAGCCGACTACGAGCGCATTCTCCGCTTCCTGCAGCGCTTCCAGCCCTCGCTCATCCGCCGCGTCAAGCTCTACACCAAAGAGACTCCGCTCTTCGAGCAGTTCGGCATCACCGAAGAGATCAACAAAGCTCTCCGCTCCAAGGTGTGGCTCAAGTCCGGCGGCTCCATTGTCATCAACCAGACCGAGGCCCTCGTCGCCATCGACATCAACACCGGCAAGTTCGTCGGCAAGACCGCTCGCCTCGAAGACACCATCGTCAAGACCAACCTCGACGCCATCCCCGAGATCGTCCGCCAGATTCGTCTCCGCGACCTAGGCGGCATCATCATCATCGACTTCATCGACATGGACGAGCGCAAGAACCGCAACCGCGTCATGGCCGCTCTCGAAGACGAGTTGAAGAACGATCGCGCCCCATCGAAGATTCTTCAGTTCAACGACTTTGGTCTCGTCGCCATCACCCGCAAGCGCGTCAAGCAATCACTCGAGCGCACCCTGTCCACTACCTGCAACATCTGCACCGGAACCGGCATGGTCAAATCGCCCGTCACCGTCTGCAACGACATCTACATCGAGATGCGCAAGATGCAGCGTCATCTCGAGCGCGGCGACGTCATGCTGCGCGTCAACCCCGAGGTCGTCAAACAGCTCAAGGCCCCCGGCACCCGATGGCTCCAGGAGATGGAAGAGATGGTCGGGAAAACCATCCTCGTCAAATCCGACCCCAGCCTCCACCCCGAGCAGTTCGACATCCACTAAAGTTTTCCGGCCCTCTCCATTTTTTTGGACTCTCTCTAAAAATTTCGGGTCCTCTCTAAAAATTGTCATCCTGAGCGAAGGCACTCACAGCACTATCGTGAGTGCCGCAGTAGAAGGACCTGCGGTTGCATTTGTCCTTGGTGTTGCGTGTTTTCTCCACACCAAAACCCGTCATTTCGACCGAAGCGGCCCACAGTTTCATCGTGGGCCGCGTAGTGGAGAAATCTGCTTCCACCACACCTGTTCTCAGTCCGCAATCCGTATTTGTCCTTACTGTTGCCTGTTTTTCTCCACACCATCAAAAGACATCATTTCAAACCGAAGCGGCCCACAGTTTCATCGTGAGCCGCGCAGTGGAGAAATCCGCTGCTCCACCCACACCTGTTCCCAGCCAACAGGTCCGCCTTTTCCTGTCACTGCATGCATGGACGCGAGCGACGTCCTCCACCAGGACGCCCATAACCTCCCAATTGTCAGGATTTTGTCAGCGCTAAACTATTAAAAACACCCGTATCCTGGTCGTCTCAAACGTGATTTACTGCGTCTTACACAACAAGCGCATTACAGTTGGGTTCAACCCATTGAAGAACCTCGCAGCACCAAGGGAGCCATAAAAAAAGATGCACACGACGATCAATAAAAATCGCCTCGCCACCTTCATGGGCCGCATTGCGGCAGTCACCTTTCTTGCCGCAGCAGGCACACTTGGGCTGCATGCACAGCAGTCGGCGGGAACGGCGCCATCCCTCCCGCCCGTCAGTCTCAAGTCAAGCCTGGCTGCACCGCTTGATCTTTCCACCCCGGACGACCTCAAATACTCGAGCAGCGTCGGCAGCGACGAGATGGCCAGCGCCGAGACCTTCAACCTCAACAGCAGCGCCGACCAGCCCCCGCCCCGGCGCAAATACAGCCGTCCCAACTACAACGACAGCCGCACCAACTCCGACGGCTCCGCCAAGTACAACTTCATCGTTGGCGCAGGCTTCACCCTGCCCGTCGGTGGCTCCCACAACTACCTGACCACAAGCTATAACATTCAGGCGGCTGCAGCACGAAACTTCAACAAGACCTTCGGCGTCCAGGTCGAGTTCGACTGGGCCAACTTCGGCTTCCAGACCGCGACCCTGAACAACCTGCTGGCCATCTATAACAGTTTCGGCGCAAACATCTCGCAGCTTGGAGGCACCAGCCACATCTGGTCCTTCACCTTGGATCCGATCATGAACTTCTACACATCGGACACCTGGGGCGCTTACGTGATTGGGGGCGGCGGGTTCTACCACAAAACCGCAAACTTCACGGTTCCGACAATTGGCGTCTATTGCGACTTCTTCGGCTTCTGCTATCAGTTCCAGGCCAACCAGACCATCGATAAGTACACCAGCAACGCCTTCGGCGTGAATGGGGGTGCGGGCCTTACGTATAAGTTCTCCCGCTTCGCCGGAGAAAGGTTCTACGTGGAAGCGCGCTACGTTTACACCTTCAACTCTGCCCGCCCATTCTCCTACGGCGATATCAACGGAAACGGCTTCAACGTCTTTCCCCAGAACAGCGCAAAAACCGGCTTCATCCCGATCACCTTCGGCGTCCGCTTCTAACAAAGCTGTTCCAATCTGCCTGGTCCAAAGAAAAGAAGAGAGGGTCACCTCTCTTCTTCTCTTTAATTCCTCTCCTCTACTGTCGCCGTTACGGTTGCTTTTACGATTGTCTTTCTCCTCCAATCGACAACAAACACCACGAATCGAACCGTCATTTCGACCGAAGCCGCTCGCGCTTTTTGCGAGCGGCGCAGCGGAGAAATCCGCTTCTTATCGCAGATGAAGCGAAAAACCTATCGCCACTCCGACCGCCGACACAAAGCTCATCACCAGCTGGTGTCCAAGGCCCCGCTGCCGCATCTCCCACGCGTTCATCCACAGCACGCCCACCAGAATCGCCACCAGCCCCGATCCAACCAGCCACGAATGAGATTCTCCATTGACCAGGGACGCAACATACCCCCCGGCCATCGCGCAGACCAGCCACACAGCGTCCTGCGTGTACTTGTATCCTCTCCTGATCCGGTTATCTTTCGAGACAAAGTCGCGCGAAACCGCCGTAATGCCGAAGGTCGCAGCCATCGACAGGGCGACCGCTACCGCATATCCAAGAAAGAGAGCAAGCGCAATATAACTGAGGGTAATGATTGGCATAGATTCGCAGTCCTGCAATGGTCAGCTTCACCAGGCCAACAAGTTTACCAGCCGGCCCCGGGTCCATCGGGAATAATTTAGGTCGCTAGACGCTAACTAGACGCCCACCGGATACGGCTTCTCGTGCATTCGTTCCCCCTGGTTTCCGCTCCGTTCAAACCGCCCCTCCAGCAGGCTCAGCAACCCCGTATACCAGTACCCAAACACAAACAGCACCAGAAACGGCACCGTGAAAAAGTTCTCGGTTGTGACGGCGTAATAGACCGTCCACGCAAAGTAGCACCCGATCGCCAACTCGATCCACGGCACAATGCCGAGCCGCTTGCGATACACCTTCGCCTGCGACCTCTCGCCCTTCTTCTTCACGCTGTACTTCGGCGTCCGGGCAAACGCACTCTTCACTCCAAACAGGGCCTCCAGCACGGCCTTGGTATTGGTGATCGTCAATCCGACTCCGCCCAGCGCCATCACGAACGGAATATAGAGGATCGACATATACCAGCTCTTCGGATACAGCTCCTTCTGGCTCATCAGGTAGAACGTCGAAACCGACATCGTACTCGCGATGAACAGCGGAAAGTCGATCAGCAGCATCTGCAGCAGCCCCTGCCAGCTGCGGATGATCATCGCAGGCATCAGCAGCACACTCAGCACGATCATCAGCGGATAGCTGATATTCGCCGTCAGGTGATACCAGGCCTCGAGCTTCGTATGCCACGGAGCATCGCTCTTCAGCACCCGCGGCAGGATCTTCTTCCCCGTCTGAATCAGGCCCTTCGCCCACCGCGCCTGCTGCGTTTTGAACGCGGTCATCTCGATCGGCAGCTCGGCCGGGCACTCCACATCCTGCAGGTACTTGAACTGCCATCCCACCAGCTGTGCCCGGTAACTCAGGTCCGTATCCTCAGTCAGGGTGTCATGCTGCCAACCCCCCGCAGTCGAGATCGTCTCCCGCCGCCACATACCCGCCGTCCCATTAAAGTTAAAGAACACACCAGCTCTACTACGCCCACCGTGCTCCAGCACAAAGTGCCCATCCAGCAGAATCGCCTCCACCTGTGTCAGGAAGCTGTAGTTCCGGTTCAGGTGAGTCCACCGCGTCTGCACCATCCCGATCTCCGGCTCCGCAAAGTGATGGATCACCTGCATCACCCACTGCGGCGGAGGCACAAAGTCTGCATCGAAAATGGCTACAAACTCTCCCTGTGCGACATCGAGTCCCTTATCCAGCGCGCCCGCCTTATACCCATGCCGGTTGCTCCGGTGCAGATACACAATCGGTTGCGAAGCCATCCCGGCAAATCCGCGCGCATACCGTTCGACGATCTCCTGTGCCACCCCGGTAGTCTCATCGTTCGAATCGTCCAGCACCTGAATCTCAAACCGGTCTCGTGGATATTCCAACTTGCAAACCGCATCGATCAATCGGTCGATCACGAACTGCTCGTTGAAGATCGGCAGCTGGATCGTCACAAACGGCAGCTGTCCTTCAGCAAACCGCATCGGCGGCTCATTCCACTTTGCCGCGTTCTTCTTGTTCTTGAAGTACAGCCACACCAGCTGGTACCGATGGATCCCATAGAACGCCAGGATGATCATCACGACGAAGTAGGGAATCAGCATCGCCGTATCGAATGCATTCCACCGGTAAAGGCCGTGGAAGTTATAAATCTTGTCGGTATAGTGCGTCTTCCAATAGTGACCGATGCCCTTGGGAGCGAGCAGCAACCCAAGTAGAGCCGTCGTTATATGAGAGAAAAGGTACAGATCGATGCTCCAGCAACAGGGTCAGTATTACTTGATTCTACGCGATACGATGCCGAATCCACGCGTTGGGTCTACCGCATTTCGTTCAAGGCGCAGCAGGAAAACTAGTTCAGGAACATCGTTCGATATAACGTATCGCGTTGCACCGGCTTGAAACCCGCATCACGAATTACCTGCCGCACCTGCTCCTCAGTCGCTGCATTCGCTCCTTCGGCGAGCAGCACGCTGCCAACATCGTTACCACCGAAGCGCAGTCCAACCTGTAACACCTTCAGCCCCTGCGTCTCCAGATTCGATTGCACATTCTCTACATTGCTTAGGTACATCCGTGAGATCGCCAGCGTCTTCAAATACTCCACTGCTGTCGCTTCTTCAAACCCATTCAGCGCCGAGGCTTGCGGCGCAAAACTCCAGGGCGTAAACGAGGTAAACCCACCCGTCTCCTCCTGCAATTGCCGCACCGTCTCCAGGTGATTCATTCGGTGCTCAACGGTCTCACCACCGCCAAAAGTCATCGTCGCAGTCGTCTGCATTCCAAGCTCATGAGCTGCGCGATGCACCGCAATCCAATCTTCGGTCTTCCACTTCACGCGAGCGCCCTGAGGTTGTACCGCATCGTCGAGAATCCCCGCGTCATCACCGGGGATTGAGTCGAGACCTGCGTCGTGCAAACGTGCAATGGCATCCTGCACCGTCAATCCAGACTGTTGGGCGATCGCAAGAATCTCGCTTGCGGAAAGGGAGTGCAGCCAAACAGCAGGGAAGTGCTCCTTGATCCTGCGAAATAGCCCGTCAAACCAGGTGATTGTGAGCGCGGGGATGACTTCGCCCTGCAGCATCACACCGGTTCCGCCCGTGGCGACGATGTCTGAGATTCGGTCGCAGATGTGCTCGAAGTCCGCGCTATCGGCGGAGTTTGCGTAGTTGATTCTGCCGTCGATTGTGTAGCTTACGACGCCTTCCGGATGCAGGCGGCGGCGCACCGCATCGGCTTCCATCCCAATTCCGATCAAGTCATCACTCTGAAAGCAGTCCAGAGCCTCTTTCCTGCTGATTCCCATACTTCGATTCTACGGTTTTTGTTAGAAAAAAATCTGTGTGGTGGAATGGGTGTTTTTACAGGGGGTTTTGCGATTTCCACCGTGTTTTTCGATGGTAAAACGTGGTGAAGTTGTGGTGAAACGTGTGGTAAAACGTGGTGAATAAGACGTCATTTTTGCGGTCCTGAAAATACGCCACGTTTCTCAACTTTATTTTCGAGGGCGGTTTGCGCATCTAGCGACCGCGCATCAACAGCACGATAACGACGGCAACCAGCACGACCAGAAGGGAGATTCCTGCCTTCACCCACCATCCAAGCGAAGTCATGTTCGATTCCAGGGTCGACATCCGGTGCTCGTGCTGTTCCATGGAGAGCCGTGCCCGTTTTACTTCCTCGGACACCTCAGCGATCTGCGCGCTTTGGTCCTGCAGTTGCCGGTAGAGTCCCGCATGGGCCTTGGTGACCTGCCCCAGGTCGCCGCGGACGCCTTCAGCCATAGCTGCCATCGCGGCCTCATTCGCCTTTTCGGAAGCGGTCTTGGACGAGAGGTACTTGTCGGCCATAGGCACGAGCCGCGTGATGTGCGGCAGCAACTCAAATAACTGTGCAAATACCTTCGGCCACATACACTCATCGCCTCTTTTACATCGCCCGATGCCATCTCGCGCGGCGATTAACCATCGTAGACCACGCCTGCTGCATGCGGCCCTTCTTTAGGTCTTTATTTTGAGAACCCTACGCCTTCAGGTTACCGCTCCCTTGTCGCCACCGCACGACCAGGATGCCCACCGTCAACAGCAGAATCGCCGTGACAATCCCCTGCGACCAGAGGCAGTAGATGCACCATTTCTGCAAAACATACGCCTCGATGTAGCTCAGGAACGCAGCGAACAGAAAGCCGACCTGGGCAAATTCAAACACCAGCCACCACCGCCCCATCAGCGCGACGACGCCGATCGCCGCATAGCCCACGATGCCGAACATTGCCACCGGAATATGGGAGCCAGCCTTCGGATCTTCGTCGAAGGTCCGCGGAGGAAAGACCGCGAAACGGCTGTGGTTCACGGTACCGCAGTCAAACTTCTCTGTCACCGCGCATGGCGGAACCTCGGCCGGGTCCATGTAGTGAACGCGCAACGCCATTGTCGAAACCACAATCCCCACAACTGCCAGCAATGCAATCAGATACTTCATGTTCTCATTTTACGTCGGCGGTTGTGAGCCGTCCCGACGATCTTCCGGACGCGAGCGCACCGGTCCAGCCGGTTTCGGGGGCGCGTATCATTGAAATAGGCCCTCTGGGGCGAGATGGGCCCTCTGGGGCCCGTACGGAGATACGAATGCCTGAGAACCGCTTAGACCTGAACTCCTTTCCCACCATCATCGATGTACCCCGCGAGCAGACCGCATCGCTGCTTGCCAAGGTGCTCGGCATTACCTCGCTTGGCTTCCTGATTACGGCGTTCGGCGT
>WNFC01002435.1_pt1 | contig 22821 bp, 21 predicted proteins | sample 5400541 | NCBI WGS metagenome assembly WNFC01 (sample SAMN13153342, study PRJNA577476) | soil metagenome | isolation source: 120 cm saprolite under Douglas fir tree site 2 hole 2 replicate 1 | place: USA:California | collected 2015-04-18
TCGAAAGTCAGGATGTTCTCGACGTCACTACCGCGCCACTGATAGATTGTCTGATCGTCATCGCCGACCACGCAGATTCGTGCACCAAGTTCATGGAGTGACCAGACGATCGCCTCCTGCACTGGGTTCATGTCCTGGTACTCGTCGACGATCACATAACTGATTCGCTCGGCCAGCCGCTCGCGCAGGCCGTCGTCGTTTGTCAGCACCTCGACTGCGGCGTCTAGGATAGAGGAGTAGTCGAGGTAGCTCCGCTCATCGAGCAGCTGACGATAGGCATCAAGGCCGTCCACGATCGAGCAGCCCTTCAGGTTGGAGTCCTCGAGCTCGGCTTCGCGCAGGATCGAGAGCGCCCCGATGTAATGCTTCGTGTCCCGGTAGCGCTTGAGGGGCACTCCTGTGAGATCGCTCGAGGTTGTCAGCCCGCTCTGATTGCTGTGGCGGTCGACGAACAGCCCCTGCTGGACCTCGTTGAGTACCTCGTATTTGAGGTACGTGGGCGCCTCGCTCTTGAGCAGCTCAAGACAGAACGCGTGGATCGTGCCGACGAACATCTCCGCGAGGCCGATGACATCTCCGAGCACGTCCTTGGTGCGTGTGGCGATCCGCTCCTTCAGCTCGGCGGCTGCCTTCTCGGTGAACGTGAAAGCCACGATGTTGCGCGGCGCGAGGGTTCCCTTTTGTCCCGGCGTTAGCAGGTGAACCACCCGACGCGCGACAACCTCTGTCTTGCCCGAGCCGGCGCAGGCGATAAGCTGCAGATTCCGGCCGGCGTGCTCGATGGCGGCTCGCTGAGAAGTTGTCAGCTTCATGTGGGCTGGTTCCAGGTCATAGCACTACAAGCTGAGTCGCCATTGATGAGCACGAAACGCGTGATGGTGGGTCTCCAGGTAGTGGATGAAGTGTTGCACCCAGGCGGCGTTGTTGGCGTTGCCCTCAGGCGGCACGCCGTAGACCCAACGCTTGTTTTCCCTGTCGGCAGAGATCACCTCAGCGGAATTGGCGAACAGACGCACCACGTAGGAGCGCCATCAACCATAGCATGCGTGACTCGCTACGATGAAGCCCCGTGCTGGCTCTGCGCAGCCTAAACGCGTGTGCGGGCACCCCTGTGGTACCGATCCGTGACCCTGACGGCTGCAACCATAACGCACCGAGTCATCCCGTCTGGTTACATCTGAAACGGCAATTTGTCGCCTAATCTCCTATGGCGACACCCTCGGGAGCGCCTCGGCGACCGGAGCGCGTGGGTTTTCTGGGCCATCTAACTCTGCCCGAATCCTCAGGATGGCGCTCAGAGGCGCCCAGGAGCCGCTCAGCTCTGCCAGCGGCGGTTCCGACAGGCTGGCGCGGTCTCTGTAACACAAGGTGCCGGGCCGGATAGTCAGGCAAGCCACGTGCATCTTCTCATCTACATGGACACCAGCGAGACGGGCGGCAGAGAGTGGGAGGACGTTCTGTCGGCGGGACGAGCCGCCGTGACCAGGGCAGGGCTCTACGCTCGCGTCTCCACGACCGGCCAGACCGCAGAGAATCAGTTGCTCGCGCTCAAGAGCTTCGCTGCAGCTCGCGGCTGGGCGGCGACGGAGTTCGTGGATCACGGCGTCTCGGGGACGAGGGAGAGACGGGCTGCGCTTGAGGCGCTGCTCGCTGAGGCCCGAGCGCGGCGAGTGGACATCGTTGCCTGCGTGAAGCTTGACCGCCTGGCCCGGAGCGTCCATCACCTCGTGGCGATGGCGAGGGAGTTCGAGGCCCTCGGCGTGGATCTCGTCGTGCTGGACCAGAGCATTGACACCACGACACCGGCGGGTCGGCTGCTCTTCCATATGCTGGCGGCTATCAGTGAGTTCGAGCGGGACCTGATCCGCGACCGCGTGCTGGCCGGACTCCGCCGGGCGAGGGCGCAGGGCATCCGCATCGGCCGTCCGAAGAGACTTGTCGACATGCGGCGAGCGCAGGCTTTGCTTGACAGCGGACAGAGCCTGCGTCAGGTGGCGAAGACCCTGGGGATCGCGGCGTCAACGCTCTCTGTTCGGAAATCCTCTCCGCCGTGCGCATAGGAGCGACTAACGGCACCTCCGCTAGGGCAGCGGGCGTCCGACGAGGTCCGGGCTCTCCCGTGAACCCGGCGGCGGACCCGCAACGGCCGCGTCGAGGGGGCGAAGGTGAGGGTCGGCATCGCGATCGCCCGCTGCCCTGCGCCGCCGTGGGGTGGTGGTCAAGGGGCGGGCAGCGGGGTGCGGCGCCGGCTGTCGGGGGCAGCGTCGAGAGCGGAACTGAGGGGGACGGAGGCCCCCGACGAGGCCGGCCTGGACCGGCCAGACCTCTGCGAGGTGGTCCGGCGGCGCCGTGTAGTCGGCGGGCGCCGGCCGGCGGCAGGCGAGCAGTCGCCCGGTGGGGGTGCAGGGTGAAAGGTGAGCTGCCCCGTCCGAGGCTCACGGAAGACACCGTCGATCACGAGGGTGTGTATATGAACGTTGCCTTCTCAACACCCGGCTGAGCCTGCGCTAGGTGGCGAAGGCTCTGACCGCAGCCTCAACGCTCTCCGTTCGGAAACCCTCTCCGCCGGCGACCTCGTAACCCCCTTCAACTTCATCAATCTTGAGGTTCGCCTAGGCGCACAGAAATCATCCCCTTTTCGCGCAACGGCGCCGCAGAAGACCTGTGCACCGATGTGACGAGAGAACACTGACCGAGCAGTCATGGGACTTTATCGGCCAGCGCGAGAACTTGACCAACCATCAACGACGGGCATTCTGCCTGGCATGATTCGTCCGAGTCCTCTGATTATCGGCCACCAAGGAGTTCGATAGCCCGCAGGTCGGCTGCGAGTCTCTTTGTTCTCGGATCGTCTGGACCGTACAGCTTTTCGGTGATCGCCAGCGCCCGTTCCGTGTATCTCCGCGCGTCCGGCAGGTCCCCCTGCTCTTGGAGGATCTGCCCGAGGTTGCTGGCGGCGATCGCCACGGTTGGATGCGCGGGGCCGTAGACCTTTTCGCTCATCGCCAAGGCCCGCTCCGTGTATCTCCGCGCCCCCGGCAGGTCCCCCTGCCCTTTGAGGATCTGCCCGAGGTTGCTGGCGGCGATCGCCACGGTTGGATGCGCGGGGCCGTAGACCTTTTCGCTCATCGCCAGCGCCCGCTCCATGTACTTGCGCGCCCCCGGCAGGTCCCCCTGCTCTTGGAGGATCGTCCCGAGGTTGCTGGCATCGATCGCCACGGTAGGATGCTCGGGGCCGTAGACCTTTTCGCCGATCGCCAGCGCCCGCTCCGCGTATCGCCGCGCCCCCGGCAGATCTCCCTGCGCCTGGAGGATCTGCCCGAGGTTGTTGGCCAGGATCGCCACGGTAGGATGCTCGGGGCCGTAGACCTTTTCGTCGATCGCCAGCGCCCGCTCCATGTATCTCCGCGCCCCCGGCAAGTCCCCCTGGTCTTGGAGGATCGTCCCGAGGTTGCTGGCCCGGATCGCCACGGTAGGATGCGCGGGGCCGTAGACCTTCTCGTCGATCGCCAGCGCCCGCTCCGTGTATCTCCGCGCCTCCGGCAGGTCCCCCTGCTCTTTGAGGATCGACCCGAGGTTGCTGGCCCGGATCGCCACGGTGGGATGCTCGGGGCCGTAGACCTTTTCGGCGATCGCCAGTGCCCGCTCCGTGTATCTCCGCGCCCCCGGCAGGTCCCCCTGCTCCCGGAGGATCGACCCGAGGTTGCTGGCCCGGATCGCCACGGTGGGATGCTCGGGGCCGTAGACCTTTTCGCCGATCGCCAGCGCCCGCTCCATGTACTTGCGCGCCCCCGGCAAGTCCCCCTGCTCTTTGAGGATCGTCCCGAGGTTGCTGGCCCGGATCGCCACGGTGGGATGCTCGGGGCCGTAGGCCTTTTCGTCGATCGCCAGCGCCCGCTCTGTGTATCGCCGCGCCCCCGGCAGGTCCCCCTGCGCCTGGAGGATCTGCCCGAGGTTGCTGGCGGCGATCGCCACGGTGGGATGCTCGGGGCCGTGGACCTTTTCGTCGATCGCCAGCGCCCGCTCCATGTACGTGCGCGCCCCCGGCAGGTCCCCTGCAGCTAGCAACACAACCCCCAGCTGGTTGCTGAAGATCGCCTCAGACTTCTCATCCTTCTCGACCGTGGCTCGCTGCAGCGCTTGGCGGTATACGGCTTCTGCCTCACGCGGGCGGGGTACCTCCTGCAAAGCTTTGCCTAAGGCCAGGGCAAACTCGGGCAGCTCAATGATCCCCAGGGCCTGCTGCAGATGTGGAACGGCCTCTGCGAACCTGTACCGCTCATACAGCGCGTATCCGGCGTTGTAGGCCTGCTCCGCCTCATCCACCTTGGCGAGCATCTTGACCTTGAGTCCACTCAGCTTTTGCTCCACCTCGGCGGGTGTCGCCGCGGGCGTCTGGGTCAGGCGCTTTTCCATGGCGTCTAACCGCTCCAAGACCTTGTCGGTACTCTTCTCCACCACCGCGGTGATCCGCTCGATGATGATCTCTCGCCCACTGATCTCGGCGAACCGGGTTAGGTCACGAACATAGCTGTCCAGGATCGTCTTCATCCGCTGCTCATCGATCGCGCGGCCGGCCGACAGAGCTTTGCGCATCTCCTCCAGCTCGCTGGCGTTGGTCTGCAGGCGGGGGTAGATGCGCTGCAGCCCTTCGGCATACTGCGCTGGGGTAATCACGCAGCTGTTGTAGCCGCTCACGAGGCCCTTCAAGAACTCGTTCCACTGCTGGGTGGCCGCGGCTGCGGTCTGCAGGGTTTTCGGCTCGGTCGACAGCCGCACCCCCAGCACGCTCAGGCTGCTCAGTGTTCCTGCAAAGGCCGATGCCTGGTACTGAATGGCAATCGCCTTGACGTCGATCTCCAGACGCGTGGTGCCGTCCGGACAGCTCAGCCGCCTCTGCGCTTCCGCGTCGGTGGGGGCGATGAGGGCGCACAGGAAGCCCGTCGCCAGGACCATTCCAGTCGCACGAGACTGCCCTGGGCTATCCTTTGCTCGGCGCATCACTTCTCCACCGCCGTGCGCGACAGTTCAACGTACTGCATGATCAACGGCCCGAGAGCGGCTCCTGCAGCCGGACTCTTATCTACTTGATTCATGACGTCGCTGATTTGCCGTGCGAGGGTTTCCAGGGCTTGAAACCGCGCGCCATACTGACCGTATTGGGCCCGCGACACAGCGCACGCGTTATATCCAGCCACCACGAACTTGCGAAACTCGTTGCTCTGCTGCAGCGCTTCAGATAGCTGCTGCAGCATCTTGGGATCCAGCTTGCCTGTTACCTGCACCTTCTTCGAGAGCGTGATCTCGAGTTGCACCGTGTATCCTGAGTACTGCGTCACAAAATCCCGAAGATCGATAGTTCGTCGAGGGCCATCGTCACATACGACCTCTTGGGATCGGCTCCGGACGAGGTCCCAGCCCACGTACGCCCCGACCATCACGACAACGACCACGACGGCAGCGAGCCACGGAGCCCAGCCCCTCACCGTCCTACTGGTCCTTTGATTATGTATAACGTGACGCTCCGTCCTCTGATTAGCGGCCACGAAGTTCGATAGCCCGCAGGTCGGCTGCGAGTCTCTTTGTTCTCGGATCGTCTGGACCGTACAGTTTTTCGGTGATCGCCAGCGCCCGTTCCGTGTATCTCCGCGTCTGAATCGCCTCCCGTCCAGCCAGATCGACGACTTCCCTGGTGGTTCGGTCACAGGATTCTGCTCCAGGAAACAGGGAGAGGTCAAGAATCTTCCCTTTTCCGCGCACCTAAGCCGCCGACTGAAAGTGTTCGACTGGGCTCAGTCACGATCCCGGACGCGCCCATACTCTCCCATCCTGCTCCACGCCGGGGTGACGCCCAGGCGCGAGGGCCCATGGTATCGAGGGCGCTGAGGCCCCAACATACGGTGCTGGGACATTTTGACCCGGTGGCCCAGCGGGAACGTCCGAGCAACGAGCGCTCTGTCCATCGCCATCATCGGTTACGCGGACCCGAAATGCCCTGCTGCGCGCTCCGCGTTCTGCCCCACCACGACGTTCCTCAGCACCGCGCTGCCCCGTAAAGTCGCCGCGCCCGCGTCGGCAATAGCCATCATCGGATAGATCGCGCGTGTAGTCGCCCCGCCTCCGAACCTGTCACTTCGCGGCCCGCCACCACCATCGCGCGGTGCTCCGCGCCCGCCTTCCACGTCCTGGCCCGGAGTAATGACACGCGTCCTGCATCTCCATTCCTCAGACACCCGGAGTTCGAATCGAGGAGCAGGAGGACGAAGAAATGGCCCAGAAAGAGGAGGCGGAGTTGAGGCAGAGCGGGCTGCGGATCGAGCTGACCTGGTTCACCGACTATCCATGGATTGTGATCAACCGAGCGGGTGAGGGACTGGTCCTGTCGCGCACGAAGGACGAGGCGCTGGCTGCGGCCCAGTACCTATTGAAGGGCTAGGGGATCCTTTGATGCCATGGGTTTGTACGCCCTCGTCGGCGATGTCGAGGCTGAACCTGATGGAGCGGGACTTCCGGCGCAAGCTGTTGGAGCACGAGATGGTCGTCGCCGAGGGCAATCGGACCCGCGCTGCAAAGTCTCTGGGCCTTCAGCGCACCTACCTGCTCAGGCTTCTGAAGGAGCTTGAGTGCACGGTGCCGCCGGTACGACGCGACTGGCCGAACGGCCGGAAGCGCGAGAAGACCGCGGGGCTGACGTGATGTTGAGCGGCGCCGTGAGGTTGACCGGGGAGCCTTAGGAGGCCCTGGGGGTGATCGCGGCGCTCAGGCGGTGCGGAACAGTCGAGATCATCGAAGAGCGTCGAGGAGAGAGGCAGAGGGGCGCACATAGTATCCACGAGAGGACATAATCGTGACGACGATGACGCAGGCGCCGACGCAGCCGCCGGCCAGCCCGAAGCCGATCAGCCTCAAGCAGACGGAGATCGCGTACAAGGGCTACCGCCTTCTGGCGAGCGGCCGCGGGCAGTGGCAGGTGCTCGGCAAGAATGACGCCGTGGTGACGTACGACGGCAAGACGCTGTTCAAGTTGATCGAGGCGAAGCAGGTGGTCGCCGTCGACCTAAAGGGATAGCGAGGAACGCACGAGGGCCGCTCGCCAGCACGGGAGCGGCCCCGCTCTTGTCTAGTAAACAGAAGGAGTTGATCACGCCGGCAGCTGGTTAGGTGACGCTGCTCGAGCAGCTGGTTCTAGGAGAGACTGTCGAGGGCGCCATGGCACGCGCCCTGCACCTCCAATCCACACCGTGATCTTCACGCCGCCGCTTGTCGTCTTCACGTCCCGCTACAACTGCCCGACACTCGCCACCGCCGATCTCGTTGCGGTCTCGATCAGCAGATGGCCTCCGCGCTTCCCGCTCGCGTATCCGCTCCGTGTGGCGCTGTACGATCTGGCGCCGACGCCTGGGCTGCTGCGGCTCGTGCGGGAACGGGGTTGGCACGAGCTGTTCGCCGACGCCTACACACGCCACCTCGATGCGCTAGGGGCCGCGGAAGTGGTCCGTCAGCTGCGGTGCGCGCAGGGTGACGGGCGCGCGATCTGCCTACTCTGTTTCGAGGATGTCCGCTCGCCCGAGCGTTCCTGTCATCGACGTCTCCTGGCGCGCTGGCTCGAGCGCGAGACCGGGCTCGACGTGCAGGAGCTGCCAGACGATTCGCCGACAGCCCGTCCGAAGAGGTCGAAGCCGGACCCAAGGCAACTGCCGCTCAGCTGACTGCCAGCCCACCATCGTGGGCCACACGGCCATCGTGCGCCCCTGGTCCACCTGCCATCTTATTCATCGGCAACGGCAACCAGGAGCATACCTCCCTAGCCGGCAGGGGTGCGTGCTGAAGGTTACGCCGAGCCCGGCCAGAGGAGGCAATGGACGACGGGCAATCGCTGCGGGCCGCTGGCCTGTCCCTGCGGGCGATCTCCGCAACCCTGGCAGGCGAAGGGAAGATAGGCCGAGCCGGAACACGTTTGAGTGCAGAGACCCTGAGTGCGATGCTCCGGACCGGGCCTAAAGTCGTAGCAACGCACGCCATCGAGTACGACCATCGTAGACGATGCAGCAGATTCTTCCCTAGATGGAACGATCTATTTATTCCATATTTTCCAGCACTTAGCTTGACTCTGAAGGTCGAGGGTAGTATCTTTGCTTTGCAGCCGCCGCAAACTGAAGGGCGGCCAAGAACATCAAGCCGAGAGCGCAGAGCAGCACCGTGGCGCTCTCCAGGAGGTATTGACCATGATCTAAACGCCGGTCTATGCGAAGGGGCGCGCACATGGAACACGCAGAGCTGTACCGCACTGTCGACCTCAAGACCGCCACCTATCTCCTCTACAGCGGCGCCAAGCTCGTCAAAGTCGAACCCGTTTCCTCAGAACGCCGGGACCGTCTGCACTTCGTTCTCGGGGGCGTGGCGCCTGGCGCTCGGACGTCTCCGGGCGAGGGCGAGCTTGTTGAACTCCCCCGGTATCTCCGGGTTTTCGAGAAAGCCAAGGTCGCCCTGACGAACGCCGCGCGCGCCGCGGGGCACCGCCCGTGAGCGCCACCGGCACGGTGTGCCTACTCCGCCGCCCCGACGATTTCCTCTTGCCGTCACCGAAGCGATCCCCGCTCGTGAAACCCGGCCGCTACGTCGGCGCCACGACGGCGGTCAAGAAATACAGCTACAAGGGCGCCCGAGACTACCTCGTGCTCTCGTTCGATCTCTTTGACAGCGCCGAGGCCATGGGAACCTTGGCGCGGCCCCTGGCGCGGGCCGTGCCCTACTTCATAAGCCTCAACAGTCTCGGCCCTCGATCAAAATACGCCCGCCTCCTTGCCATCCTCTTCCCCGACAGGCCCGAGGGCCGGGCCTCTAGTGAGCTTGTGGGCGCGCTCGTCGAGGTCGAGGTCGAGACCGTGATGACGGACGCCGAGCAGGAGGACCTCCCTGAGGGGTTGCACTACTCGAGGGTCGCTCGGGTGCTCGCCCGTGCCTAGCACAACCTGGTGGGTGGTGGCTGGCAACAGGTATCTGGCCTTCTGCCTTTTGCCGCCAGCCACACACCGCGCACCAACGCCATGACCATGACCATCACCAACACCAGACACCAGGTTTTCGAGTCCGGGGCCTCAGATACCCCGAGACGCCGGGGGGCTCGCCCTCGGCCTGTTCAGCCTCACCACAGGTCCGGCGCCGGGGCTCACGCTCCGGCGTCGGCAGTGCTGGGGCATTCCTTCCGGCGAGGCGTAATTCGTGGGAACGGGTTCGCGCCCGGCATCAACTACCTCTCTGTCGTCTACGGCCCCAGGTTGACCCCCGGTGCGGCCGAAGCCTCGGCGCTGTCCAGGCTGCAGGCGCTGGTGGAAGGTCTATGGAAGTGCCGCCCGGCGCACGGTCTGGATCGCTCAGGTGCTCATCAGCGCCCATCGCTTGCACCAGAATCGCACTTGAATCGCACATTCGTAGCAGATTCGGAGCAGATCCGGGCTGATTGGCGCAGTTCCGGACCGGAGCAAATGACCCTCCGAGTGCGGATAGCGCTGGTGGGCCTCGCACGCGGTAGGCGTATCGACTGTTCCGCGTTGCTCGCGCTCGTGTGTCTCTGGAGACGCTGGCGCTGATGCGGAAGCTGGTCATCGGTGAGCACCGGAACGAGCGGCGGCGGGCATCGTGGCGCTCTTACTATCGGCGGAACGCCCCGAAGATCCGGAAGCAGTCGGGGACGCGGTACTGGGCGAATCGCGAGCACTGTTTGGCGAAGAAGGCGTCCTACAGGCGGAAGCAGTTCCGGAACGTCTGGGGCCACCGGCAGGTCAGCGAGCAGGAGTGGCGGTCCGTCCGGGACTTCTACCAGTCCACGCGGGCAATGGGGAACGCGGTGACCTTCCGGCAGTTGGCCGCCAGGTTCATGGTCTCGCCGCGTCGCATTCAGCGCCGGTCGTCCAAGGACGGCGGCTGGGCGTTGAGGGCGACGACTTGACACCGCGGGCGCCTCGGCCTACAAAGGCGGACCACCAGGGCCCAGACCTGCCCGTGGTTGTGGTGCTCGTGGACGACCCGGCCGCGGTGGCTCGATGGACGGCGGCGCTGGCGCTGCTCCTGGCAGCCGGCAAGCCCGAGACGGAGGCGGCGTGACGACGCGCTTGTACGCTAGAGTCAGCACGTCGCAGCAAGGGGAGAAGTTCGGGCTTTCCTCGCAACTCTCGGAGCTGCGCGTTCCTGCCAAGCGGCACGACCGGCCGATCCAGGAGTACACGGACACCATCACCGGCAGCGAGGATTCACGGCCTGGCTTGAATCGGATGATCGCCGACGCGCAGCCGGGCGACGTGATCCTGGTTCACCACCCGGACCGCCTCAGCCGGGGCGGGGTGGTCCACCAGTTCCTCATTGAGGAAGCCGTCCTCAAGACCGGGGCGACCATCGAATACCTGCTCCTCCCGCGCGGCAGCCAGGGGGAGGCTGAGTGGATCTTACAGAAGACGCAGATGGCGTCCTTTGCGGAGTACGAAAGGGCCAAGATCAAGGAACGCACCATGCGGGGCAAGCTGGAGGCGGCAAGGAGGGGATTCCTCCCACACGGCCGCGCCCCGTTTGGCTATCGGCGCTCCACCACCGAGCCCGGCAAGCTCGTGATTCACGACGATGAGGCGCGCGTGATCCGGTTGCTCTTCACCATGCTGCTCGATGAGCAGCGGTCCTTGTGGCAAATCACCCAGGCGCTCGACCGCAATGGGCACCCCGCGCCCCAGGGGAGCCGGTGGGTGTCGTCCACGGTCAAGCGGCTTGTGACAAGTGAGGTCTACGCCGGGCGCATGGTCTGGAACCGATGGGCGTGGTCAGGGAGGACGCGCCGGCAGCGCCCGGAGTCTGAGTGGATTCCCATCACGGTTCCCGCCATCGTCCAGCCGTGGCAGGTAGAGCGCGCCCAGGCCCAGCTCCAAAGGAACAAGGCGCTGTGGTCCGGGCGCCCCACACCCCGGTTCTACCTGCTCCGCGGCCTGCTCATCTGCGGCGCCTGTGGCCGCCCCTGGCATGGCTCGGTATCCCATGGCCGGCGGCGCTATCGTTGCGCCAGCCGAGACCGCGCGTTCTATGCCGAATCCTGCGAAAGTCCGAGCTGGAAGGCCGAGCGCCTGGAGACGATCATCTGGGAGACGGTCACGGGGATCCTGCGGAACCCGGACCTGCTGGAGTCGAAGCTGGGGGCCTATCGCGCCACGGTTGGCGTACGGGACGTGGAGATCAGGTCGGACGCGGCCCACGTCGCCCGTCAGATTGCCACCCTGGACCGTCAGGAGCGAAAGATCCTCGACCTATACCTTGACGAGGAGGTGGACTCGCCCGCCGTACGCATCAAGGTGACGGAGATAGCCACGCGCCGACAGGTCCTCACGGCTCGGGCGGAGGCGCTCCGGGTGCGCATCGTCACCGAGGAGGCCGCTGCCTCCCGGCGGGACTCGGTGAAAGCCTTCTGCGAGACGGTGCTCAAGGGGCTCGGGGTCCTGACCCAGGACGGCCGGCGTCGGCTCCTCCTGGCCCTCGTGGACCGCGTGGTCGTCAGCCAGGACCGCGTAGAGCTTCACGGGGTCTTGCCGGGTACTCTTGCGGGCATCAGCATGACAGGCGTCACGGCCGCCTGGGCGCCTACGCTCACCGCCACAGCCGTCGCGAGCCAAGCCGGCCAGCCCTTTGCCGCGAGCCAGCTCGTAATGGAGGGTGTGAGGTAGATGATTCCGGCGGTGGCGGCGAAGGAGAGCTGGAAGCCCGGGTCCCAGAGATCGCCGGGGCGCCAGACGAGGAGCACGAGCGCGGCCAGCGCGAGCGCGTTCATCAGCTGGGACTCCCGGTCCAGGAGCATGGCCGCCAGCAACAGGAGGCCCATGACCGTGGCGCGGAGCACCGAGGCCTGACCGCCCACGACGAGGGCGAAGCCCACCAGCGCCACGCCCGCCGCCATCGCGGTGGTGCGCCGCGAGACGCCGAGCGCCGAGAGCACGAAGAATACAGAAGAGGCCAGGAGGGCCACGTTGAAGCCCGAGACGGCGAGGATGTGGTACACGCCGGCGCGGCGGAAGGCCTCGTCGGTCTCGGCCGGCAGTCCGGTCTTCTCGCCGAGGATCAGGCCGGCCAGGAGCGCGGCGGACGTTTCTGGCAGGTGAGCGCCGATGGCGGCCACGGCCCAGCGCTTGACGCGCACGGGCCAGGGCGGCTCGTCGGGAGTGAGCGGCACGAGGGACTCGGCCCGCCCGCTGCCGACGAGCAGTATGCCTTCGCGGCGCAGGAAGGCGGGATAGTCGAAGGCGCCGGGGTTTCTGAAGCCGCGGGGGCGGGCGAGCTTGAGCTCCACCGACACGCGCTGGCCTTCGCCCACCGCGGCGGTCTCGCCATAGAGCGTCACCTGGAGACGCCCCGATGCCGGACGGCGATCAGCCCCATCGAAGAAGCCGTCGACATCGAGGATGAGCCGTGTCCGGCCGGGCGCCCACCGCACCGGATCCTCGGTGAGCCTGCCCTCCACCTTCACGATAGGCACGTTGGCGACGGGAGCGAGCATCGCGCGCGCGATGTGGTCGGCGGGCAGCCGCTCGGTTGCGCCGCGCAGGACTCCGAGCACGACGGCGAGCGCCAGGAGGGCAGCCGTCGCTGCGCCCTCACATGTCCCGTCTCGCCCAAAGGCCGTCGCGCATGCGCCTACCGTGAGGAGGAGGCCGCCCGCAGCGAGCAGCCAGCCCGGCGCCGCGGTCGCCCACGCCGCCAACACGATGCCGAGCGCGAGCGCGGCCGACAGCGACAGAAGCGGCGCCTCGTGCCATTTCACCTCAGTCGCCCACCGTCACGTGCTCACGAAGCGCGGCGAGCTTCTTCGGGCCCAAGCCCAGGATGCCGCGCAGGCCGTCCGGGGATTCGAAGCGCCCGCGCCGATCGCGCTCCTCGACGATGCGGCGAGCCAGGCTCGGGCCGACGCCGGGCAGCCGGGAAATTTCGTCAGCGCTGGCCCGGTTGAGGTCGAGCGGACGGTGGTCGGGGACCGGCGCGGGCGGTGCGGCACTCGCGCGGGTCCGCGGCGGCTGAAGCACGCGCGCCGGCGCGGAGGGCTCCGGCCGGACCGCCCAGCGCGGTGCCGCGTGGGGACGGGGAGCGGGCGGAATGGGCGGCGGCGGGTCCTCCCGATCGAAGCGCTCGAGCCGCTCGGCCGCGTCGGGAAAGCCCATGCGCCACTCGCGCACTCCGAGCCCGACGAGGAAGACCGCGGCAAGCAGGAGGAGCAGCTTCAGCTGCGGGCGCGAGTAGTTCATTGCGGTCACCCTGCCATCTTCCCGCGCGCCCTTCTAGAGTGTCAGTTCAGATACCTCCGGCTGTATCTTCCGGGAATCACAAGCAGGAGATCGGGCGCTGGCTCTGTCGTTGCGCGCAGGTTGCGGATGGAGCGCCGTCCACCCAAATGCGAGGTTCAGGGAGCGGCTCCGACCCGGAGGAGAAGCGGGCGTTCGCCGCCGGCGGGATTGGCTGCCCAGCCGCCCACGTAGAATCGGCCGGCATTGTCCCGGCTGATCGAGCAGTAGAGCAGAACGTCCTTGAGGTTCTTCGTGTCGAGGAGATGGGCGGTGGACCTCCGTGTCTGCAGGTCGAACACGACCCAGTCGGACCGCCCTTCGCGGTGCGTCACGCCGGCGAGGAAGCGGCGGCCATCGACGGAGAAGAGCGACGGCGCATAGGTTTCGGGTCGGGGGTGGAACCAGCCGAGAGTGCTCACTTTGGCCGCGCGGCCGGCCTGGGGCTCGATCAGGTAAAGATACCCCCGTTGCGTGGTGAATACCATGCGGCCGTCGGCGAGGTAGGCCAGCCCGATGAGGCCGTGGTTCTCCTCGATAGAGCCCTCCCCCACGTAGTACTCGAGGGGCGTGGCCGCGAGCTCTTGCAGATTGCTGTCGTACTCGATGAGCGCCGCTATGACCTTCCCCTGGCCCGACCGGGTCAGCCGCGGCACGTACGCGTGCCCGTTGACGTCGGCCAGGAAGTTGCGAGAGACATGGCCTCCGACCGAGCCCACCACCGTGCGCTTGCTCTTGCCTGTACCGGTGTCGAACTGGTAGAGCACGTGGTTCCAGTATCCGAGGATGTAGATGTAGCGGCCGACGCCGCTGACCGCGACCAGCCCCTCGGACGTGGTGAGGAGATGCTGCCAGCCGCCCGAGTCCGGATCGACGCGCCAGAGATGGCCGCCCCACCGCGGTAGCACGGTGCCGTCCTCGTGCTCGCCGTCCTCATCGGTTGAGGCGAAGTAGAGCCAGCCGTCGTCCGCCGTGACGATCCGAGAGTGGATCTTGATCTGTCCTCCCCCCGCGCGGTACAGCCCCGCGGCCTTGAGCAGATCGACCACGGCGCCGCGATCCCGCATGACATCGGCCTTGGGGTCGTACTGGATCAGATGGGCGCTCATCCCCGGAGACCCGGCGGAGACACCGATCCAGATCCGCCCCTGGAGATCGCGCCCGGTCGCGCCCCAGACGGCGGTGGCGTCCGCGAAGGCCGGCAGTTTCAGCTCCCGGGTCGGAGGCGCCGCCTCGATGGGAGTCACCGGCGCCGGCCCGAAGAAGCTCCCGATGCGCTCCTCGTAGGTGCTCGGTCGCCTGGCCGGGTCGGCACCGCCGCTGACGGCGCACAGCAACACGCCTGCCAGGGCACCCACGACTCCAAGAGCCGCACACCCCTTCACGCAGATCCGCCAGAGGCAACCGGGCGGGGTGCCAGAAGCTCCTTCGTCACTGTATGAGCGGCCTCGCGAGACCAAAAGCGGCCGCGGACCCGGTGCGGGCGCATGTCGGTGAGGATAGCCCATTTTCGCTCCGGTAGGTGGGCTAACGGCCCGACGATAACGGGAAAAACGGCGCAGCTCTTCCGGGAGCCCGCCTGTGGCATGATGGCTATTCTTGAGGGCGGAGGTAGGCGAGAGTAGGCTCACATACGAGGGGGAAAGGGATATGGCCGGGGATCGAGTCAGTCGTCGAACCCTCCTCACAGGCGCCGCCGCCGCTGCGAGTCTCAGTGGGCTTGGCCTGAGGAACCCGCGGAAGCTGTGGGCTGCACGGGCCCCTACGTCACCGGTCGCGCTGGCGAGGTGCGAGACGTACGAACTCGCTGACGTGGTGACATGTCTCGCTACCTTGTTGGATCAATTGGGCGGCGTTGACCGCCTGGTCGCCGGGAAAACGGTTGGCGTGAAGGTCAATGTGACGGGCAGTGGTGCCGGGGTCCCGGTGCGCGGACTCTCCGCCAGTCGCACGTATCAGGTGCATCCAAGCGTCGTTCACGCGCTGGCCATCAATCTGGATCGTGCGGGCGCGAAGCGGATTCGCCTGTTGGAAAGTACCACGGTAACGGCGCCTCTGGAACAAACCCTGACCCGGACCGGATGGGATATCAACGCCTTTCGCGCCCTCAAGACCGCCGTCGAGTTCGAAGATACGCGCAACCTGGGCAGCGGCAGACAGTACGTCCCGGTAAGGGTCCCGTGGGGTGGCAGCGTCTATCCCGGGTACTATTTGAACCATTCATACACGAGCTGCGACGTGTATGTCTCCGTGGCCAAGCTCAAGAACCATGCGATCGCTGGCGTCACCCTCTCCATGAAGAACAACTTTGGGATCACGCCGAACGCGCTCTACGGGCAGGGTGTGCATGACGAGGCCAGCACCGAAGACCGGCTCGACCTGTTGCACATGGGCAAGATTCCTCCGCCCCGTGGGTTGCCGACGGAAGTCGACGCGACGGCACCGAGACGGCCAACCTACCGCGTGCCGCGGGTCATCGTGGATACCGTCGGCATCCGACCCATCGATCTGGCGATCATCGACGGCATCGAGACGGTCTCGGGTGGCGAAGGGCCCTGGGTTCAGGGGCTCAAGCTTCAGAAGCCGAAGCTCCTGATGGCCGGCCGCAATCCGGTTTGCACCGATGCGGTAGCGTGCGCGTGCATGGGGTACTCTCCCACCGCAGGGCCCGGCACCGGCCCATTCCCTGGCGACAACCATCTCGCGCTCGCCGCAAAGCAGAACCTGGGAACCCACAATGTCGAGGAGATCGAAGTGCGCGGGCTGACTCTGCAGGAATCCCTCCATCCGTTCCTTTGGGAGCCGAAGACCCGGAACTTCTGACTCAGGCTACAGGACGTCAGGCGGCGGGTTCTTTTCCCAGCTCGAAGGCGTCGTGGAGCGAGCGCACGGCCAGCTCGGCGTACTTGTCCTCGATGACGCACGAGACGGCGATCTCGGAGGTGGAGATCATCTGGATGTTGATGTTCTCGTTCGACAGCGTCGCGAACATGCGCGCGGCCACCCCGGAGTGGCTGCGCATGCCCACGCCGACGATGGACACGCGCGCGATGCGGTCGTCGGCCGTCACGCCGGCGGCGCCGATGTCCTTGGCCACTGCGGCCAGCACCCTCTCCGCCCGCTGGCGATCGCCGCGGGGAAGGGTGAAGGAGATGTCCGTGGAGCCGTCGCGGCCGATGTTCTGGACGATCATGTCCACGACGATGTTCTCCTTGGCGAGCCCTCCGAAGACCTGGCTGGCGATGCCCGGACGGTCGGGCACGCGCAGGATGGAGAGCTTCGCCTGGCCCCGATCATGGGTGATGCCCGTGACGACCACGTCTTCCATGCTGTGATCCTCCCTGGTCACGAGCGTGCCCGGGTCCGGCTTGAAGGTGGAGCGGACGTGCACCGGCACGGCGAACTTCTTCGCGAATTCCACCGAGCGCGCCTGGAGCACCCTGGCGCCGAGGGCGGCCATCTCGAGCATCTCGTCGTAGGACACGCGGGCGAGCTTCCTCGCCTCCGGCACGACGTTGGGGTCGGCGGTGTAGACGCCGTCGACGTCGGTGAAGATCTCGCAGACGTCGGCCTTGAGCGCCGCGGCCAGCGCAACCCCCGTGAGATCCGAGCCGCCGCGACCAAGCGTCGTAATATCTCCCGACTCTGTCATGCCCTGGAAGCCCGCCACGACGACGATCTTGCCGGCTTCGAGCGCGGCGTGGATGCGTTCGGCCGTGATGCGGCGGATTCGCGCCCGCGTGTGGGCGCCGTCCGTGACCATGCCGACCTGCGGCCCCGTGAACGAGCAGGCCGCATGGCCCATCGAATGGAGGGCCATGGCGAGGAGTCCGATGGTGACCTGCTCTCCGGTGGCGAGGACGGTGTCCATCTCTCGCGGGTCCGGGGCGGGTGTGATGGCGTGCGCCAGGGCGACCAGCGCGTCCGTCGTCTTCCCCATCGCGGAGACCACCACGACCATGCGGTGGCCCTTTGCCGCGGACTCGGCGACGCGGCGGGCGACGCTTTTGATCTTCTCGGCGTCGGCCACGGAGGAGCCGCCGTATTTTTGGACGATCAACTGACTCATAAGGGGGTCATCGTACACGACCCCTCAACGAGGTGTAAAGGCAGCCGGCCGAGCTATTGCTAGCGGTAGACGCGGCGGCCGCGCGGGCCGGGTGGACCATGGGAACCGCCAGCGCCCCCTGGCCCGCCGGGCCGCCCTTCCGGTCCCACGTGATCGTCGCCCTCGAAGCGGCGCTGACCGGGCCCCGGCCAGCGTTGACGGTACTGCTCCCGGGCCTGCTGGCGCTGCTCCGGCGTCATCTGACGCCAGCGCTCCTCCTGGCGATCGAAGCGCTGTCGCTGCTCGGGCGACATGGACTGGTACTGGCGAGAGCGCTGGAGGATTTGCTGCTGCTGCTGAGGCGGCAGCCTCTGGAAGCGCTCGTGCGCGGCCTCGAGCTGGCGCTTGCGCTCCTCGGGCAGCGATTGCCAGCGCTGGAAGTTCTCCATGACGTGCCCGCGCTCCTCTGGAGGCATGCTGCGAAACCTTTGGAGGTTCTGGCGCGCGGTCTGCCGCTCTTCGGGCGAGAGGTTCTTCCACTGGCGGTAGTTCTCTTGCGCGCGCTGGCGCTGCTCCGGCGTCATCTCCCTCCAACGCTGGAGATTGCGCTCCGCCTGCGCGCGCTCCTCGGGCGAGAGGCGCTCGAGCCCGCGGACGGGAGAGTCCTCGGGCTGGGCCGGCGCGGTCGAACGCGGCGGCGGAGGCGCCTGCGCCAAGGTGACTGCCGGGACAGCCAGGCACACCGCGAGTACCAGAGCCTGGAGCCAGCGCGTCGAGCCAGCCTTCAGCACGGCACTCACCTCCCTTTCGCCGACGCGCGAGGGGGCGTCGCCCCGTCCGCCTGCGGCTGGTTGTTGTCCCCTGGGAGCGTCTGCAGCATCCGCATGCGCTCGAAGAAGCTCATTCGCTTCGCGATCTCACGGTCGCGAGCGTAGTTCGCGTTGTTCAGCACCTCGAGGTCTCGAAGCAGCTCCGCGTCGACCTCTTCACCCTTGGTGGGGGCGGTCGCTCCCGTCCGGGGCGCGTCGGCGGCGTCCGCGCCCGCGGGGGCGAGGCTCATCAGCGCCGCCAACCACAGTCCGGCCCGGCCGCGACGCCCGCAGGGATCGAAGGGCATGGGCACGGATCAGCTCTCGCGGCGGGCGGGCAGGCTGTCCAGGCGTTCTATGACGTCGAAGTCCTCGAGGACGTCGAGCTTCTGAACCACGTCGAGCCGGGCGATCATGTCCAGACGACTCGCCAGGATCGTATTCTCCATCGCGGCCGGGTCCCCGGGGATCTGACCGTTGCCAGGCAGGCCGATATAGATCAGCACCGCGACGAAGCCCGCCGCCATCGCTACCTGGAACGGGCGAAGCGGCCAGCTCCAGCCGGCCCACCCGCGGCTCCCGCGCTGCTGGAGTTTTTCGCGCAGCTCGGCCCGATAGGCGCCCCAATGCACGGGCGGCGGTTCCGGCGCCGTGCTCCTGAGCTCGGCAATCAGATCCTTGAACTCGTCCTCCGGCAGCCTGTTCATCTTCTCTCTCCCCCGCCGGTGTCTCCGCTGGCCTCTCCCACTCGGCGCTTGAGCGCTGAGTACGCGCGGTGCAGGTGCACCCGCACCGTCGCCTCCGACAGCTGCAGCACGACGGCGATCTCCTTGGTCGACAGCTCCTCGCGGCACTGGAGCAAGACCGCCGCCCTCTGCTGCGGCGAGAGATCCTCCACCGCCTCCCACAGCCGGCTCATGCGATGATCCGCCACCATGGCATCCGTGGGATCGATGAAGGGAGCGGCGAGGCGCTCGACGGGGTCGCCTGCGTCGCGCTCGTCATCCCTGCCACCGCCCCAGCCGACCAGGCGCCGCCAACCCCGGCGCTTCCGCTGGTGGTCGAGGCAGCAGTTGACCAGTATGCGGTAGAACCAGGTCGAGAACTTGGCCTGGCCGGCAAAGGATCCTGCCGATTCGTGAAGCCGGATGAACGCCTCCTGCGAGCAGTCCTTGGCATCCTCGCGGTCCCGTACCACTGACCACGCGATGCGGTATGCCCGCTCCTGGTACCGCTCGACCAGCAGCTCAAAGGCTCCCTCGTCCTGTTGGGCGATTCGTCGGCAAAGGTCTTCATCGGACGGCTCGAGGGTCTCCACTACAGCCGATCTTCGCATACGCTCGTCGGGCGAGCCAAACGCCCCGAAGTTCAGGCGCATCGCTGCATCCGCCGGGCTCCACCACCACGTCGCCGCCCATGTTGATCTCCCGCTAGTCGGCCTCGACCCGTAGTCTCCTATGGGGTTAGACGCTGGCTTCGGCGGGTCCGTTTACACGGCCGTCAACAGAAAGTCTGTCCCGGGAATCGCTGTGTACCGCCTTCCACCCTCTAGGACGCCCAGGGCAAGTGTCGTGTTTACTCGCAGGAGGGGCCAAAAGCCTCCCCTTGAGTCAACCAATGTGCTAGCCTCGGCCACGGCGTGCGAAGCACACTGGGTCGTGGTTTGGGGATTCCTAGCGGGCGAGATCTGGTAGTCGCGGTTCTGGCCCTGACTCTCCTTGTCCTAGGGCCATCCGTCTCCGCCCAGGCACCCCCGCGCGACGAGACCCGAGTCCTGGTCTCCCGCTTTGTCGTCACAGGCGTCTCCGCGTTCCCATGGGAGCAGTTGCGCCCGCTGCTGGCGGACGGCGAGGGGCGCGAGCTGACTCTCGCCCGGGGCGCGAGCTGACTCTCGCCGAGCTCGAAGGCTTCGCGGCACGTATCACCGCGTTCTACCGGGAGCACGGTTACATCCTGGCTCGCGCCTATGTCCCGGCGCAGGAGATGCGCGGCGGCGTGGTCGAGCTCGCCGTCCTCGAGGGGCGCGTGGGCAAGATCGATATCACCGGACTGCGGCACTACAACGCCGACTACCTGCGCCGCTACGTCGAGCCCCGCTCCCCTAGCCGCGTCTTCGAGGCGGGAGACTTCGAGCGGGGCCTCCTCCTGCTCAATGACCTGCCCGGGCTCAGCCTCAAGAGCACGCTGAAGCCGGGGAGCCAGACCGGGACCACGGACATCGTGCTCGACGTGGACAAGGACCGTGTGATCACGGGAGCCGTCGACGCCAACAACTACGGCTCGCCGGAAACGGGCTACGAGCGCTTCGGCGTCTCCCTCAACCTCAACAACCCGTCAGGACTCGGCGACGTGCTGGCCTTCCGCGGGTTGACGTCCACCATTGGCGGGGCACTCTGGCTCGTGCGGTTGTCCTACGCCATCCCGCTCAATACCCTCGGCACCAAGATTGGCGGCGCCTACACCCACTCTCACGTCGGCACGGATGTGGGGGCCGTCGTCGGCGATGTCACCGTCCGCGGTGACGGCGACATCGGGAGCCTCTACCTTCTCCATCCCATCATTCGCAGCCGCGAGCTCAGCCTGTACGGACAGGCGGGCTTCGACTACAAGGACTTCACCAACAACATTCAGGCCCAGCAGGAGGCCCAGCCCCAGAAGGACCGGCTGCGGGTCTTCTCCGTCGGGGCTTTCCTCGATTCCGTGGACCGGTGGCGTGGCGCCAACAACCTCTCCTTGACGCTCTTCCAGGGCGTTGGCGACTTCCTGGGCGGACTCCACGGAAGCAACGACTCGCACGCCAGCGTGGTCGGCGCCGGCGGCACCTTCACCAAGCTTACAGGCGAGGTATCCCGCGCCCAACAGATCACGACATACACTTCGGTCTTCGCGAAGGCGGGAGGGCAGTGGGCGAGCACGAGCCTGGTTTCACCTGAGCAGTACATCGTGGGAGGCCAGGGCACCGTGCGCGGCTACCCGGTCGCGCAATTCTCCGGGGACCGCGGCTATGCCCTCACAGGTGAGTTCCGCTGGAACGCTCCAGGCTTCGGCGACAAGGGGGCATTCCTCGGCAAGAAGTGGGGCGACATCCTGCAGTTCTACCTGTTCATCGATCATGGGGGCGCGAACCTGCTCAATCCAGCGGAGGGCCAGACTCGCAGCCAGACGATAACGGGGACAGGCATCGGGGCCCAGATCGCCATCCCGGACAACTTCCTGCTCAAGATCGAATATGCGAAGCCGATGAACCATGTCGTCGGAGGCGCCAAACCCTCCAACGGCCTCGACAACTACGTCTATTTCCTCGCAGTTAAATGGTTCTGAGCGACAAAAATTGTAGATCTGGGCCGCCCTTGGGGAGATTCCTTCCAAACCCAAAGCGATTCTTGTACATAAATAATTGATACAAAAGTGATATTGTAAATTGTAGGAAGGGGCATGGGACTTGCTCTGACAGTGGGGTGCCATGATGAGCGCCCCGAGGATGTCTTGGCTCAAGCGGATGCTGGCGGCTATCCTGGCCGGCCTCATGATCGCCGGCCCGGCAGCGGCCCTTCCCCAAGGCGGACAGGTGGTCTCGGGTAAGGCTTCGATTTCCCAGGTGAATGCCTCGACCCTCCAGATCCAGCAATTCTCCGCAAACGTCATCATTAACTGGAAGGGTTTTAGCGTAGGTGCCAACGAGCTGGTCCGCTTCCTCCAGCCAGGGGCGATGTCGGTCGCGGTCAACCGGGTGGTCGGAGGCGGAGCGTCAACCATCCTTGGCCAGATCACGGCCAATGGCAGGATCATCCTCAATAATCCGTCTGGTATCAGCTTCGGTCCGGGCTCGCTGGTCAATGTGGGCGGCCTGGTCGCCACCACACTCAACATGAAAGACTTTGATCCCGTCACCGGGCGTTACATCTTCCAGCAGGGCCCGGGAGGTCTCGGGACCATCATCAATCAGGGCACGCTCACAGCGGCGCCCGGCGGCTTCATCGCGCTCTCCGCCCCGGCGGTGGTGAACCAGGGCACCATTTCGGCTCAGCTGGGGACCGTGTCTCTCTCTTCCGGCCAGCAGCTCACGGTGGATTTCGCGGGCGACGGCCTCGTCCGATTCGCGGTGGACGGTGCGTTGGCGAGCCAGCCGATGGGCGCCGACGGCCGTCCGCTCTCCTCTCGCGTGAGCAATGACGGCCGCATCCAGGCCGACGGGGGCCGGGTCGAGCTGACGGCCAAGGCAGCCGGTGACGTGCTGTCTAGCGTCGTCAACAACAGCGGGATCATCCAGGCCCGATCGATGGTCAACCAGGGCGGCGTGGTCCGGCTGATCGGCGGCGACGACGCCACCGCGGTGGCGACCGCTAGTGGCGCGGTGCGGCCCGCCGGGGTCGTCGCGGGCGCCGTCACGAACTCGGGCACGATCGACGTGTCGGCCGCCGAGCGTGGCGCCGCGCCGGGCCAGGTGACGATGCTGGGCGAGCGAGTCGGGCAGATGGGCACCATCGATGCGCGCGGCGCAGACCAGGCGCGGGGCGGCGCCGTGACGCTCACCTCGACGGAGCGCACCGTTCTCTTCGGCGGCAGCACCATCGACGCAAGCGGTCGCGGCGGCTCCGACGGCGGCCGCGTCACAGTTTGGTCCGACAAGGACACCACGGCGGCCTCCGGAGCGCGCATC
>WNFC01003750.1_pt1 | contig 22820 bp, 27 predicted proteins | sample 5400541 | NCBI WGS metagenome assembly WNFC01 (sample SAMN13153342, study PRJNA577476) | soil metagenome | isolation source: 120 cm saprolite under Douglas fir tree site 2 hole 2 replicate 1 | place: USA:California | collected 2015-04-18
TTTGCATAACCAACTCTAGGGTGAAGCTTCCCCGAGACTGGCGCCGGCGAGAAAATCGGCGCAGATCATCTCCAGGCAATATCCGCGTGACTTGTCCGTCCCGAGCATGAGGCCAGCCGTTTCAAGGGCCTTCTCCACAACGGGTATCTGGCTCTTATATAACTTGAAGTAAATAATTTCCCAAGGTTCCGTTTCTTTGCCAGTGAGATGCCGCTCGACCTCTCCCTTAAACCCTTCCTTCGGTAGTTCCTTGGCTTTGTGCAACCAGGTTGCACAGTCAAACCCTTCTCCATCCCTCCTTGCCACCTTGACCAGTTCTATTGCCTTGCTCCAGCCGACTTCGCGGAGTTGCTGCTTCGGGACCCTAGTCAGATTCTCGTGAATCGCCATGAGGTAATAAGCCTTACGGCGCGATTCAGGGAAACGCTTTGCTAGAAACTCATCAAAGGACTTCAGTTTTTCTAACCTCCAGTACTGCTTCGACCTGACCTCGCACAAATATTCTCCGAGCTCGACAAACCGTGCATCTTTCTCCTGTTCTTTGGTCCTCTCCCAGCTCAGGATCTCGTCGATCTTGCCCAGCACGAAGACGGCCCGCCGGCGGTTGAACTCTTCTGACACCTCAGGCCGCCCGTTAATCCACAAGCTCGTCAAGCCAATCAAGGTTGCTCGCTCCTGCCCGGCGCACTAGTTTGGCTGCGACCAGTTGCTGGTTATTGAGGCACAGGCCCAGATGAGGACAGCTGACACAGCCGTTTTGTGGGAATCGAATCCCGCTGTGAGAGGCAAAATGCCCGGATTCGATCTGGTCGACTGTGGTTTCCACCACACGGCCGAATTCTCGTCGCTGTTCTTCGGAGATCGATGTCTTCAAATACTGAATCTCGGGCATGTGCTTTCGCACGAAGACGATCATGGCGACTTCGGAAATGCCCGTAATCCAGGAATAGCAGGTCAGCTGCGGGTCCAGCGAAAGCAATTCTTTGGGTTCTTCCGGATAGCGGCTTGTCGTGGTCTTCCAGTCTATGAGGCAGTGTTTGCCATCCAAGTCGCCGATGGCATCAATGTAGCTGACAAATTCGCTTCCTCCTCGCAATGCTTGCGCGAATTTGACTTGGAGATCCTTCTTCGGATTTCGAATACGGATTCGATTGTCCTGCGCGAATCGCTCAAGGAGGTGGACTCCTTGGCGCACGAAGCGGTCCCAGGAATCAGCCCTTTTGTACTCAAACGGAGCGTCGCGGAAAAGGCTCCATTCCGTGAACAGTGTTGCACCACAGTCTTCGCCGCAGAAATAAGCCACGAGGGCCTTTTCAAAACAACGGCCAAAGGTCATGGCCGCACGAGTTTCTTTTTCCTGCCAGCCGTCCAAATAGCGGTAGCGATAACTGCGAGGGCAACGCAGGTATTGACTGACCTGCGTGTAGCTATAGGCCATCTCTGCCTCCCCGCTCATCGGTGTGCGCCATTGAGGTGCAGTCCAGTGTCTCCCACTCTGCCTCGGGGGCGAAGGCATCAAGGTTTTGGTAGGAACGGCCGTTGACACGGACGTGAGAGGTCCGCACGACTCCTCGCAAGCCGAGGAGAGCCTTCACGTCTACTTGGTCATGTTGGAGGAGTTCGGCATCATAGTTGAAATCGCGAAGAAACCAGCCAAACTTCCCCAGGGCTTTCTCAGTGCAATACAAGCGTGCAAAGAAAGCCTGTTCTCGTAGGCTTTCGGTTCCAAAACAACAAATCGAAGCTCTAGATAGGGCTTCCTCGGTTGCCAGCGGAAGAAAGCTTTATCAACTCGAGTCAGGAAGAGGCCTTCGAGGAGACTTGTGTCATCCGGCTGCCAGGAATGTAAACCTGGGATATGGCGTTTCACGATTGCGCCTGCCCGGTTTGAGAGTAGGAATTGAGCTTGCAGACCAGAGCGTCCCTGTTCTCCAGTGCGAACGTTGCTAGATGAGAGACAAAAGATTCGACCAATTCTCGATTCGCCTCTTTAAGGCTTGGTGTGCCGCAGAAGTCTGCCGCATACGCTTTGACCAGCATGGGAGCGAGGTTGTGCTGGCGGATTAAGACACACAGCCGGTCTCGCAGCCTTGGTTGCCCGTTATTCGAAACGTTCTGGTGTGGCGGCTTTACAGACTGAGTCCGTTCCTTCGTGGGACCCGAAGAACCAGTAAGCCAGCCCGGCTCTTCGACTGAGCAGAGTCCGATTCCGTAAGCCTTGCGGAGAGCACGGTTGACAGCCCGAGTCTCCGCCACCCGCATTTCGGCCCCGCGAACGAGAGGAGAAGTGTTTGAAGGATCCGCATCTCCATAGCTGACGAAACCCTTGGACCTGGGGTTTTTGTAAACAGTCGCCTTGAATACCCAGTAGCCTGCCGCGGGATCGCAATACCTCCGCACCTGCTGGACTTTGATCCCGGCACAGTGCCTGCGCGCAGCCAATCGCAGCAAGCCAGCGTGCGTGACATACCACTTCCCGTCAAGAAAGAGCAGGTCGTCAAGCTCAATCGCAAACCTGTAATTTTCAGTGAGAGACCTGAGACCTTGTAGGTGCCGCTTGTTCAACTCCCCCAACCATCTTTCCTCAGCGAGCGTCAGGTTCTTCCGCGTTAGTCGCCTCAACTCTCTTTTCATTGGCATTTCCTTTGTACCGCTAATGTAACGCATATAGCGTTACGCGTCAAGCATAATTTTTGGAGGGTTTCGCTTCTTGACGCCTAGAATGTGCTTCGATAGCATCGTGCTGATCTACCTGAGGGGTGAATGCGGAAGACAGAGACGCTAAACCTTCGCGTGTCCCCGGAGTTCAAGCGCCGCCTCGTCGAGGAAGCGAGAAAGGTGAACAGAACAGTAACTAATTATATTGAGGCGGCGTTATCTGAGTTTTGGACTCTGAAGACTTCCGGTACTTCGCCTAGGACGAAGGCCAAGAAGGGGGCTTAAGGACCAGTCGGCCAGTGCGTTGGCCTTGATTAGTTGGGTGGGACCATCACTCTGGCTTTGGATGTCGCCAAATACGCCCAGCGCTTTCTCTCTCCAGAAGAGAACAGTTTTGATTTCGCGGGCCCTGGAGACGTGGCCACCCGGCGCCGGGAACGCCAAATTTCGCTACGCTGAAAGAGAGATCCGCTAGGAATTACCGGGGCTGTTAATTGCCAGCATTTATTTGGACCAGAATCTCCCTGGCGTGGTTGAAGAAAACATCAGAACAGCGGGCCATGTGCGACGGAAAGGGATAGGTGAAATATGGCTCAGCGTTTTCTGTCTGTGGACTATCGGCTGTTAGCGTCTCTGAGTTTTGATCCGCAAAGTCCTCGGCTTCACAAGAAACAGATCGGGCAACCGCGCTCAGCATCGAAACCTTCGGCTTTAATGTTCCAGTCTTGATCGACAGCCGGGGCAGCTGGCCGCCGGCCATGGCGGCGTGCGTGCTGCTCAGCTCTTCGACACGACTCAAGTGTGAACGATCAAGCTCGAACATCTGACCGAATGCCAAATTCGCTCTTTCGTGATCGCCGACAACCGTCTCACCGAGAATTCGGTGCGAATAACAGGTTATTGGCCAAGTAGCTCAAGGCACTCTCCGTACTCGAACTCGATTTCAGTAATGAAGTTGCGGGCTTCGAGATGGGCCAAGTCGACATGATGATCGAGGGCCTCGCAGTAGCTAGACACGGCAAGGACGACCCTGCTGATTCGATCCCTGCCTTCGGGGCAAAGCCCAAGGTCACGCGAGCCAGTGACATCTGGGTTCTGGGCCGCCAATGGGTCTACTGCGCGAGGCACGAAACGACTCTGTTGCCGAAGAAGACGAAACCCATGTGATCCACACTCCATACGGAACGCAGCGCTTTGAGCGTCGTACTGGCGAAGCTCTCCACCCGGAGCGCGAGCCACTTGAGTTACTGAATCGCATTCGCGAAACCAGGCTATTGGGGCATCCTCTCAAAGGAGAGCTGCGCTTGCTGAGGAATTCCAGGATTAACCAACGCGATCAGCAGCACCTGTGGCAATTGTGGGCGGCGGGCAAAAAGTACATTTCTCGGGAGAAGATAGGCAACCTAGCTCCACGACTTGGCCTTACCAATTGAGCCTTTGGTTTGTGGTGACGGCCGGGAGGAAATTCGCGAACCCTTGGAGAAAGCGAAGAATGATGGTACCACTTCAAATCGCATGCTTTGCAGGTACTGACGATTGAAACGGCAGAAGCGTGCGCGAAGTGGCAGCACCGCCGCATCCGTGAGGACTGGGGATTTCGTGATTCCCCGGGGATGACCATGGCGCAGCGCTTCACTTCCTGCTACCGCGGCAAGCGCTACAGTTTCGGCTATCCCGCTTGCCCCAACCTGGAAGACCAGGCGGGTATCTGGAAGCTCCTCAAGCCCGAGGAGATCGGCGTGCAATTCACGGAGGGTTTCATGATGGATCCGGAAGCTAGCGTCAGCGCGCTGGTCTTCCATCATCCGGATTGTACATATTTTTCGGTGGGCAGCTCCGACGAAATGCAATAGCCGGCCCCGCGTTCGAAGCTAATCCGTCTACATCTCCGCAAACGTAAGGAGGCGCAGCTCAGGTTATCCGATTTCGACAATCTCTTTCTCTGACGGAAACTTAGGACTGATAACTGAGGGCTCTAATACGCGCCGTCGCCGCTCAAAACAGCGCCGGGGGTTGCAAGGAGAATCTTGACATCGAGCCAGACGAACCACGACTGCGAGTAGCGCAGATCCAAGCGAACCATGTCATCAAAGCACGTGCGGCTCCGGCCGCTCACTTGCCACAACCCGGTAACGCCCGGCTTGACTTCCAAGACCCGCCTGCGATGCCAGAGATCATAGATTTCGAATTCATACGGTAAAGAGGGACGCGGCCCCACGAGAGACATCTCGCCGGTCAACACGTTCCACGACTGGGGAAACTCGTCGAGGCTCGTCTTGCGAAGGAATCTGCCCAGCGGCGTCACGCGCGAATCATTCTTGATTTTGTACACGGCGGGCTTGCCCGATTCCTTGCTCCCGCCGCCTGCACCTCATGTTTATCGGGTGACGCCCGATAAGAACGAAGGCATCGACTTACTGTCATCATCCAAGGGAACCCAATGCCTTCCATGAGAAGGCCGGTGAGTGTCAAGTCTGTTTTTCTTCTTCTTCCCTGTGAGTTCCTTGAGTTCGAGTCAAGCCGCCACTGTCGCCATCCTTCCATCCGCACTCTTTTTTGAGCGATTTTCGCTCGGTGCCAGTTGGGCGTCCTCGTTTCAGCAGGTGCTGCTACCTGATAATCGACCTCGGCTCCCTCTCTTCGACGGGAGTTGGGCCAGGCATTAGTCGCAGTCACCTGAACTCGGCGGTTGAGTTCGGCTCTTCCGATCTAACCCTATGCTACTGCGCTCACCACTTCGTGGTTGTTCCGCAATGGCTCGTAGACCTCTCCGCTTACCCACAACCTATGAAGTAGTACGGTTAGTTTCCGAGCTACAGCAACGATGGCTCGTTTCTTGGCATTCTTTCCTCCTCGCTCGGCCAGCTTCAGAAGGAAACTGCTTTGATTTACCGGCGCATCCACCGGAATCGGACTCGAACTTGGCCGGAATCGCGGCGATTGCTGTTATACTACCTGAAGCCGCGAAGGCAAAATGGAAATCCCGGGTGAGTGCAGCACGACCGAAATCATAGTGCGTGTTCCTTACGTCCGAACAATAACTGGCGCTCCTATTACCGGCCCGTACAGCATTTGTGTGATTCCATGCCAACCCTTTCTTCCGATCTCGAGGCAGTAGCGAGAATAGCCAACTTGGATTTCTCGGCGCTGAGACGCGTGTTACGCTCCAACTTACAGAGAGAGACGAAAGCCTTCTTATGGCATGTCTTGAACTACAAGAGGCTGTCGCAGGATTACACTTTTAAGGTTAAGACGCGTTACGACGGCTGGTTTTTCGGAAATACCAATGATTCTATCGGAGCCATGGTATATTATTTCGGAACGTGGGAGCCGGCAATTAGTGAATATGTCGCACGGTCACTACGGCCTATCTTCCAGGCGCTGCAGCGGAACTGTTCCATAAACCGGTGCTCAAGTGCCACGCTGGTCCATGCAGGCGCGTGGAGCACCAAGGGAGAAGCGCCGCTTTATCCTGGCCCGAACAGTAACATGGGTCAAACCAGCTTTTGCCCGGAGCAGATGAAACACAAATCCCCGGCCACCGAAGTCGTTACCGTAAAGCCTTTAGATGATCTCGTTCCGGAAGAGTTGTGGCGCGACGTCAGGCTTGTGAAGATTGACGTGGAGGGTGGGGAGTGGGAGGTTGTGCAAGGCATGGGGCGCATGCTTGCCACGTTGCGGGAGGGGGTAGAATTCATACTTGAAGTTACACCAAGGGTGGTGTGGAAGAGAGGCCATCAGGCCGAAGAGATTTTGGAACCGTTTCGCCGTCAGGGCTTCAACGTTTATCGGGTCCCCAATGAGTACGAAGTCGATTTCTACCTAGATTTCATAGCGCAGGGCGCGAAAAAGCCGGCAAAATACGATGAGCCCATTGTTGAACGGTGTGACCTTATCTTGAGTCGCCGAGATTGCGCTTTCTTGTAATTCCTAACCGAGACGAGCCGTCGCGATAGGGAAGAGTTCTACGAACTCTCCACATAACGAAGGAAAATCCGCCCAATTGGCGGAACCGCTCGCGCTGGCCCAGTACATCGAGGAACGCGACGAGATGGTGGCCCAATGTGTAGTTCTTTCTCTCCATCCAAACCATTGCAGCCCTAAATCCGTAGCCATTCGGCCAGAACCAACGTCCTCAAAAGCGTCTTGCTACCCACGCGAACCTCCGTCCCCTGGGTGTACGAATTATAAGGCGATACGCGTCAAACCAGGCACTTGCGGGCCACATCGAATCAGGGTTTTTGGGCAGACAACGAGGCTGGTCAATCCTGAGAGCCGGCATGTGTATCAAAGGGTGCAGCAACCGTGCCTGCGACTCACAGGAAAAAAGAGGGTTATTTAGCTCGGTACAGCCCGCATCAAAACATGTGCTTTGGTACGCGCGTGCTGATCTACGTTCCAGCTGTGCTCAAGTCTAATGAGAAGCGACCGACGCACGCTTCCTGCGTTGCCCAAAAGCATTTGAATTGGCCGCGCCGTTTGTCTCGACTCACAAAGCTATCAATCCCAATGAGTTAGCCCGGCCCGGTCGCTGTTTTGGGCGGTAGACCAAATATCGAGAGTCGAAATTGAACGCTGGTTCCGGAGACCAGCACCGGTTGTGAATGCTGTTGATTCGTCTAGCTGAGTCTTGCTCGCTGAGTCCTGATTTTACGCGATGTTTGGCAGGTTTCGGACCCTAATCGGACCCGACTTGGGGTCACGTTTCCCTTCCCACTCCCGGCGCGAAAGCGCCACCTTTCCGGCGCTCCACGGCGCTCTCCGTTAACCGCCAGCGACCGGTCGGGAACCTAGTCCCGAAGGACGACAGTACCCGGGGAATGCGGACCGCGTCGCACGCCGGTGCCAGAACGCGGTTGTATAGGTCCTTTGAGCTGAGTGGCGGCAAGCTTCGCCATTTTCCAGTGTACGCCGCGCTCTCTCACACAGCTCCTGCATGAAGGTCGAATGCAAGCAAACGATCATCTTTCAAGGCGCAGCGAAAATTTGAATACAGGTACCGCTTGAGACCGGGATAGTATTCCAGCCACCAAAAGGTTGACGAGACGAAAATCATGAAGTTCGCACCAGAGAGTCGTAGCCGAGTGACCTCGCGAATGGCGGCCTCGTCATCCGTTGGCTTTCCACAGTAATATCCGTCTTTTTCGAGAAAAGGAATACATCGCCGTGGGGCGACCAAAGGCGCGGCTTCCAACCGACCCTCATCTACAAGAATGAACGCATCCTGCGGCGGAACGAGCTTTGCAATTTCCTCCGTCAGCTCATAGACGCGGTGCCAGGCGGGATCTGTTCTTCGACTTCCCCGAATCGTAGCGAATCGATCGTCTGCGAATTGGAAAACCTCCGCGTAACAGCCGACCTGCGTCATCGTGCCGCGGTACTCGTTCAGCGCGCTTACCGCTCGATCATAGCGAATCTGCTTTATCTGCGAGCGATGGGCACGTACGGCTTGGAGCTTGCGCTCCATCGTCTGGCTGATATTCACCGCTCGATCGTATCCGGAAAGCGGCGTCCAGACCTCATAGCCCAACAGCGCAGGCGGAGGAATCAGGCTGCCGGATAGCGCCGCTTGGACAATCGGTCGACAGGCACGGTGATCCGGATTCCCGTCGCACGCGTGTGGCAGGTAGATGAGTTGCGGCTGCTGTCGCTCCAGCAACGGCCGCAACTCTGCCGCTGCCTCTTCGATCCCATCGCCAAGGTAATGGTCCGGGCGCCTCAAAAACGTTGCATTTGCAATTCCAAGAATTCTCGCCGACTCCTCCGCTTCACCTTCGCGAATGGCCCATGCTTTTTCTCGCGTCAAATCGCTCAGGGCGAATTCTCCGGAGGTCAGAAATACTGCGGCTACGTGGTCGCCGCGGACGGTATGAAGGCAGATGGTTCCGCCGCAACCGATCGACTCGTCGTCAGGATGGGGGGCAATAACAAGAATATTCATCCGACATTTCCTTTTTCCACGTCGACGCTACTGCCGGAGCGCGAACGTGAATAGGCAATTCCCGGCGTTGACTGCCACGTACTGCTTGCCCCCCACGGAGTATGTCATCGGACCGGAAATGACTGCTGCACCGAGAGACGTCTTCCACAGCAGCGCGCCACTGCGGGCATCCAGAGCGTAGAAATACCCCTCGCGCCCGCCGCCGAACAGTAAATCCGAAGCGGTGGTCAGGATGCCTGACTCAGTGACGTCGGTCATCTTGAATTCCCATTTCCTTTCACCGGTCTGCGGGTCGAGCGCTCGGACCGCGCCGTAGCCCTCTTCCTCTTTCCGCAAATTCGGAGAAGGTGACCAGTCAAAGGGGATCGACGACCTGGCCGTTCCCGCAGCATACTCCCGGCCTTCCTTGTACTCGACGGGAACCTTCACGAAAATTGAGGAAGAGTTGGCCCACGCGGGAATGTAGAAGAGTCCCGTGCGCGGACTGTAAGAAGGGGAATACCAACTGGTCCCGCCGGGATTGCCCGGATAGATGCGGGTACCTTCAAGGCTGGAAGTCTGGCCGGGTACCCGCACTGGTCGGCCCTTTTGATCGAAGCCACTAGCCCAGGTTACTTCGACGAAAGATTTTCCAAGCAGGAACTGGCCCGTCTGGCGATCCAGCACATAAAAGAAGCCGTTCCGGTTGGCCCACAGGATGACCTTGCGCTTCTGGCCTTGCCACTCGATGTCGGCCAAGACTGGAACTTGTACGGCATCAAAGTCGAGATCGTCGTGGGGCGTGAATTGGTAGTACCACTTCAGCTTTCCGGTGTCCGCGTCCAGGGCAACCACTGAATCGCTGTAGAGGTTATCTCCAGGTCGAACGTCGCCGTTCCAGTCTGGGCTGGGATTGCCTACACCCCAATACGTCAGGTTGAGCGTCGGGTCGTAGGAGCCGGTCATCCACACCGGGCCGCCTCCTGTCTGCCAGGAATCACCCTCCCAAGTTTCGTGGCCGGGCTCTCCCGGTCCCGGGATGGTATAGAAGCGCCACGCTTCCCGCCCAGTGTGGGCATCGTAAGCCGCGATGAAGCCTCGGATGCCATACTCCCCGCCGGCAGTACCTATGATCACCTTGTCCTTCAGCACCAGAGGGGCATGCGTTATAGCATAACCAGACTTCGCTCTCGCCGTCGTGGTGTTCCAGAGTGGTCGTCCGTTCTTGGCATCGATCGCGACCAAATGCGCGTCGATGGTTCCCATGAAGAGTGTGTCACCCAGTATGGCCAGTCCGCGGTTGACCCGGCCGCAGCAAGGGTGCGCACGTCCCGGATGGTACGAGTAGGTCCAAAAAATCCGTCCTGTGGCTGCATCCAAAGCGACCACATCATTCGGAGCCTGTACGGTGTACATGATTCCGTCTACCACTAGAGCCGTGGCCTCGAACTTTTGTAGCGACCGGGCTTGATAAATCCATTGCAACTCTAAATTCTTCACGTTTGCTGGAGTAATCTGGTTGAGTAGACTATGACGGTGACTCAGGGTAGTTCCTGAGTAGGTTAGCCAGTTTTCGGGTTCTTTGTCGGCGCCAAGGATACGATCGAACGAGACTTGGGCCCGCGAGGTTAGCCCCCAGAAAAAGCTAGCCATAATAAGGAGCAACAGCGCTCGTGAGTTCATCGGCTGTCCATTCTTTTCAGAGAGACCAAATAGCTAACAAGGTCCGCGAGTTCTTGAGGATTGAGTTTACCTTGGTAGGAAGGCATCGGTGATTTGTCGAGGATGACGTACTCCTTCAGGTTCGACCTTCCGAACGAGCGCAACCTCTCCTTGGAATCAATAAGCTGCACCGTGAAAGTATCCTGGTTGAGCAGTCTTCCCGTAATCGCGACATCATCCTCGGTGACCACGCGAACGAACCGGTTCTGAGGAAGTATTTCAGCGTCGGGTTCGAGAATAGAGCGTTCCAGCTCGACTAACCGGCGGACCGCCCCGATCTCAGTGAGGTCCGGGCCGACGCGAGAACCCTTGCCCTTGACGCGATGGCACTCGAGGCACCTACCGTTGCCTTCGAAGATGGTCTTGCCACGCGCGGCATCGCCCGGGGCAGACGTGGTCTGGGCTGTGGCTGCGAGATAACGCAAGTAAGCGGCCAACATTCTGAACTCGACCTCCGAAAGCTCGTTCGAAAACCCAGGCATCCCGGTTCCCGGGATACCAGCTTTGACGATCTCGAGGACATCGCGATCAGACGACGCGCGTCGGAACTTGCCATGCCCAAAATCGACTCCAGCGATGGCGTCTCCGTCCGGGCCATGGCAAGGCGCGCAATTAGCTACGAAGAGCCGCTTGCCATCTTCGGTTTCGCCGCTAATATGGATTTGCTGGGCTACTAGCACCAAACTTACTGCAAGAGCCAAGATACAAGCCCTGATGACCCACATACTCGTGCCGCCTCTCCGTCGATGATTCACGATGTGATTCCAGCCTTCCCCAGGGATCATCCGATTGCTGTCATCAACCATAGCCATTCTCGCGATGTGTGGTGGCGTCTCTTTCCAGAGATTGAAAACTATAGCCGACTCCGCGACGCCCTTGGGCGATACCGATCATGACACTGCAGAATTCAGAAGCGATCTTCGACCAGTCGTAAGCTTCTGCCGCCCGGCGTGCCCATCGTGACAGTTCAGCCTGGCGGTCAGGATTGGACAAGAGTCTGACGACAGTCCGAGCAAATCTAGGAGCTGAATCCGCGAGTAGAAGATCACGACCGTCGACGAAATTGAGCCCCTCAGCTCCCACCGAAGTGGAAACAATAGGTTTGCCGCAGGCGGCGGCATCAAGGATCTTGAGTCGCGTGCCGCCGCCGTGGAGCAACGGCACGACCACAACAGAAGCTTGGTGAAAATACGGGCGCATGTCGGGCACAGAACCATGGATGTACACGCTTTCTGCGGCGAGTGCCTTGACCTCGGGCGACGGATTTGCCCCGGCGATGTGGAATGTGGCGCAGGGAACCTCGGCTCGGATCAGCGGTAGTATTTCTCCAACGAAGTAGCGAACCGCCTCTACGTTTGGCTCGTACTTCATCATCCCCGTAAATAGAAGGTAGCCCGGCTTAACCGCAGCCTTTGCGGGGGTCATCACGGCGGTATCTACGCCGTTCGGTATCACTCTCAAGTGCTCTATATTCAGGAAATGGCGCGCTGCTTCGGCGTCTCGCTCCGAACAGCAGAGGCAGAGCTGACATGCACTACAAGCCGTCCGCTCAAAGGACTGAGTTCTCTCAAACTCTTTGACCATGTCGTGTTTTTCGCCGCCAAATTTCTCCTGGGCGCGCCGCCAAGCCATCAATGTATGGACATTGTGCATATCCAGAACCTTCGGCACATCCGGACGCAAGAAAGCCAAGAACCTTGCCATGAACGAGTGCTCGATCAGAATCAAATCGAACCATCTCGACATCAGCTCCCCTAGAAAGTTCTCCATCGTCGCTGAGTTGTAATAACTGACGAACCAAGGCTCGGCACTCTGATAGGCCAGGTAACGGTACGCCTCTTGTGACTCCGAGGGGCTGCCTTCGTGCATGTTACGGTAGGGTTCTGAAGGCGCCCACGGAACACGTATCACTTCGACCGGTAAGGAGCAAATGACAGGAGGGTCCTGCGAATCCCAACTGAAACCGACTAACGTCACGTCATGTTCCGCAGAGAGGCGCCTGAGGAGGTGGTACGTCCGAGATTGGGCACCCGTAATCGGCGGAAATGGAATCTCTGAATTCAGCACTAGTATGCGCATTCGGGCTCCCGTAATCGCTCCTCACCACAAGAGATCCTGCCCGACCACGCCACAACGCGGCATCGTTTTTCGTCTCGTTTAGAAATGATCGTCGCTTCAAGTAGCCGGTCATTAGGACCGAGGGTTTCGCGCAGCCAACGCATATAGTTGAAGGGGTTGACTACGATACTGGCGAGGCCTGGACCGATCATAATTCCCTCGCAGGAGCGACTGATGCCCGTGCATTCCAGGATGCGCAGAGAAGCGCTTCGTAGGCTCGCAGGTATTCATCCACCATCCTTACGTGGCCGAAGCGTTCCTTGGCGTGCTCCCGGATGATTCTTCGGTCGAGCGTCATGGCGCGAGGTACGAACGAGGACAGTGCCCGCATGGAGTCAGCGTAAAAACCTGTTTTTCCGAAGTCGATTACTTCTTTGACGGAACCTCTCTGGAAGGCGATTACTGGCGTGCCGCAAGCCATAGCTTCGGTCATCACAACGCCGAAAGGCTCATCCCATTGGATGGGGAACAAAAGAGCGCCAGCATGTTTCAATAAGGCCACCTTTTGCCGATGATCCGCCTGCCCCATGTAGATGACATTCTCGCCGTCGATCAGCGGTTCGATTTTCTCCCTAAAGTAGGTCCGCTCCTCCTGATCCAGCGGCTGGCCCGCTACAACGATAGGCAGGCCAGCTTCCTGCGCGATTTCAATGGCGTCCAATGGTGACTTCTCCCTGCTTATGCGTCCCAAGAAGGCCAGATATTTGCCGGGCGACGCAGAGAACTCATAGGATTCAAAATCACAACCGTTATAGATCACGCGAATCTCGCGTCTTCGGTTTTCTGGAATTTCAGCAATCTGTTGCCGGCTGACAGCCGTGACTGCAGCGTTTGCATAACGATTCAATAGCCAAATGGCATCGGAAGTTATGGGATTATGGAGCGTGTGCAGGACTGGTGTTGGCGAAAGGAGCCCAAGAGGAATCGCGTAACAACCCACGTGAAAGTGCATTAGGTCGAACGAGTCGCTTTGTTGGAGCGCTTCGGCGATGTTACATGTCTCGTAATACTCATATTCCCAGGCCAAGCCCCTTTCCATCGCTTCGATCATGTTCCGTTTACAAATGGCCTTGATTCTCGCGCTCGTGGGCGAATCGCTTGAGGTAAACACAGTAACTTCATGGCCCTGCTTCACGAGTTCCTCAGCAAGCAGGTAGACGATGCCCTCAACACCTCCGCTCGTACCAGGGGCTACTCTTGCCCAAAGAGGTGGAACCAGAGCTATTCTCAACCGGCGGGATGTGTTCTGCAGGTTCATTGTGCTGTAGATCCGATCTCCGCAGATGTAAAAAAGCCTGGAAGGGCGGTGAAACCGCATAATTCGATTCTCATTTCAATTAGCGCCGACCGGACCCTGGTGTCGCATAAGGTTTTCACCTCTATTGCGCGTTCACCTAAATACGTCGTATTCGGAACTTCCCCTTCACCAGGGTGACACCCTAGCTCCGTGACACCCGGTGGCAGTTGCGACAAGATTTCGATTAACGCATCTGAAGTGATTCCCCCTGCATAGGGCGAGCCCTCGGCGGTTTGCCCGTAAAAGCGCCCGCAATAACGCATCTCCGGGTTGCAATCGCGTACTGGGGCCCTCAACTCTAGAGCGGCTTCGAGCACCACAGAGCGTGCCGGCTCGCGAAGATGTGCGTGCTGGTGAGAATCGATGTGATCGGGATCTCTGCCCGTCAGAGTTCGGAAAACGGCAAGCTGGCGTAATACCTCGTGACGCAACGCCGTCACTTCGTCGAGTGGTACCACATTGTAGACAGACGTCCAGTTCTCGTCCTTATAGGCCCATTCTCCGAAGTCAAGGTGCAATCCCAGGCTAAGACCAGGACGGTTTCTAGCGTATTCCGCGGCTTCGACGGCTGCCGGCCACCGTACCATCAAGCTGGCGCTAGTCACGATGCCATGATCATGCGCATAAATGACGCCGCGATTTATCGCGGAGCTATGGCCGAAATCATCGGCATTCACAATCAGGTATCTCTTAGCGGACATATCTCACGGTCCCAAATCGTTCAGCAGTCTTGCCAATACGGTCTCGGCCTTGAAATATTCTTCGGCAATATCTCTGGCAGCACGGCTGTGTCTCTCGTAATCGCACTCGATCGTCTCGAAAGCAGTCAAGATTTCGTCCATCGTGTTAAAGGCGAACAGCCCCTCACCTGTAGGGAGTATTGTGCTGAAGCCAGTGTCCTGAGTGATTACTGGTCGGCCCGCCGCGAGGTAGCAGGCACTGCGATCGCTGAACCATCCAGTCTTCAGGCGCACATTCGCATCCTTAGCCACAGTAAATTCGCCGCGCGACGCCTGCAGATAATCCCTATAGGTGCACACCGTGAGCGGATGAGAGTCCGTCAGACCCCAGCCGTTTGACGTCAGCACATTGCGCTCCTCGGATGACAACTGGATCAAACCGGTAGCCATCTCCACGGGCTGTGTCGTGCGTTTCGGCAAATCAATGAACTTTAAATACTCGCGATGTTTGCTCCAGTAATAGGTGTCCCCCTCGAAAACGGTGTCGCGACCGTCTTGTCTCCAGTTACCCACGGTCGTGAACTCGGCTTTGGTAGGCGGACCGGCCTTCCATAGGTCAAGTACGACAGGCTGGCACGTCTTCGCCCGAAGACGGGGCAAGGGTGGCAGGGAACAATCGGGCGTGCCGATGTTCAGCCCAAACGTCACGACATCATCATGCTCGTCGACCAGTGTACGGACATCTTCGTCACCCAGGGCGAACCGCACCTCGTGAATGACGGGGTCGGTGCAGACATACACAAGCCGCCCCACTTCTAAACCTTCTTCGGCCATGCGGGTGGACCCTGTGATGCTCAAAACAAAATCAGCGTGTGCCAGCAATTCTTCCGCTGCCTCCCGGTCCAAACCAAACCACGCTTTGTCCCCATAGCTTCTCCGGTAAGCCCAGCGGCCGCTGAAACCGAACATTTCTGCGACTTGAGCCAGATACCGAACAGCATATCCCGAAGTGTTGACTCTCGTATTTCGAATCGGATCGTATGGCCAGGAAGAGGAAGTTTCAAAGTAGTAGGCATCGTGGCCGAGCAGTTGAAAGCCAACCGCGTATTGCAACGCTTGCCAGGCAATTCCGGGGTAAGGCTCACACGCGATGTTTCCGAGAACGACGATGCGAAGCGGCGTCACTTAAGCACGCCTATCTGCACGAGACGCCCGTGTTCCAGTTCCAACATCACGTCGCAGTTTTCCAGCGTGCTCAGGCGGTGTGCGATCATGAATGTGGTGCGACCTCGCATGAGGCGTTCTGTCGCCTTCAGGATGACCGCTTCAGTTTTCATGTCGACCGAACTAGTTGGCTCATCGAGGAGCAGAATGGGGGCATCTTTCAGGAACGCTCTGGCCAGTGAGATGCGTTGGCGTTCTCCCCCAGAAAGGCGGACCCCGCGCTCGCCAACTACGGTTTGGTACCCATGGGGTAATGCCAAAATGAAATCGTGCGCGTCGGCCAGCTTCGCCGCCTGAACGATCTGCTCCTCCGGAGCTCCGGGCCGGGCGTAAGCTATGTTCTCCGTGATGCTCGTCGAAAAGAGGACGGGTTCCTGGAGAACGATCGCGAACTGGCTGCGCAGATCAGTCAGCCGGTAGTCGCGTAGATCCACGCCGTCCAGCAGGATCTGCCCGCTCGTGGGGTCGTAAAAGCGAGTTAACAGAGTGAGTAGAGTTGTCTTGCCAGCTCCTGTCCGGCCAGAGATGCCAACACGCGCCCCACAGGGGACCTCGAAACAGATGTCTTGTAGGACTGGATGATCCTCCTCGTAAGCGAAAGACGTATGTCGGAATGCTACGGACCCGGAGGCCCGGACCAGGGGGCGGGCGTTAGGGCGCTCGGGAACATCCGGCAGCTGATCCAGAACGGAAAAGGCCCGTTCTAGACCAACCCAGTGTGTTTGCAATGAGGTGGCTTTGCGGCCGATGGTTTTTAGCGGCGCGTAGAGTTGGCCGAGGTAGCTGACCACGAGCAGCAGGCTTCCCAAAGTCAATGTACCAGCCCGGACGTGATGGACGCCAATCCAAAGGACGCACGCAGTCCCCAGGGTTGTGGTCAGTCCCACGAGCAAACTGTAACATCCACCGAGCAAATCCAGTTGAATCCGAGCCCACATCCCTGCCTGGGATTTGTGGACGTAGCGGTCATCCTCATGCTTCTCTTTACCGAACGCTTTAACGACGCGGACGGCTGACAGAACTTCCTGCAAGACTGCCATCGCGCTGCTTTCCAGCTGCTTCACCTCTTTCGACCGCTTACGAAAGCGTGGCCGATACGCCATGGAGAGCATGAAGAGGATAGGCGAAATGACCATCGCAACCAGGGCCAACGGCGGATCAATACGAAACGTCACGTAGAACATAACCAGCAGCGTGACGGCCGAAGTGACAAACGGACCTAACCCATCGATGGCGAGATACTGCATGGACGCCGTATCGTACTGTATGCGGTACACGGAGTCCGTCGTGCCCTTAACATCGTGATAACCCGGCGATAGGCGTTGTAAGTGAGAGAAAAGGCGAGCTCGAAAATCCAGAAGCAATTTTTCTGCAGTCCAGATACGGAGAAATGAATTCGCAAGTGCGAAGAGATTTTCGAGCGCAGCGACTCCTAGAAGCAGAACGACCGCGATAGTCAGAACGGCGGCGGGTGATCGAGTAGCGGATGCGGGCAAAACTCGGTTAAGAAACCGTGGCAGAGGGTGCGTGCCGATAGCACTGTCTATTGCAATCTTCAGAGGCAGTGGCGTGAGCAGGCCCAGCGGGGTTGTTAGGAGGCCCAGAAGGAAAATGCTGATGACATGAACCCAGTAGGGTCTCGCCTGCTGCAGAAGCCTTCGAAACAGCGCCAGGTCCGGATGATGCATTTTACCCATTCCTATTCTCGTGTTCGTCCTGCTGAATGAGCCCGAACTTGAATGCTAGATTCACGTTGGTCCTCATAGCCAGTTTCGATAACCACATTTGAATTGCCGATCCAGTGCCGCCTCAAGCCCTCGCAACACTTGTTTCCGCGGACGAGACCTGAAACGTGCCCAGCGGTCGATAAATTTGCGTTCATCACTGATCGTCCAATTAGAACTGAAAACGTACGAGCATTTGCAGGCGTCGAGGCGGACCCGCGCCGATAGAATGTCCAAAAAAAGGCGAGCTCAGATTGCCCACGGGCTTGCCGAGGTTAACGTGATTGAGAACGTTAAACGCATCCACTGCCACGGTTGCGCTCAGGCCCTTCTTCTCATTTTTCTTACGTTTCCCAGTTTTGGCTGTGACTAAGCTGAATGTCTTGGCCAGTCGAAGGTTGAGCGTGGTGGACCCTGGTCCTTCCAGGCTGTTTCGCGGCACGCCGGCCGGCCGAGCATTGGCAAACGTGGTCCCGAAATCGTCCGTTCCAGTTGTCATGGTGTAGGGTTGCCCGGAGCGGACCGACAACGACGCACCGAGGCTGACAGCCTTAGGGGCGTTCAAGGTACCGTAGAAATAAAAAAAGTGCAGAGAGTCGGAGTTAGACCGAGACCACTCGCGGGTCAGATCGTACTGATTCGCGGGAAACGCGGCGATCCCGGCGGTATCATCATAGGATCGGCTCAGCGTGTATTGCGCCATTCCGTTGAAAAAACGGCTGATTCTTGTACGCACGACCAGCTTCAGGGCATTGCTCGTCAGGTTCCCGTCCGATTCGATCTCCCGGAGAGTAGCGATCTCAGGATTGGGGCGCTGGACGTAGAGTGGAGGAAGGGGAGCGTTGAGGTCGCGCGACCGAAACAAATTGAATCCGCGGTCCCCGACGTAGGTGGCCGTGAATGTCGTCGATTTTTGTAGCTGCGTTTCCACACCAAAGCTGTACTGCAGGTTATAAGGCAAACGAAGATCAGGTGCAAAGCGGACAAAGCTGTTTGGAAGCGTCTGAGCCACACCACCGGCCGTGAGTGGGTTTGGATAACTCGGATTCGAGAGGACGATCTGGCCTAAGGTTTGACCATTGAAGCGAAGCATGTCAGCGATCGCCGCCTGGCCGGTAGTCTCGTAGAAGATCCCTGCGCCACCGCGGAATACGACCTTCCTGGATTTCCCCGGAGCGAAAGCGAATGAGAGGCGCGGAGCAAAGTTCTTGGGATTGGAAATGTAGTTCTGCCAGTCATATCGGAGGCCGAAAGCGATCGAAAGTCCCGGGCGAACGCGCATTTCATCCTGGGCAAAAAGACCTAGCTCTTTCTGCCAGTACACCAGTTGACTGGTCCCTTGCTGCTGCACGAAGGAGAAGGGTCTGCCCTGCCGGTAGTCATTGAGGGAAGAGAACTGGAAAGTGCCATCAAAATTCGTCCGGTCATTAAGACTCCAGCGGCTGAGCTCCGGGAGATTGATCCCGACCTTGACCAAGTGTTTGCCATGGGACCAAGACAGCGTATCGGTAAGCTGCAGGTAGTTGCGCAACGCGGTGTAGTTAGTCTGGCCGCCACTCACGAATGCGTCGAGCACCACAATACGGGGCTGTCCCTGGAGCACACTTCGCGTGATACTGTCCGACGTGGTCGCTCGAACAGAGAATTCGTTGATCAGGTTCGGAGTGATCGCGGCTCTGTCGCTGACATAGAAGTAGTGTCTGCTGCTGGATTCATCTGAGGCGGCTTCGGGGAGATTCACTCCTCCGACGCCAATGCCTTTGTCCGACCAGTTGAAGAAGCTGTATCGGATCGCCAGATTGTTGCCCTTACTTATCTGTCGATTTATCCCCACCAAAAAGTAGGTACTGCGCTGGGGATTGGCAAAATTCTGGGTAAGCGTCCCAGAGGGCACCTGGGCGTATACGATCGATTGCCGGTCATCCTGCTTCTGGCTGGCGCTGACCTGGAATGTGGTCTTCTTGCTCTTTCCCAGAGGTCCGCTAAAATAGCCATCGAAAAGCGAGAGACGCTCAGGTGGCCGGGCGTCTGCGAAGGCATTTCGCGCGTCGAGCCTGTAGTCGCGGAACGATGCGTCCAGAGAGCCGTGGTAGTTGGAAGATCCATTTTTAGTGATGATCTCGATCCGGTTCTTTCCGGGGGCTGAATACTCCGCGGAATAAGGATTCTGATTGATCCTTACCTCCTGAATGGCTGACGCCGGGACTCCGACCTCGGAAACCATTACCCCGTCGACGATTAGGACCGCGCCTCCCGAGCCCCCCGACCCCGGCCCCAGCATCTCGGTGACGGCCCGCACGACGTCGTTATCTAGAATCGGTAATGAATCTAGTGCCTGCCTATCCAGCCTAATGATGTCTGCATTCTCGGTAGCCTCACGACTCAGCTGGCCCTGCGGATTCGTCACGTTGATTTCCTCGTGCAGTTCGGCGAGCGGCAGCACGATGCGCAGCGGGGCAGGAGAGCGCGGCCCGACTTTCACATGGTTTTTCAATATCTTGAAACCCTCCTGCTGCACTTCAACCTCATAGCTGCCTGGCGTTACGTCCGTGAACTCGAAGTGCCCTGCCAGATCGGTCGCCGTGGACGGTTCGTTCTCGAGGCTTCCTCCGTGCAGAGTCACTTTCGCTCCTACGATAGCCGCATTGGTCGGATCAAGCACTACGCCGGAAACGCGCAAGACCGCGGCCGGAGTTGTGGGTTCCTGTTCAAAGCTGCTCGAGGAGTTCCGCTGGCTGGCGGCGACTGAGCCCATAGATAGAATGAGCAATCCCAGGAGGGATGCCATTCTGAGCGCCGCGAAGATGTTCCGGGTTCTCTCTACCGCAAGGAGGCCAAACTCGCCGTTTGGAGTAGCAGGTACCCCGCTTGTCCAAACTCGTCCGCAAATCCGCAATTGGCCGTTATCGGTGTGTCCGGGATTTACTCTACAGCTGCTCTGCTTCGCAGCAGAGTTCCCCGAGGTACGCCGGAATTCTTTCGACGATGCACTATCTCGGTCCTTTCTCACATTTGCTCCAATTCTGTCACGAGGTTACGTAGCTGCATCCAGTGCCCACGGGCGCCCGCGCTTCGGGTAAAGTCAGGATCGTCGCCCAACCATCGAGCAGTCATGTACAGCCGGGCAGCCTTAAGGACCCTCTCGAACTCGGCGGGCACGCCTTCGGGCCAACGAGTCCGGACGTAGGTCTCCGTGCATACATCAGCGATCTTGCTTTCCCATCCATCCGTCAGGCAGGCCAGATCGATCAACCCCTCGCCGACGGCAGCGGACTCCCAGTCGATGGGACAGACTCGTCCCTGGTGAAATAAAATGTTGTGCTGGTAATACTCGCCGTGGATGATTGCCGGCACTGAGTCCAACAACGGAGACAGGAAGTCCTCGGCACGCGCATAAAGATGGTGAAGCCAGGATAATTTCCTGTAATTCGGCCCGGCGAAATCGACCGTGCGACTAATCCATCCGAGGTAGTATTCCTTGTCATATCTTTTCAGGAAGCGGAGGCGCTCGTTGCTCAGGAGGCGCTGACTAGTCACATGGAACCGGGCAATCCATCGGGCTGTCTCTGCCATCGCCGCAGGGTCATTCAGCTTTCCGACCCGCAGGCTGCCGTCCAGGTACTCCAAAAAGAGCCAATATTGGCCCGTTTCTGAATCCGTGTAACCGCCGTAAAATCTCGGACGGAACTTGTTCGTCTGCGCCAGGATGTGCCGGTAGGTTGCGATCTCATGCCCCACGCCACCTCGATGTCCGTGACCTGTGTAGTCGACCCCGGCCGTATACTTGCAGAAGAGTCGGCGCGGCTTGCCTCGCCCAATCCGGCAAGTGACGATCTCGCATGGAAATGTCGTCGCGTAAGGTGTGGGTTCACGGCCCAAAAGAGTGAGGGAGCGTCCAGTGACACCTTCGTTCTGGAGAGCCGAGTTGAGACCTCTCTTTAATGCTTCGGTCTTCGGGAGTCCGGAAGCGAAATCATGCATTCGCCTAAACCTCCAGGCCCAAAGCTTGAGTGGAGACAGTTAGCCAGGAGGCGTAGATCCGCAGACGCCTCATCGCCTTTTCCTTCGACCCTGTTGCGAGCCTTACCATCTCCCAACCCACGGCTGAGAGAGTCTTGAATAGCGCTCCGCACACTACCTGCTCCTCAACTCGTCGGAACTCTATGTTTGCCCATGTCCTTCGCGCAGTAGACCAGTAGCTTACGGCATCAATCCCCGCCAGGTCGGTCGCAGGAGCTCCCCAGCCGGCCTCCTCCCAGTCCAAAGGCAAGAACGCAATTCCAGAGGCAGTGTGTCGAATAAGAATGTTTTTAGGTTGAAGATCGCAGTGGACCAAAGTCCACGGAAGGCTTTCACAGCGTTCTTCGACGACGTGCCAGTTTCGTTCCAAGACTTCGAAACAAACCAGCATCGTTTCGAAGGCCGACCGATCTAAGTCGCCCCAATTTCGTTCAGGTAGGCTCTGGCAAAGTCCTAGTCGAGCCGCCCGCAGAATTTCCAGATACCACGCTGGTCCGCGGTTCCGTAGGCGGCCGCGTATCGGCAGATTTGAGGCCGAGCCGTGCAGGAGCGCCAACCAGCTCGCAAAGGCTGTCGGAAAACTCTCTCCCTTTTCTGTAACCTTCGTAATCCCGCCGTCTTCGAGAAATAGCCAGCCGTGGTCTCCGTCACCCTCGTTCATAAAGCCATAACAACGAACTGACTCCATCGAAAGCCGATCAAGAACTTCATTGTATATAAAAGCTTCGAGCTCTCCGTCCGATCGGGGGCACCGCTTGGCAACAATACCGGAGCCTCCCGGACCTACGCCTTCGATCCTGCACACGGTCGATCTCGACGTGCTCTTAAGAAGAGTTACTTCGCCGGGCTCGGAAGAACCAGGCCAAAGCTGCAACCAGGCTTGAACGGCTGGACGCACCTTTTCCACGATCTGCTCTGAGGTGGCTTGCTTAGACAATGGCACTCATCCTTTCCGTTTTTCGCTCCGGGGGCATTTCCCGGGCCAGGCGCCTTGATCAATCCCGTCGCTGTCGTCTTCGTGGCACATAACCTGAGCGCCACCGCGACCCTAATAGGGAGCCAGTCAATCCTTGCCTTCCACGACGGGCCGGATGATCGGGACGCAGCTTGCTATCAACTGGGGTACCGCGTGGGTAGCTCCCCTAAAGAGCCCAGAGACGAGTTGCGCCGATGATTGCTCAACTTCTCTTTCTTGAATTGCGCGGAGAGCCAATGCCGTGGCGGCTTCGCACTCCTGCAAGACAGAGAGACCAAGCAGCAGGCTCATCATCGTCACGGTCGCACAGGCAGTCCACGCGCGAGCAGTGCCTGCCCCAACAGAGATCGCAATCAATGTCGATAAGACTACAAGGCCGATCCCCGAGCATTTCGGCGACACTCTCCACCGCACGAGTTGCCTTCCCTGGCCGTGCTCTTCGGCAACCATCCGCAAACGCGCTGATCCCAGTAGTCCGCTG
>WNFC01004683.1_pt1 | contig 22819 bp, 14 predicted proteins | sample 5400541 | NCBI WGS metagenome assembly WNFC01 (sample SAMN13153342, study PRJNA577476) | soil metagenome | isolation source: 120 cm saprolite under Douglas fir tree site 2 hole 2 replicate 1 | place: USA:California | collected 2015-04-18
ATGAAATACGAGGCAGCAGTTCCCTCTGCTTGCGCCAGCAAGCCTTCGAGATCGGTGTGGTACGCTTTAGCACAATCGACGACCCATAAGTTCAGAGGCCCGTCGGAGTCGAGTGCGCGCGTTGCCGCTTGCCGCGCTTCCCGGTGGAAATAGAAGAGATCAAGCAGATCGGTTTCCGTGTACACGCTTGCACAAACAATAAATGCGTGTTCGACGCCGTCGCGCGAGAAATCCCCTAGTTTCTGAGTAACCGCGGAACTCACATCGGCGACCACCTGAATCTTCAGGTCTTCAAACGAGATCGAGCGGGGTTGAACCATATGGGCCATTTCCACGGGTACCAACACGGAAATTACCTCCACTCCGGCACGCACGAATCTCTCGACGGTGCGCTCCGTCATGGAGCGTCCTAGTACGTCGATGCAGGCCAGCGGTTCCGCCAGCGGCCGTTCCCGTTCACTTCCTAGCGGCGCACTCGAGCGAACTCCCTCGAATTCCGCCCCAATCACTACAATGGCTCCAAGCCCCACTGACTGTGTCCTCTCTCGTTTCTGATTCGGGATCTCTGTCCCTGTTACAGTCTTTACCTGCTTACCGCGCGGCATACGAGGGTGAGAATTGAGACCCATCGTTCCTTTCCGAAGATGACGATTCGCTGACTTGATTCGCAGACGCCCGGCGCAGGATTCTCCGCTTCGGAAAGAGCAGATCGCGCATCTTCATCTTCGCTTTGTGCAATTGTGATTTCGAATTGCCTACCGAGCAGTCCAGCATCTTGGCAATCTCGTGATGCTGATAACCTTCAACCTCGTGAAGCGCGAAAATCTTTCGGCAGCCTTCCGGGAGTTCCTGCATGGCACGGCGCAAGGCAATCCGGTCAATCGCACCAAACAGACTTGGATCCGCCTTCCCTACGTCGCGACGCAAAGATGGCGAGTCTGACGATACGGGTTCGTCAAGAGACAGTATCGGGGGCGCTTTGCGGCGGCGCAGCTTCATCAGCACGGTGTTCACCGCGACCCTGTACAGCCAGGTAGAGAACGCGGAGTCGCCCCGGAAGGAACCTACACTGCGAAATACCTGCAAGAAAGCCTCCTGGGTCAGGTCTTCGGCGTCGGCTACGTCTTTCGTCATCAGAAGACATACGGAATACACACGCTTCTTATGGCTCTGGAAGAGCGTGGCAAAGGCCTGCTCGTCGCCACTTTGTGCGCGCTGAACCAGGCTACGTTCGTGGTCTCGGTTAGGTTCTTCCCTGACCGGAATTACATTGCTGGGTGTTGTCGCGGAAATCACGCAAGTCGCCACTGTAGTCTCCTTCCAACTAGGGTGCTTGTCTGTTTGCTCTCCACGATTCCGGGAGCATTCATCATCCGAAATGAGAGTAGCGATTGTGCGACTTTCGTCCCATCAGGGTGCTCCTGTAATTGAATGCCAGACTTGCTGTACCTCGGCTCCGGCAGGGGACCAAAACGTATGGTTGGGAAAGTGGTGTTGCAAAAGCGGCCGGATCATTCGCAGCCCAGGCGTATGCCAGTGCTTGCGACTGATCCGGCCGCTTCCTGCGGGGGAAGGCATGATTACGCTGAAAGGCGAGCTGTTAGTAAAGGCGGAAGCCCACCTCCACACTAATTTGCACGTTCACCGGCCGGCCATCTTTGAGAGCGGGCTGGAAGCGCCATTGCTTCACTGCTTCTACGGCTTTTGTATCCAGTCCAAATCCCAGGCCACGAACGACACGAATGTCGCGCGGATGCCCTTGGTCGTCGACGATTAACCAAAGTATGCACGTTCCCTGGGTTTTCGCGTTACGCGCCTCCTCCGTATATTCGGGATCTGGTGCCGAAAGCGCTTGTGGAGCGGAGATTCCTCCACCCACTTTGAACACGCCTCCGCCGATGCCTCCACCGCTGCCGGCGCCTACACCGGGTCCGTGGCCTACACCCACGCCGCCCCCCGATCCAGAGCCAATGCCGCCACCTGAACCCGTTCCATTGGAGGGAGGAGCGGAAGGAAGCGCTGCTGCCGATGGATTGCCCAGATTCGGCATATGATTTGAAGCGAGATGGACTTGCGGAGGAATAACCACCGTCGGCTCAACCGCGAGCTTTGGATGCTGGTTGCGTACAATAATCTGCGGTGGAGTGATTTGCTGCATCGCGGGTTTTGGCAGTCTTCCCTTGATAGCTGGCAATTTGTCGTGGTCGCCACCACCGCCGCCGCCGCTGGCGACTTTCTTCGCTACCGGCAACGCATAGGAATCCGGCGAGGGAGCGATTAGCGTGACAGTCTCGTGCTCCTGAACTTTCTGCACAACTTGATGGCCGAGAGTTGCACTGGCCAGGATTAAAGCCAGCAATACGATATGCACTGCTGCCGATCCTGCAAGACCATTGGATCGGTAGTTATTAAACTGCCCCCAGATTGCGTCCGGACCGAGCGCTTTCTGCGGCCGCGATCGCGAAGGCACCGGTCTCATCACTCGCTCGCGGCCTCCGTAAAGCAGTGCCGATGAAGTAACTGGGAAAAACGTATCAGCGGCGTTGCGAGAATTTTCCTGATTCGGCATTGGCGCTCCTAAAAACTCCCCGGTAAAGAATCCACACCCCGTAAAAATCGCAAAGGGCGACTAACTACAGTCGCCCGGCCAGAAGCAGCACGAGCAACACTACGACCATTAAGCCGAGACCACCGCTGGGGTAATAGCCCCAAGATCGGCTGTAGGGCCAAGCTGGCAGGGCTCCCACCAACAGCAGCACCAGAAGAATAAGTAGAATCGTCGACATGAAACCCTCCATTTTTTATCTTGTTGAACAAATAGGCCCGGTAAAAAAGCCGGGCCATACCCGTTGAACTACTGATCGTTTCGCGCATGTTCCTTGGACTGACCGGAATACTTCCGGACCGCGTCGAGGAAGGGCTCACTGGAAGCCTTAGCGCGAACTCTTCCGTCTAAGATCTCCTGAAAAGGAACGAATGTTCCGTACAGAAGTCGGGTTTCGTCTTTGTCCTGCGTTATCGCAGAACCGTTCAAGTCGATTCCTGCGAAGACTCCGCGGGCTCGAGAGTAGGTCAACACTTCTGCCTTCATCTTCCAGTCCGTATCGGCGGCAGCGTCGCGTCCGACGGGACCGGCGGCGGCTGAGGCGTCCGCGCCCAACTTAAATTTGCTGGACAACAGATGCTGCATTCCCTGTTCATTCATGACAACCATAACAAGATCGACGGCCTGACCACCTAGCTGCAGGCCCCAGCTTCCGCCCGTAATGGTGATCGGCGCAGGAGCGCTCCAACGGCCATCTTCCGTGCGGCAGGTAGCGACGCCTTTGCCGTGACTGCCACCGAAACCTATCGCAATCTTCACCATCGAAGGCACCACGGCGATGCATTTTGCGTCGGTCATCACCTTGTTTGGAATCGCTTTGTCCGGCGTGTCCATGATCTCAGTCAAAACTCGGGTGGATGCATCGAGGCGCTTCTCAATGTCCGAACTATCCTTGTCCGCGGACCATGCCATCCCGGCGAACAACAGCAGGCTGGAACCGAGCAGCATGAGACATCTCGGCAATGGAGTGCGAATCTTCGTCGTCATAGGTAGACCTCTTCTGTGCTCGAAGCGAGCAGCCGTTTTATTCCCACGCACGCCAGCTTAACTTTCGCGTGGTGAGTGTTCCATCCGGTTCAAGCTGTAAAGTGAATCGAGGGAGGCCGCAGGACTAGGGGAATGCTTCAGATCGCCTAACGTGAATAAACAGCCAAACTACAGTCTCGCTGGTATTGCTTGCTGGCCGCCGGAAGAAATTGAAGCTGACGCAAGCTTTTCGTGGCACCTGAAGATTTGTGAAGTCTTCACAACGCGTCCCATCAGGCGGCGGGCCTTGCATTCGCAAGAACTTCCGGGGAAGAAGCGACGTCTTCGGCTCGCGTGTCTTCCATAATCTTTTTGGCGCGCGCCATCTCGCTGGACGTTTCACAATGAACTGCGACCAGGATTCCGCCCTTCGACAGCCGCCCTTCATATCTGTTTGCCGCGGGTTCGGAGATTCCCACCCCAACCAAAGACCCCGCAAACCCGCCCAGAGCGCAGCCCACGCCTATCCCCGCAAGAGCTGCAACGACTGGGCCGGCTGCGATCACAGGACCAATGCCGGGAATCGCCAACGCTCCCGCACCCACCAGCCAGCCTAGCGCCCCTCCGACTGCCGCCCCCGATCCAACTCCTACCGCTGCCCCTTCTGGCGCCTTCGTACTGTTTTCAGTCACCAGTTCCTTGCTGCTATTGTCCGGCAGCAGGACAGAAATATCCGAACTCGAAAATCCTGCGTCTTTGAAAGCAGTGACGGCGGATTCCACATCACTTTTGGTCAGATAGATTCCAGACACCGATTTGCTTTTCGCCATTGCTCCACATCCTTATCGCACGAGCTTGTGGGATACGACCACCGAGGAGCGGCCTCTTGAGATCATGAACCGAGCCAGGCAGAACAAGCGGACTCTCCATAGAAATATGATTGGGCCATAAGCCCGCTAAAACCAATCGGGGAAAGTCCTGATATCGAAGACGCCCTATCGGAGGGGTTTTTTGAATGGTTTCTGCGATAGCAATGCCGAAAGCAAATCTTATCGATGGCCGGAGGTCAGGAAGCCAAATTCAAACTTTCTGACGAGCACTCCCGCGAGGTAGCATCCAGGGCGAAAATCGCGGTGACTCGGGTACCTCCTTTTCCAGACTCAATCTGCAACTCTCCGCCTAACTGGCGCACTCGCTCCCGCATGCCTTGAATACCCACTCCCGCGCGGGGCATTGGCGTTGACATTCCTTTGCCTCGGTCGCGAATTTCGAGTTTGAGATGGTCCATATTGCGCGTGATGACGATGCCAGCAGACTTACTCTCCGAATGACGGTGAATATTCGTCAGGCACTCTTGCACGATGCGGAAGATTGCGGTTTCGAACTCGGCCGGGAGCCGGCCCACGTTCGGGTCCAATTCGAGGTCTACGTCAAGTTTGCTTCGTTCAGCGAATCCCTCGACATACCAGCGCACCGCTGAATGCAGCCCAGCTTCGTCGAGCAGCGGCGGATGCAGCAGGTGGGACATTGTTCTCAAGTCGCTTGATAACTCGTCCACTAAGCGCAGGCTTTCGGTGATTTGCACGGCCAGCTCGGAATCCTTCTGCCGCAGCGCCGCCTCTACCGGAACCAGGATCAGATTCAACGCGACCAACAACTGACCGGCCGTGTCATGCAGTTCGCGAGCGATTCTCCGCCTTTCGTCGTCCTGCATGCGCAAGAGCCTCCCTGAAAGCATGCGCAATCTATCCTGAGCGCGATCAAGCTCAAGGGTGCGTTCCTTGACCCGCGTTTCCAACTGCTCGTGAGCTTCCCTCAGCGCCGCTTCGGAAGACTTCCGCTCACTGATATCTCTGCATACGCCCATCATGCTCTGGGGACGGTGCGCGGAATCATAAATGACCTGCCCTTGCGCTTCCATCCAGCCAGTGCTTCCATCGGACCTTACCTGGCGGTACTCCGCATGATATTTGCCGTCGCCTTGCAGTGCCTGCTGGATAGCTTGCCGAACGCGCTCGCGGTCTTCGCTGCTGATGCTTTCCAGAAACGCGTCAAAGCTCCCGCTAAACGATCCGGGGAACTGCCCATGGATCCTTTCCATGTTTTCCGACCAGCGAACGTTACCGCTTTCCATGTCCCAATGCCAGGTGCCGACATGGGCGGCCTCCAGGCAGAAGCGGATTCTTTGTTCGCTTTCCCGCAGTGCCTGTTCAACCTGTCTGGTCCGGGTGACATCGCGAGCAATTTTCGAAGCGGCCACGATTCTGCCGGACGAATCCTTTACCGGCGAGACAGTCAAAGATACGAGAACTCGCTCTCCGCCTTTTGCGATCCGGATCGTCTCGAAATGGTCAATCCGCTGCCCCGATCTCAGCCGGTTCAGAATGTCTTTTTCCTCAGCCTGCAATTCAGGGGGAATAAGGATCGTGATCGACTTTCCCAGGACCTCCTCTTCTGTGTATCCAAAGATCCGTTCCGCACTGGTATTCCAGCTGGTAATGATTCCGTTCAAATCTTTCGTGATAATCGCGTCATCGGAACTCTGCACAATCGCGGCCAGTCTCGAACCGACTCCCTCGGAACTCTTCTGTTCCGTAATGTCCACACAGGAGCCCACGTAACCCTGCAATACTCCATCGCCGCTGAGGCGAGGCTCACCGTGACTCAGCACCCAGCGATACTCTCCATCCGCGCGGCGCAACCGATATTCCATTTTGAAGGGCAGCCGCGACTTGATAGAGGAGCGATAAGTATCGAGACACTGCTGAAGGTCATCGGGATAAATTCCCTCGGTCCAGCCGTCCCCGATTTCTTGCCGTAACGTTCTTCCCACGAACTTAAGCCATGACGGGTTAAAATAAGTCGACAGACCATCGGGATCCGAGACCCAAACCATGGCAGGGACGGCATCCGCGGTGATCATTTCATCTGGCAATCGGATTGTTCCCATGGGTTGTTCCAGCGCGCTCCGAAAAGCTCTCATTCCGCGTACACCCGTCTAAAACGGCGCTGGCCTCTCGCAAGCCGGAAGTATACGGAATCGTGAGCTCGACCAGAGTCCCAGGATTGGCATTGGTCAGCCGTAATTCTCCGCCAAATTCTTTGGCGCGCTGTTTCATGCCTCCGATGCCAACCCCAACGCTGCCGGGCTCAAGGTCGACAATCTTCTTGCCGATTCCCTTGCCATCGTCGCGTACCGCAACGACGATCAGCCCATTTTTTTGAGTCAGGCTAATGCCCACTTTGCGCGCTCCCGAATGCCGGAAGACATTGGTCAGTGCCTCTTGAACGATCCGGAAAACTGCGGTCTCCACCTCCGACGACAACCTCGGAAAATCCATGGGTTGGACGTCGAGAGAGGTTTCGATGCCGCTGCGCTTGGAGAGCCCCTCCACATACCAGGACAGCGCCGACATCAATCCAACTTCATCCAGCAAAGGCGGATGTAAAAGGTGCGACATGGTGCGGACCTGCTGAATGGCGCGATCGACAATGCTGCTAGCCTGAGACCACGCATCATCGCCGGAGCCGCCGGCGGTTTTTTGCAGCAGCATTTTGTCCAATACCATCTTGGCCACTGCAAGCTCCTGCCCTAACCCGTCGTGCAGATCGCGCGCGATCCGGCGTCGCTCTTGATCCTGCATGGTCATCAGGCGGATGGAAAGGCGCCGCAATTCGTCGGTTCTGCGATCCACCATCCTTTCCAGTTCGGCGGCATTGTCGCGAATCGATTGTTCCAGCAGCTTACTATCGTGAATGTCCGAACAAGTTCCGTACCACTTAACGATTCGCCCTTCCGGATCTCGAATCGGAACTGCACGTGAGCGAAACCAGCGGTAGGTGCCATCTTTGGAACGCAGTCGATACTCCGATTCGTAACTTCCTCCCGACTGAACGCACTGCGCCCATCCCGATTTGACCCGATCGATGTCGTCACTGTGCACATGCTCGAACCAGTTGATAGGTTCAGATTCGGTTTTGGCGCCCGTGTAATCGTGAAAACGCTCGCTGACGTACTCGTAACCACCGTCCGCCTGGCTGCTGAAGATCACATCTGGCGCCGTGCTAACAATGGCGTCCAATTCCTGATTCTTCCCTATCAGCTCGATGTTCAGTTGAAGCAGCAATTCCGCCTTGCGGGCCAACTCCTCAGTGCGCTCCAGCACACGCTGTTCCAAGTCGCGATTCAGCGTTTCGAGCTGCCGCGTCTTGCGGTGCAGGTCGGCAAACACTCGCACTTTCGCGCGTAGCATTTCTGGAACGACGGGAACGGAGATGTAATCGACTGCTCCGTGTTCGTATCCTTTGAGCTGGTCCAGATCGGTCAAATGCACGGCTGACACAAAAATGATCGCAGTCCGTTGAAAACGTGGATGCTGGCGGATCATTGCCGCCAGTTGAAAACCATCGAGCTCGGGCATGCTCACGTCCATCAGCACCACGGCAACGTCGGTCTTGAGCAGAAGCTCGAGCGCCTCCTTCGCCGAATTGGCTTTGATCAGGTTCTCGCCCAGTCCACCGAGCATAACCTCATAGCTGAGCAGCTTGGCGGGCTGATCGTCTACCATGAGGATGTTGACCTTCTCGTTATTGCCCATTAAGTTTTCTCCCGAGCGGTTCCGGGTCGCCAAATGCATGCTTCCACGAAGAACTGTTACCGGTGAAGCCACATGCGCAGAGACGATAACAGCTGCTCGGTATTCACGGGTTTGGCCAGATACTCAGACGCTCCTGCTTCCAGACATTTCTCGCGGTCCCCCTTCATCGCTTTCGCGGTCAGTGCGATGATCGGCAGGCGACGGAACGATGCGTTCTGCCGGATCACCTGCATGGTTTCGTACCCATCCATCTCGGGCATCATGATGTCCATAAGGACGATCGCGATATCCGGAGTCGATTCCAGCTTGGCAATCGCTTCGCGGCCCGTTCCAGCGGTGATCACGGTCATGCCGCGCCGCTCGATCACGCTGCTGAGGGCGAAGATATTGCGCACGTCATCATCCACCACCAGCACCTTTTTCCCCACCAACGCATCGTCGGAATGGTGCAAGTGGTCAAGCAATCTCTGCTTCTCCGCCGGCAGATCAGACACCACACGATGCAGGAACAGCGCAGTCTCATCGAGCAGCCGTTCCGGAGACTCCACGCCCTTGACCACAACGCTGCGGGCCAGCGAATGCAGGCGGGCATCCTCTTCCGGAGAAAGCTCCTTGCCGGTAAATACCACGACCGGCAAATCGCGCAGGGAGGGAATGTCACTGAAGCGCTCCAGCACGTCGAAGCCTGAAATGTCGGGCAGACGCAAATCCAGAACGACGCAGTCGAAGGCTTGCTCTTTCGCGATCTCGACTGCTTCCGCTCCGGTAGACGCCAGGGTGACGTCAATATCGTCGTAACCTAACAGTTCCTTGATACTCAGTTGTTCGGCCGGGTTGTCTTCCACCACCAGCAGCCGCTTCCGCCGGGGAGCTGAATATTCCTTAATACGCGACAATGCGGTTTCCAGCCCTTCCGGCGTGGTGGGTTTGGTAACAAATGCAAATGCCCCACGCGCCAGACCATGATGCCGGTCCTCATCCAGCGTCAACATCTGAACCGGAATGTGCCGGGTCGTCGGATCCTGCTTCAAGTGATTGAGCACCGTCCAGCCCAGCATATCGGGCAGGAAAACATCCAGGGAGACTGCAGTGGGATGATACTCATGCGCCAGCGCGAGCGCTTCCGCACCGCGATTGGCGATCAGAACCTTAAAGCCCTTGTCTCGTGAGAGATCGCACAGCACCCGCGCATAGTGAGGATCGTCCTCCACAATCAGCAGAATGGCGTCGCCGGGTTGGAGATTGTCCCGGTCGTCCGGAATCTTCTCTATAGCGTGCTCGGCGACGACCGCGACGGAAAGCTGTGCCGGCGAAATGGACAAGGACGACATTCCTTGCACCCCGGCAGCGATAGATGCCGCGCTCGACGTGGAAGGACCCACATAGGTTTGCGGCAAGTACAGGGTGAAAGTGCTGCCACGACCGGGAGCGCTGCGCAGCTGTATTTCTCCGCCCAGCAGACTGGCCAGTTCGCGGCTGATTGCCAGACCCAGACCGGTGCCGCCGAACTTGCGGCTGGTGCCGGCATCTGCCTGTTGGAAGGCCTCGAAGATGATGCGCTGCTTTTCGAAAGGAATACCAATACCAGTATCGGAAACTTCAAAGGCTATGACGGAGGCGGTCTTCGAGAGGATCGGGTGCTCTTCGCTCCAGCCATTCTTAGCCGCAGACACAGCTAGGCGCACGCCTCCATTCTCGGTGAACTTGAAGGCATTCGAGAGCAGGTTCTTCAACACTTGCTGCAACCGCTTGGCGTCGGTAACTACACTGCGAGACAGGTGCGGGTCGGTCTGCACCTCGAAGTCGAGATGCCGGTTCTCTGCCTCGTGGCGGAACGGACGTTCCACCGCGTCAAGCATGCTGGCGAAGAAGACTTCCTCCGCCTCCACCGATACGGTTCCCGATTCGATCTTCGACAGATCGAGGATGTCCGTGATCAGGTTCAGCAAGTCCGTTCCAGCGCCATGAATCGTGCGCGAAAACTCGACTTGCTTTGGCGTCAAGTTGCCGTCGGGGTTATCGCTGAGTTGCTGGCCCAGTACCAGGATGCTGTTGAGAGGAGTCCGCAACTCATGTGACATGTTCGCCAGGAATTCAGACTTGTATTTGGAAGTAAGAGCCAGTTCTTTGGCCTTGTCTTCCAAAGCGCGCCGGGCTTGCTCAATTTCCTGGTTCTTGCGTTCGACTTCGACGTTCTGTTCGGCGAGCTGCTGCGCTTTCTGCGCCAGTTGCTCGTTCGTCTGCTGCAACTCTTTTTGCTGCACCTGAAGTTCAGTAGCCAATTGCTGCGACTGCTTCAACAATCCTTCGGTCTGCATAGTGGCTTCGATACTGTTCAGCACGATCCCGATGCTGGCCGTGAGCTGTTCAAGAAACGCCAGTTGCGAGGTGGTGAAACTGCTTAGCGAAGCCAGCTCAATGACTGCTTTGACTCGGTCCTCGAATAATACGGGGAGGACGATCACGTTTCGCGGCACGGCCTCGAACAAACCGGAGCGGATGGCAATCGTGTTGGGCGGCAAATCTGATATCAGCATTCGCCGTTTTTCCGCCGCGCATTGTCCTACTAGACCTTCGCCTAGTTTCAGACGGCGCAAATGTCCCTCGTCTCCATCGCCGGCGAAGGCTGACAGCAGCACCATCTCGGACGATTCCTCGCCTCCCATCTGGTAGATCACCCCTTGTTGTGCGCTGACCAGAGGCGCCAGTTCGGACAGAAGCATGCGTCCGACCGTCGCCAGATCGCGTTGCCCTTGCAACATCCCAGTGAAACGGGCCAGGTTCGTCTTGAGCCAGTCTTGCTCGGTGTTGCGATCCGTGGTTAAGCGGAGGTTATCGATCATCGTATTGATGTTGTCTTTCAACTCTGCCACCTCGCCGCTCGCTTCCACCTGAATGGAACGGGTGAGATCGCCCTTGGTAACGGCGGTGGCAACCTCGGCGATGGCGCGCACCTGGTTGGTCAAATTATCCGCCAGCAGGTTGACGTTGCCGGTGAGATCTTTCCACGTGCCGGCAGCGCCGGGCACGTTCGCCTGGCCGCCAAGCCGGCCTTCCACGCCCACTTCGCGTGCCACCGTGGTTACCTGATCTGCGAAAGTGGCCAGCGTGTTCGTCATGTTGTTGATGGTTTCGGCGAGCGCCGCCACTTCGCCCTTCGCGTTCACCGTTAGTTTGCGTGTCAGTTCGCCGTTCGCGACCGCCGTCACGACCTTCACGATGCCGCGGACCTGTTCCGTCAGGTTGGCGGCCATCACGTTCACATTGTCAGTGAGATCCTTCCAAGTTCCGGCCACGCCCGGGACCTGCGCCTGGCCTCCAAGTTTGCCTTCCGTGCCCACTTCGCGAGCCACGCGGGTCACTTCGGCTGCGAACGCATTGAGCTGATCCACCATCGTGTTGATGGTGTTCTTAAGTTCGAGAATTTCTCCCTTCACGTCGACTGTGATCTTGCGCGACAAATCGCCGCGGGCGACGGCAGTAGTCACTTCCGCGATGTTACGAACCTGGCCGGTGAGGTTACCGGCCATCGAGTTAACGGAATCTGTTAAATCCTTCCACGTACCGGCAACGCCGGGGACATTGGCTTGTCCACCGAGACGGCCTTCACTTCCCACTTCGCGAGCCACCCGCGTCACTTCGCCGGCGAACGCGTTGAGCTGATCCACCGTTGTGTTGATGGTCTCCTTGAGCAGCAGAATTTCGCCGCTAACGTTCACCGTGATTTTCTTGGATAGGTCGCCGCTGGCAATAGCCGTGGACACTTCGGCGATGTTACGAACCTGGCCAGTAAGATTGCTGGCCATCGAGTTGACAGAATCCGTTAAATCCTTCCAAGTGCCGGCGACGCCGGGCACTTGCGCCTGGCCTCCAAGTTTTCCGTCGGTACCCACTTCACGGGCTACGCGCGTTACTTCCGAAGCGAACGCGCGCAGCTGATCGACCATCGTGTTCAGCGTGTCTTTGAGTTCGAGAATTTCGCCTTTTACGTCGACCGTGATCTTGCGCGACAAATCGCCACGGGCCACAGCGGTTGCCACTTCCGCGATATTTCGCACCTGGCCGGTAAGGTTACTGGCCATGAAGTTGACGTTGTCTGTGAGATCCTTCCACGTTCCGGCGACCCCTGGCACCTGCGCTTGGCCGCCCAACTTGCCTTCCGTACCCACTTCGCGAGCCACGCGCGTTACTTCGCCGGCGAATCCGTTGAGCTGATCCACCATCGTGTTAATGGTGTTCTTGAGTTCGAGAATTTCGCCCTTCACATCGACGGTGATCTTGCGCGACAAATCGCCCCGGGCCACAGCCGTAGTGACTTCAGCGATGTTTCGGACCTGGCCGGTCAAGTTTCCGCCCATCGAGTTCACGGAGTCCGTCAAGTCCTTCCACGTTCCTGCGACTCCCGGGACGTTAGCTTGCCCTCCGAGACGCCCCTCCGTACCTACTTCACGAGCCACGCGGGTTACTTCGCCAACGAAGCGGTTGAGCTGATCCACCATTGTGTTCAGTGTTTCTTTCAGCTGAAGAATTTCTCCGCGAACATCGACCGTAATTTTGCGCGACAGATCGCCATTGGCAATGGCAGTTGCCACCTCGGCGATATTTCGCACCTGGCCAGTGAGGTTACTGGCCATGAAGTTGACGTTGTCCGTGAGATCTTTCCAGGTGCCGCCGACACCGGGCACCTGCGCCTGTCCACCCAGCTTGCCTTCTGTACCTACTTCGCGGGCCACGCGGGTCACTTCGCCGGCGAACGCGTTGAGCTGATCCACCATCGTGTTGATGGTATCTTTCAGTTCGAGAATTTCACCTTTTACATCGACCGTGATTTTGCGGGACAAATCCCCACGCGCCACGGCCGTGGTGACTTCAGCAATATTTCGTACCTGAGCCGTGAGGTTCCCGGCCATGGCGTTGACGGAATCCGTAAGATCCTTCCACGTACCGGCCACGCCCACCACGACGGCCTGGCCGCCCAACTTTCCATCCGTACCGACTTCACGAGCCACGCGGGTTACTTCGGAGGCGAACGAGCGGAGCTGGTCCACCATGGTATTGATAGCTTCTTTAAGCTGGAGAATTTCTCCGCGAACATCGACGGTAATTTTGCGGGAGAGATCACCGCTCGCGACAGCCGTCGCGACTTCAGCAATATTGCGAACCTGGCCAGTGAGGTTGCTGGCCATCGAGTTAACGGAATCTGTTAAGTCTTTCCAGGTACCGGCCACGCCCGGCACTTGCGCTTGACCGCCCAGTTTGCCGTCCGTGCCGACTTCGCGCGCCACGCGCGTCACCTCGGCGGTGAATACGCCGAGCTGTTGAATCATGGTGTTGACGATATCTGCGGAGCGCAGGAACTCGCCTTCCAGCGGCCGGCCGTCCACATCCAAGCGTACGGTTTGGGTAAGATTTCCCTGGGCTACGGCTGCGATGGCGCGGGTTACACCTTCTGTAGGCCGGAGCAAATCCTCAACCAGCGTATTGATGGAGACTTCCATCTCGCCCCACGCGCCTCTGGATTCATGAAAGCGGGTGCGCTCGCGCGTCCTGCCTTCCTTGCCCACCACCTGTCCAACACGCTTCAGTTCCTCTGCCATCTGCTGGTTAGCGGCCACGATGGAATTAAAAGTGTCTGCGATTTTTCCCGGCAGTCCGGTCCAGGAGCCCGGAAGGCGGACGGAGAAATCGCCATTCCGCATGGTTTGCAGACTGGCCAGAATCGTGCTCAGGTCGCCGGAGGCTCGCTCGCCGGCCTGTTCTTCTACGGCACCAGAATTTCCGTTTCGCCCGTTCTTCGGATCTTCGTCGGGCGCGCGATTGGCAACGGCAGACGTAACGTCCCGGTTGCTTTTCTTCATAAATAGCTCCTGAGCTGAGGGAGGGGCCGGCATTTTATCAAAATCTTCATCGCTTGTTCTATTAAACTCCCGGAGTATGCGCCGGCCAGCGAACGGCTCTGTTGAAGGACAAAGGCAGGCGCCGACGCTCCCGCATAACAGGCGCCACGGGAGGACACATTTCCGAGATCAGGATCAACCCGATACATTTCTAATGAATGTAGTTAGAGAAATTCACGGACTGAACACTAGATTGTTAACACGGAAAACTGTAGCCTGACTCTAGGGTCTTTACTGTAGGTGGCGCAAACAAAGGCGACTTGCGAAGCCTTCTGCGGCATGCGACACGCTTGATTTTAGGCAGTGACTCTCCATTCCACTCTCCATTCCACTAACCTCTTGATAAGCTTGGACTACCGGAGTGCTTGATGAGTTGCTTTTCCTGATGGCACGGAACAATCGTGGGGGCGGCGCTGCCGTTGGAATTCTCACAACCGATGGGCGTAATACCATAGGCTGGGTAGAGCCGCCGCCGATCTTTGCGAAAGAATTCAGCGCAAGACCGATTCTATGATTCTTTTTCGTTGGTTCCCTGCCCCGTGCCGCCTTCTGGTCGAAACGCCTCTTTAGATTCTGCTCCTCATGCGATCTCATTTCCTTTTTTTCCTTTTTTCTTTTCAAACAGTAGGGTGATCCCCGTATGTTCCCGCTATCTTCACAATTATTACTATCGGAGATTACTTAGCGGATGACTAGGCAAGATGACGACTCACGAAACCCGACTGACAATCGCGAGTCGTGGACAAGTGGTGCAGCCACAACCTGAAGTTGTAGACTGCAAGACACGCGAGAATAATTCCTGGTCCGGCGACCTTACGGCTTCGCCACGGGAGGTCCCATGCGCTTTCCTACTATCAGGTGGTAGGCGAGAAGCGCGTCTTGCGGAGTGATTTGGAACGCCGCGCCGAGGTGCTGGGCGAAAGCGTGGCGGGCAACGTTGAAAAATCGTGGGAGTCCGGATCGGAGAGGGGATTACAGCGCTTGGTGCAGCGCTTCGCCAACCGCGAAGACCTGCTCGGCGTCGCAGTCTACGACCGCCAGGGTAAAGCGGTAGCGATTACTTCCGAGTTGGGGCAGGTCCTGAAAGCGATGCCACGTGACGTCACCCAGGCTATGACAGATCGGCATGGAGAGAGTTCGTTCGTCCGCCTAGGACAAAATCCTGTGCACATTTTCGCATTGCCCTTGCGCCGGCAGGATGAGGTGGTGGGTGGGCTGGCGGTGGTGCACGATGCCAGGTACATCCGCGCACAAAGCCTGCGCACATGGCGCGAAGCGTTTGTAAGAGTCCTGGTCCAGGTTTTGCTGATCGTTTTCATCACCCTCCTGATCGTGCGCTGGAGTATTGCCGGACCAATTGCGAGAGCCGCGCAGTGGATGCGCGCGCTTCGCATGGGCAGGGTTTCCTCACGCCAACAAATGCCGGACTTGGATCTGTTCAGACCTTTGGCCTGGGAAGTTGTGACGCTGGCAGAAAGCCTGAGCCAGGCACGCAGTGCCGCGGAAAACGAGGCCCGCCTGCGGGAGGCTTCGGAATCCAGGTGGACGGCAGACCGGCTGGCGGTTCAACTCCAAAGCCGTTTGGACGGGGGTCGGCTGTTTGTAGTTTCGAATCGCGAGCCCTACATGCACCGGCACAACGGCAAATCGCTGGAAGTGACTGTGCCGCCCAGCGGCCTGGTAACCGCTCTCGAGCCAATCCTCAACGCCTGCGACGGAACCTGGATCGCGCACGGCAGCGGAGCGGCCGACGCCGAAGTAGTGGACGCGCAGGATCGGCTGCGCGTGCCTCCGGATGATCCCCGCTACACGCTACGTCGCGTGTGGCTGAACAAGGAGGAGGAGGAAGGCTACTACTACGGATTTGCCAACGAGGGTCTTTGGCCGCTTTGTCACATCGCGCACACGCGCCCCATCTTTCGGGCACAAGACTGGGAGCACTATCAAGAGGTGAATCGCAAGTTCACCGCTGCGGTGCTCGGGGAGATCAAGGACATCCCCAAGCCCGTAGTGCTGGTGCAGGACTACCACTTCGCTTTGCTGCCACAAATGATCAAGGAGAACCGGCCGGACGCGCGCGTGGCTATTTTCTGGCATATCCCGTGGCCCAACCCGGAAGCCTTCGGTATCTGTCCCTGGCAGCGGCAACTGGTGGACGGACTGTTGGGAGCGGATCTCATCGGATTTCACATTCAATCGCATTGCAACAACTTCCTGCAGACGGTGGACCGGGTTGTGGAATCACGCGTCGACTGGGAGCACTTCTCCGTGTCGCGTCAGAACCACCGGACAATTGTTCATCCCTTCCCCATCAGCGTAGCTCTTACCGAGGATGAATCCCCGGACAGCGATCGATATGGGGCAAATTACGTGGACCGCTCGGCCTTAATGCATGACATTGGGGTGGACGCCCCCTTTGTAGGGATCGGCGTTGACCGGGTGGATTACACCAAAGGAATCCAGGAGCGATTCCACGCGGTCGAACGATTCCTGGAAAAATATCCAAAATACCGGCAACAATTCACCTTCGTGCAAATCGGAGCGCCCAGCCGCACCCACATCAAGCGGTACCACGACCTGATGGCAGAGCTGGAAGCGGAAGCGGAACGGATCAATTGGCGGTTTCAGACGGGCAAGTGGAAGCCCATCGTATTTCTGAATCGCCAGCACAATCATGAGGAGATCGAACGCTATTATCTCGCTGCCGATCTCTGCATGGTGACATCGCTGCACGACGGCATGAACCTGGTGGCGAAGGAATTTCTCGCCGCGCGGCGCGACGAACGCGGCGTACTGATCCTGAGCCAGTTCACCGGTGCCGCACGCGAACTGCGGGACGCCTTGCTCGTGAATCCATACGACATTGACCAGACAGCGGAAGCCATTCGGGTTGCTTTGGAGATGGAACCCGAAGAAAAACAGATGCGGGTACACCGCATGCGCAGAGTCATCAAAGAACAGAACATTTATCACTGGGCTGGGAGCCTGATCACGGAACTCTGCGAGCTTAGGCTCGATACGGCTGATCCTGTGCAACAGAAACTCCGTGGCAGCGTGGCCGCCGCTTGATGCATCGCCCGCCGCAGGATAAGGAGAAAGGGTTGAAGCTGGACGCGAAGTCCCTGGTTGAACCTCTTTTAGAGAGAGTCGGCCGGGCGCCTCGATCGCTGCTTATGCTTGACTACGACGGTACTATCGCTCCATTCCGGAAGAATCGCGATCAAGCGTTTCCCTATCCTGGGTTCTCGCTGCTGCTACAGGAAATCGTATGCACCGGCAGGACGCGAGTGGTGGTCATCTCGGGCAGAGATGCGGGCGAAATCGTTCCGCTGCTGGATATCGAACCCCGTCCTGAAATTTGGGGGCTTCACGGGTTGCAACGCCTTAGGCCTGACGGCAGCGTCGATCTCTCGCCCTTGGACGAGCCCACAATGGAAGCATTGGCTTCGGCTGAGAATTGGTTGCTTTATCAGGATCTGCAAGATACGGCCGAGTTCAAGACGGGCAGCATCGCGGTGCATTGGCGAGGTCTGGGTGAATGTGAAACAGAGGCCCTTCGTGGACGGGTGCTGCTGGGCTGGAAGCCCATAGCGAAGCAAACCCACTTGCACCTGATGGAGTTCGATGGAGGCATTGAGATTCGCGCGCGGGAAGCGGACAAGGGAGACGCGGTCCGTACCATCATGGATGAAATGGAGTCGGATACCCCCGCTGTTTTTTTGGGGGACGATGTCACAGACGAGCACGCATTCGAGGCTATGAATGGCCGGGGGTTGAGCGTTCTGGTGCGTCCGCGATACCGGGCGACGACCGCCGCGCAGTTATGGCTCAAGCCGCCTTTCGCAGTCTTCGATCTCCTGGCGCAGTGGTTGCATGCTTGCCAGGGACACGGCGAATCGGGCAATGAGAACCCCTTGGAGGTGAATGCATGACGACGACGGCAACGGTTCCTAATCTCACTCGTACCCCGGTGAAGCCTTTTTACTTCAATACTTCCGCGCATCTTTTGCGCATTACGCGGCAAAAAGCGAATACCTTATCTGAGTTCCTGAATGCGCTGCGAGAATGTCCCGAGGGATCGATTTTCCAGCATAGTTTCCGAACCCTGCAGGAACATCATTTCATTCGCGAGGGATTCTCCAACGACTTCGCGCACTGGGCGGTGTCGGCCTGCAATGAACCCAGTCTGGCGGAAGGTTTGGCCAGCGTTGACGTGCGTGAATTCACCTCGGTTGCGGAATTGCGCGAGCGCTTTGTCCAAATCGTGGAGAGCTTCCTGCAACGCAATCCAGCAGCCGCCACACGGACTGCCCGCGAGACCTTTTATTTCTGCGCCTCAGAGTCCGTCGTGATTCCCACCAGCTTCGTGGCCCGTACGCTTCAAGAATTCGCACAAGGCCTGCGGGGCGTTACTGTGCACTGCATTCATCATCACTTCATCGAAGCACGTTTGAGACTAAAACTGATGTCGAACGATTTCTCGCAATGGTTGTATGAAGATATGGGACTGACCGAAGCGGCCCGCCAGTTGAACCGGATCGATATTTACACGGTCACCCTGGAAGACGTGCGCAATCAAATTATTCGAATCGTGGAGCGGGCGCTGATCTAACAGCGCGTACATTTTATGGAACCAGTGGAACAGCAAATTCAGTCTGACTCTGCGGTGACCCAGAGCTCTCCGGAACATTCCGCATCTTCTGCGCCCGCCTCGCCTGTGCGCCCCGAGCGACGAAGAAAACCCCGCACTTGGGAAACGCCTCCCGCGCCCGTGCCGCCCACACGCCTGGATGACTACAAGAGCATCGTCGGTGAGGCCGAGATCGATGAGCTAAAGTTCCTCGCACGCGAACTGAAGGGCAAAACGGTAAAGATGGTCAACTCCACCGCGGTCGGCGGAGGAGTTGCCGAGATGCTCAATCAATTAGTACCGTTGCTGAATGAAATGGAGGTAAACACACACTGGGACGTCATTACCGGCGGAAACGATTTTTTCGAGGTGACCAAGGCCTTCCACAATGCGCTGCAAGGCAGCGACTACAACCTTACGCAGCACGCTCGCGATATTTTCATGATGCACAACGAGCAGAACCGCCAGCGCATCCAGTTTTCCGAAGATTTTATCGTGATTCACGATCCGCAGCCGGCGGCACTCATTAGCGCCCGCCAGGAATCGCAGCCAAAGCAAAGGTGGGTTTGGCGCTGCCATATCGACCTGTCCAGTCCAAATCGTGAAGTGTGGGAATTCTTACGGCCCTTCGTCGAAAAGTACGACGCGGCAATTTTCTCTTCGCAATCATTTGCGCGCCAGTTGCCGATTCCCCAATATTTGTTCTATCCCTGCATCGACCCCCTGTCTGAGAAAAACAAGGATGTCGATGATAGCTTTGTTCAGCATGTGTGCGACGAATTCGGCATCGATCGCTCGCGGCCCATCGTGACCCAAGTCTCGCGCTTCGATCGGGCGAAAGATCCAGTCGGAGTTGTCCAGGCCTTCAAACAAGCGCGCAAGTATGTGGATTGCCAACTGGTATTAGCCGGCGGGGGAGCCAGCGACGATCCTGAGGGTGCGGCGGTTCTCAAAGAGGTCAAGGAGGCAGTGGGCGAAGACCCCGATATTATCCTTCTTGACTTGCCGCCCTGGTGCGCCCTGCAAATTAACGCTTTGCAGCGTGCTTCCACGATCATCGTGCAGAAATCCATCAGAGAAGGTTTTGGCCTGACGGTAACGGAGGCTTTGTGGAAAGGGAAACCGACCATCGCGGGAGCAGTGGGAGGTATTCCAAATCAGATCATCCACAAGCTAACGGGGGCGTTGGTCCATTCCGTGGATGGTTGCGCTTATCAGATACGCTATCTCTTGACCCACCCCGATTTTGCCAGACAGCTCGGTCAGAACGGACACGAACACGTAAAGGAGAACTTTCTGATGAGCACCAACGTCCGGCGATGGTTGCTGCTGCTTCGGATGCTGCAGGCGAGTGGGTCGAACTGAATCCAGCGTTTCACGCTTGAGGGATTGTCGACTTTTGCTCCGCTTCAATGGTGACTTCCACCTCGGCGCCTTGCTTGAGACTCACCTTCTCGCCATTTTCATCGATGAGAGTGTTCTCGATGCGAAGCTCTCGATAGAGGTGGTCGGCCCCTTCGACGGCGATCTGCGCTTTCTCAGGTTCGCTGGGCGATGGAGACTTTATTATTTTCTCGACGGTAGCAGGCAGAGTGGTACTGGGTTTGTCACTCATTGTGATTTCCTATCTCAGCATTCCAAAGGAATTAGCGTTGCCCCATACGCGTTGGTTGGGATCATAACGTTTCGACTGCACCATTTGCAATAAACGAAGGCACCGCCCTAGCGCTTCGACAGCGTATCCGTTTTCTTCCCGCTGTTGTCATGCTCCTGCTTGTGGTAAAAGTCCAGACCAAAATGCGGCTCCGATTGCGTGCCGGTGATTTTTATGGGCACCTCGGTACCCGCTCCGTTCTTGCTCAAGAATGGATCGACCGGTTTCAGAAGAATTGATTTCCAACCGGTGGTCATTTGCGAAAGCTTCGCATCCATCCGGGCTTTGCCATGAAAGTCGAATTCTTGTCCATCCAGGCTATAGTCTCCGGTCATATCGACATGCGTTCCCGGAATTAAAAAATGCAGGAATGAAAAGGACAGCAGCCCATTTCGCAAGGTGAACACCCCCTGCAAGTCAACCGGCACATCTTCGCTGTTAGGCTCTCGCGCCGGCTTACGTCCCAGGCTACGCAAGCTTAACGAGTCAATTTTTTCCTGTACTTTCTGGTTCGCAAAGTGAGCGCGAAGTACGTGAAAATCACCCGCCAGTTTCAACCTGTCGGCCACAGTCCCATCGCCGGGATAAAGGCTCAATCGTGTCTTCATCTCCACCGGCCCGCTCATGATGGCAGGATCGGTGCGCACGCCGAGCTTGAGCAAGTCTTCAATCCGCGCGTGATCCAACAAAACATCCAGTTCTATATCATGACCTTTGGCGGCGTTCAGGCGAATCACAGAGCCGCTTGCGGTGAAGGAAGAACGAAGAAAGGACGCCTTCACCGGTTGGAGATACGTATCCCCGCAGGTGCCGTCAACCACCGCACGGAACTCGGTATGCAGCGGCACCGGATGCCTGCTGCTCGCAATTTGGAAGTCCGGGGTATCGGTAGTTCCCTGAACGACGATATTGCTGAGAGTTCCCGAATATTGGCCGATGGAAGATAGTGTCCCTCCAATGCCCTTGATCGTGCTCAGATCGGCATTGCTGAAGGAATAGTTCCCTTGCACCGGCGTGTCGCGAGGACTGTCTTGCTGCCACGGCCCGAACAGGCCGGTTGACTGAATGTCACCGACTGGCTTCGGATTGACCAATGTGGCATCGAAGCGGAGCGGCTGGCCCGGCCCGATGTCTTTCATCTTCAGCTCGCTGATGGCAAATTCCAGGGGTGGTTTACCGGGATTAGCAGTGTTGATCAGGAGGATTGTGCCCTCGCAAACGAACTTGTCCACGAAGATGGACATTCGTCCCGCTTTCGAACTCATACTCGTCATTTCCTGACGGCTCTGCTTGGGCGGAAGATTCAGAATCATGCCCTTCACATACACCGTGTCAACATGCATCGGGGAACGAAATAGACTTCGCAACGAGGTTTGAAAGCGAAACTCCCGGATGTTGATCAGGGCTTGGACTCCTGGCTCGTAAGCATTGGGATCTCGCGCGCCATACACCTCCAAACCGCTCCCCGACACTTCAATTCCATGAAGCAGGGAAACCTGAAACCCCGCAAGATCCACTCTGCTATTGAAGCGATTCGAAAGAGTCTGAATGACTCGAGCCCGCAGAATGGGTTCAGCGTGGGCGATCACATACCGCATTGCCAAGATGGAGGTGGCTAGAAAAAGGAGAGCGACAATGCCGATCAACTTCCACTGCCGCGTGCGGCGGACTTTCTTCGGAGCTCGCTCGGCGGAAGCTTGCATAATCGGCACTTCGCGGATTAGATGAAGGGATTCGCAGGAGCTGGCATACAGTCTTTCCTGCACGTACCGCGGGATTGGGCCTTGGACGGTAGGGGCGTTTCGGAATGCAGGGGATCAAGACCAATCCGAACTTATGACGCGTCTGCTAAAGGCTTTCCGCGTTGGGCAAGAATCTCGAGGGCAGAATCGGTGATTCCTCGAATTTGCCCGAGCGCCCTCCGACAGCGTCGTCGTGACCACGCCGGGACAGGCTGCTCCGAGTCGTTCGCGCGCTTTGTCGGATCCGCCTTCGAAATCCCACAAACCTACGATGATTTGCAGACCGGGGTTGCTTGCCTGAAGCCTGCGGCAGAGCGTGCGAGTGTGCGCTACGGCAAACGGAAAAAGAGAAGATACGCACACAATGCTGTACCAACGTTGCGAAACCGCAGCCAGCATGTCTTCCACAGCTTCGGGCTTCATTGGATGGGCTGGTATCCCGCATGCTGAAGCAACTGAGCCAGCATGATCGCGACCAGTTCGTCTGGGCCGCTTCTTGAGTAGGACCACAAACAAGATTGTCGCGCCCCTAAGATGCGGCTAATACCGCAAGCTGCTATCCAGTGGTGCGCAGTCCACGAATTAAGGTATCTGCCCTAGTTCGAAGGGCCCACCGGGGCTGGGAACCTTCGAGTAAAAAACCCCCACTTTTTGCTTTTATGGAATACAGGGTTTCTGGTATTCTCACTACACTGTTTGACTGATTGATTTCGGAAATTGAGGCCTT
>WNFC01014269.1_pt1 | contig 22818 bp, 28 predicted proteins | sample 5400541 | NCBI WGS metagenome assembly WNFC01 (sample SAMN13153342, study PRJNA577476) | soil metagenome | isolation source: 120 cm saprolite under Douglas fir tree site 2 hole 2 replicate 1 | place: USA:California | collected 2015-04-18
CAGTCACCGTCCGAGACGAGTGGACACCGCACTCCCTCGGCGCGTGGGTGCAGGGTCGGCTGCTACCGAAGCGGGAGGTGCAGCGCCACCTGAAAGCGATCCTCCAGAACCTGCAGCGTCTCCTCTCGCCCTAACACGGCAGACCCTCGGTCGCCCTGACGTCCCGAAGACTTGATCTTCGATCAGCACCGCCCTGGCTCTCCTGATTCCGCATCAGACGAGCTTGGCTCGCACCATTACAACCTACCGACGAAGCCCGCGCGAGGCGCCGCGCCGCTCCCGCGCAGGCCGCTTCCCGCTTATCTTGCAGATGGCGCGCGGCGGCTTGCGCCGCCCCGCCCCCCGCAGGGAGCGGTCCATCACCTCCGGTGGACCGAGGCGTTACCCAAACGGCCCCCCAGCGGCGGTACCTCTACCAATGGGAATGTCGTATGTCCTTCAAAGGCATTAAGGGCTCCGACACGAGGCTGTGAGCGCGGCGGGCAACGCTCGCCCCATAATCGTCGGCTCTGGCCTGGCCGGGTTGTGGACCGCCTGGCGCCTGGCCGCGGAAGGGCGCACCTGTCTCCTGCTCACGAAGCGCAGCTTGGCCGAGAGCGCCAGCGCCTGGGCGCAAGGCGGGATCGCCGCGGCGCTCGGCCCGGGCGACAGCCCGGCGCTCCACGCCGCCGATACCTTGGCCGCCAGCGACGGACTCGCCGATCCTGAGGCGGTCCGCATTCTCACCACCGAAGGACCCGAGCGCATCCGGCAGCTCCTGGCCCTCGGCGCCAGCTTCGATCGCGGGCCCGACGGGCGGCTCTCGTTCGGCCTCGAGGCCGCGCATAGCCGGCCGCGCATCCTGCACGCCGGCGGCGATCGAACCGGAGCGATGCTGGTGCGCTGCCTCACACGGATTGTATCCGAACACCCGCGAATCGAGATCGGCGAGCATACGGAGGTCGCGCAGCTACTGCTCGACGGCGAGCAGGTGGCCAGCGTCGCGGCCGTCGCGGCCGACGGCTCCATCGTCATGCTGCCGGCGCCCGCAGTCGTCCTGGCGACGGGCGGCGTCGGCCAGCTCTACGCCGTCACCACGAACCCGCCCATGGCCACGGGCGACGGCTGGGCGCTGGCGCACCGGGTGGGGGCCGCGTTGCGCGACATCGAGTTCCTGCAGTTCCACCCCACCGCGCTGAAGCTGCCGGGAGTGAACGCTGCGCCGCTCGTCTCGGAGGCAGTCCGGGGCGCGGGCGCGACCCTGGTGGATCGCCACGGGCACCGGTTCGTGGTCGAGGCGGATCCGCGCGCGGAGCTCGCGCCGCGGCACGTGGTGGCGCGCGCGGTTGCCGCCGCCGATCGCGCGGGCGGGGCCTGGCTCGACGCGCGCCGTGTGCCTCGCTTCGCAGAGCGGTTCCCCGCCATCACGGCGATGCTCCGGGTCCACGGTCTCGACCCCACCGAGGACCTGATTCCCGTCGCGCCGGCGATGCACTACGCCATGGGCGGGATCGCCACCGACCTCGCCGGGCGCTCGAGAGTCCCTGGGCTCTGGGCCGTGGGGGAGGTGGCCTGCACCGGCGTCCACGGCGCGAACCGTCTGGCGTCGAACTCGCTGCTCGAGGGACTGGTCTTCGCCGATCGCGCGGCGCGGGCGCTCGCGACCGAGCGCGGGCGAGTCGCCGCGCCGGTTCTGCGGGCGCCGGAAACGGCGCTCGCTGGGAGCGCCGACGAGGAGTGCGAGGAGCTGCGCCGCGAGCTGCGCGGCGTGATGACGGCCGACGTCGGCGTCGAGCGTAGCGAGGTGTCGTTCGTGCGGGCGGGGCGTGCCCTGGCCGGGCTCGCGGCGGCGGCGCCGCGTGCGGCATGGCGCACGCGCAATCAGATCATGGTGGGGAGGCTCATCACAGAAGCCGCACGGCGCCGGCGCGAGACGCGCGGCGGCCACGCGCGCGTGGATTACCCGCGGCAGACGAGGGCGCCGGCGTGCACAACCGCGCCATGACCGACTTGACGCCCGAGATCCGGGCACTCAAGGCCGAGCGGCGGGCGGCGATCGTCGCGCACAACTACCAGCGCCCCGAGATCCAGGACCTGGCGGACGTCGTCGCCGACTCGCTCACGATGGCGCGGCGGGCGACCGAGAGCGACGCCCCGGTGATCGTCATTTGCGGCGTGCACTTCATGGCCGAGACCGCTGCGATCGCGAACCCCGACAAGCAGGTGCTCATCCCCGATCCCGGCGCCGGATGCTCGCTCGCCGCGACGATCCAGGCCGCGGATGTGCGCGCCTGGCGCGCCGAGCATCCGGGCGGCATCGTTGTGGCCTACGTCAACACCAGCGCGGCGGTCAAGGCGGAGGCGGACTACTGCTGCACCTCGGGGAACGCCGTCGCCGTGATCAACGCGCTGCCGCGGGACGTGCCGGTGCTGTTTCTCCCAGACTTCTTCCTCGGGAATTACCTGCGGCGCGTCACGGGACGCCCGCTCGACGTCTGGATGGGGGAGTGCCACGTGCACGCGGCGCTGACCCCGGACGTGCACGTGCTCGAGCGCAAGCGCCGCGAGCATCCGGACGCCGAATTTCTGGTTCACCCGGAGTGCGGCTGCGTCACGAGCGCCATGTATTACGCCGAGGCGGATGGTGACATCGCCGCCGGCCGGACCCGCATCGTCTCGACCGAGCAGATGATGCAGCGGGCCCGCGCTTCGGGCGCGAGGGAGTTCGTGGTGGCGACGGAGACGGGCGTGCTGCACCGCCTGCGTCGCGAGAACCCCGAGAAACAGTTCCACGCCGTGGCCGAGTCTGCCGAGTGCCGCTACATGAAGATGATCACTCTCGAAAACCTGCGGGACTCGCTCCGCGACCTGAAGTACGCGGTGCAAGTGCCGTCCCAGACCGCCGCCCAGGCGCGCCGCGCCATCGAGCGGATGCTCGCGATTGGCTGACGTCCTCGGCCTGGAAGAGGTGCGGCGGGCGCTCGCGGAAGACCGAGCGCGCGAGGACGTCACGACGCGCCTGCTCGGCGTGGCCGCCGGGCTGGCGGCCGCCCGGTTTGTCGCGGAAGGGCGGTTCGTGGTCGCCGGGATGGCGGTCGCCGCGCTCGTGTTTCGCGAGCTCGACGCGTGTGCTGAACTCGATGCACGGATCGCGGACGGCGGCTGGGTGGAAACCGGCGCGACCCTTGCGACGGTTCGCGCGTCCGCCCGCGCGGTGCTCGGCGGGGAGCGGGTTGCCCTCAACTTCCTGCAACGGCTCTCCGGGATCGCGACGCTCACGCGGCGTGCGGTGGACGCAGTGGCGGGCACCGGGGCGCGGATCACCCACACCCGTAAGACGACCCCCGGCCTCCGCGCGCTCGAGCTGTACGCCGTCCGGATCGGCGGCGGTGTGGAGAACCGCGCCTCGCTCGCCGACGCGGTGCTCTGGAAGGACAACCAATGGGCCCTCCTCGCCGCCCAGGGAAAGACGCTGGCGCAGGCGCTCGCGGCGGCGCCCGCCGACGTGCCGGTGGTGGTCGAGGTCGAGAGCGACGAGCAACTGGAGGCGGCGCTCGCGGCGGGGGTCACGCACATTCTCGCAGACAATCAGCCTCCGAAGCGGATCGCCGCCTGGGCCCGCCGGGTGGGGCCCGCGGTGACGCTGCAGGCCTCAGGGGGCATTTCACCCGACGCCGCACGCCCTTACGCTGTGGCGGGCGCGAGCCTCATCGCGATCGGGGCCCTCACGCATTCCGCTTCCGCCGTGCCTATTCGGCTGGACGTGGCTCCGACGCCGGCCCCTCAGGCCTCTTGAACCGCCCCGGGCATCATCTGCTCGGGGCGGCTTCGTTGATAGCCTCCGCCCGGCTCATTCCTTAGGCCCAGGTTCTATCAGCCACCGGGCACCGCTCCGTCGCTCAATAACAGCACTCGCCCATCACATGCAGCACAGTCACCCGTTCCTGCGCGACTGCCGGAACTGCTAGAGCACAGACAATCGAGATGCAACCGAATCTCCGCAGGGTGCCGTAGTAGACGCGCCCGCCACTCTGGGCGGCCGCGATCGCCAGGCTGATTGCGAGGTGGGTCCTTCCCCACGCCCGGGGGTCCGAGGAAGATCACGTTTTCCTTGCGCGCCGACGTCTGCGCACCCGCCCTCGCCTACGGCATCGGGCGCATCGGCTGCTTCCTCGTGGGCGACGAAACTGAGCGCCCCGACTCCGCGCACTTTCACGAGGCGGTTCTGCCCGCCCTTGCCCGGGTGCCCCTGAAACAGTTGCGCGCGGTGACTTGGCCTGTCGATGATCCGGTGCAGCGAGATCCGCCACGGCGTGGTCCTGCCCCACCCACAGCACTGGGAGCGGTTGCGACGGCTCGCGGCACAATAGGCTGAGACCCGCGCTGCTTGGTCTACCGGGCTCTTCTGGAATCGCGCAGAACAACCTCGACGTGGTGCGCAACCGCTGCTCGTCCGTGGTGCGCAACCGCTGCTCGTCCGTGGTGCGCAACCGCTGCTCGTCCGTGGTGGCGCAACCGCTGCTCGTCCAATGAAAGACAAGGTCGTGATCGAGCGAGCTCGATCGTTGCGCCGAGAGCCCGGCGCGCAAGTCGGGTCACTCCGCGCGGGGGGAGGCGCTTTGCAGGACGATCAGCGCGGCCGCGAGGAGCCGCACGTCAGCGGGCGAGAATCGGGAGTTCGGATCCTGGTCCGCCGGCGAGCTGCTCCACGACGCGCCGCGCGATCGCGTCGAGCGCCTGAGCGGCGGGCGAGCTCGGCTCGGCGGCGACGATCGGCTGTCCTGCGTCCGCGAGATCCGCCATCTGCGCCTGCAGCGGCACCTGGCCGAGCAGCGGCACGCCCAGCTCGTCGGCGAGCCGGATCCCGCCGCCCGCGAGGAAGATTTCGGTGCGCTCGCCGCAGTGCGGGCACTCGAAGTAGCTCATGTTCTCGACGATCCCGATCACCGGCACGCCGACGCGCTCGAACATCTTCGCGCCGCGCAGGGAGTCGCCCACGGCGACTTCCTGCGGGGTGGTGACGATGATGGCGGCGCGGATGTGCACCGACTGGGCGAGCGACAGCTGCGCGTCGCCGGTGCCGGGCGGGAGATCCACCAAGAAGTAGTCGAGCTGGCCCCACTCCACGTCGCGCAGGAACTGCCCGATGACCTTCATGATGATCGGCCCGCGCCAGATCGCCGGTGCGTCGCGCTCCACGATCAGGCCGAGCGACATGAGCTTCACGCCGTGCGCTTCGAGCGGGTGGATCTTGCCCGCCTGCACCTCGGGCTTCTGGTCCACGCCCATCATGCGTGGGATGTTGGGCCCGTAGATGTCCGCGTCCATCAGCCCCACGCGGTGGCCGGCGCGCGCCAGCGCGACCGCGAGGTTCACGGACACGGTGGACTTCCCCACCCCGCCCTTGCCCGACGAGATGGCGAGCACTTTGCCGAGGTGCGGCAGCTCCACCGGCGTGGGGGGTGGGGGGACCGAGCCGGGTGTAGGGCGTTGCGCGGTTGGGCGGTGCGCGGTGGCTCCCGGTGCAGCGCTACCGTCCGTGACGTTGACTCGAACCGCGGTTACGCCCTCCACCGCTTGCACCGCTCTGCGCACCTCGCGGGCGAGGGAGCCCGGGTCCTCGCGGCCGAGGAGGAAGGTGAACGCCACCGTGCCGCCGTCGTCGACGGCGAGGTCCTTCACCATGCCGGCGGAAAGGACATCGCTACCGAGACGTGGGTGCTTCAGAGTCGCAAGCGCACGCTCGACGCGCGCTTGGAGAGTGTCGGATGCGGACACGGGTGGAAAGGTACCCGAGCGAAAGGCGGGGGGTCAACGAGCGGGGGAGCCCTACCGCCCCGTTGAACCGGGCGCTCCGAGCGGCAGGCCACTCGGATGAGGAGATCCGCGAGCTCCGCCGCGCGATCGCTGCGCAGGCAGAGAGGACCCGGCTGGTGCTCGGGGAAGGGGCGGAGCGGGCGGCGCTCGCCGGCTCGACCCCACCCCCGGATTTCCTCAGGGGGAGTTAGAAGCCGCGCTGCTGGACTCAGCGGCCGGCCGATGGATGCTGACGCCGAGGCTGCTGGCTCGCGCAATAGCGCGGCGCGCGTTCGAATCACCATTCACCAGAGGAGGGCACAATGGAATCCCGCACAGAAAAGCATCGGGAGAAGGCCCCCAGCCGCGGTCCCAGCACCGCCGAGCCGTCGCGAAGGCGGAGCAGCGTGATCACGCTCTCCCCGGGCACCCCCTCATAGGTCCGCGCGCGCCAGACCAGCTCGTGACCGAAGTCGAACACGCCGCGGGCGTGCAGGCGGCGATCGCGTGCCGAGTCGGCCGGGACGCCGACACTGGTGAGTTCGAGGGGCGGCCGCTCGCGCGCGGCCCGCACCCGCGCATTGTGCGCGCGGCGCTGGTGCAGACGCTCGATCTGCCAGAAGCCAAGGCGCACGCACGCCGCGGCGAGGGCGACCAGGCCGCCGGCGAGATCACGCCTGACCGCCCTCGTCCGCCCTCGACCGCCTGCATTTCTCACACGGACACAGCGCCAGCAGCTGCTCGTAGGTGTAGATGCCCGTGTTGTGCCCATCGCTCCAGTCGATGCGGATCCCGTATTGCCCCACGAGGCCTACCCGCAGGTCGTAGATGTCTTCCGGAACCGAGGCGGGGTCGAGCCGCGGGCGTCCCGTCATCTCCTCCCGGCACTCCGCGCACCGGCAGGCGAGCCGGAGCATCCGGCACGAGTAAATCCCCTCATGCCCGGCGTCATCCCATTTGATCAGGAAATCCCGCTCGTTGGCGCGGCCAATCAGAAGGGGGATGGGGTTCCGGATCACATTCTAGGATCCTACCCTGAAGCGCACTGTGTCTACCACGAGCGGCTTCCCCGGGACGTGGTTGGGATCAGCCATGGTCGCTCAAGACGTGCTCCACCACCACCACGTTGAGGAGAATATCACCGCGCTCGAGCGCTACGACGGTGCCGCCAGACTGCGTAGCGCCGTGGTGGTGACGGGGCTGGACCGCGGTGTGCTCACCGCGAACCGCGCGGCCGCCCAACTGTTCGGCCGCCCGTTGAACGATCTCCCCGGAACGGCGAGCAACGACCTCGTCATGCGTTCCGCGGGCGGCGTGTCCGCGAAACGTCCCGCGACGTTTCGAGGAGCCCCTGAAGCTCATATGTGCTGTTCGTCTTCGACCTCGTACGTCCGGCCGCACCGCCTGCACTCAACGTTCGAATCGCCGGTACGCAACGGGTAAATCCGATGTCCTGTCGGACAAACGGCGTAGTAAGTCAGCTCTGGCGGGGGTTGGCCGGGGAGAACGCGCTGGAAGCCCGTGGCCTGCACGCGCGTGATCTTCTCAGGCTCGTGATTGATAATGCGCACCAGGCTCTCGGCAACCGGGTGGCCGACAGCATTCAGACCCATCACCCGCACGATGCCATCCTTCGTGCGGGTTTCCACACGATACCAGTGGCCTCTCTCTAGCGCGGCATGTGGGGAGGGCGGCCCGGCAAGCAGTTGTGCCCATTCGGGCATGGGGTCGTCGTCCTACCGAGTCAGCATGTGCCGCGATTGCGAATCGGGCGCGCGTGCTGTAGCTCGAGGTCGCCGCATCGCCATACGCTACTACCTCGTGTGCTTGCTCGTTGTGCAGGGGAACTGCTGTGGGTCCCACAACTCCGCCGTCAACACCAATCCGGGCACGACAAGGCGAGCGAAGGCTGACCGGCTATCCACGCGAAGTCCAAGAATCCTCATAGACGAAATCTAACAAGTTCCGCCTCCCCGTGACTCCCTGCCGCATTCCCGCCCCACCGTGCCGTAGAAACGCTCTGGTATGGAATGACCTGTTAAGCCATTCTGGTACTGCCGGCCGGGCGGCGGTTGGGGGCAGCTGCGACGGTGGATCACTCTAGCGCTCTTGACGCCCGCAAAGCCCGCCTCGCTTCCTAAGCGCCTGATCCGTCGAGAACGGAGCAAGTGTTCCGATCAAGCGCCCGCCTATTTCTTGAATCGTGCCGCCTCCTCCGAGCCGCCGGTGACGTCGCCAGCGCTATACGAATGCGCCCCGGCCCCGGCAAGCTTGCCGCCTGCGACAATCAAGTATTCCTCGCGAATCGGGCGACCGTCGAACCAGCATTCCAGAATCTCGCGCACCCCGGCCGCGTAGCGCGCTTGGGCCGACAAGCTCGTACCGGAACACATGCGGCGTCATGCCGTGGTGCGGCATGGTCCGCCACGGGTGATCCTTCGGGGCCGGCTGCGGAAACCAGACGTCACCCGCGTACCCGGCGAGCTGACCGTTCTTGAGCGCCCGCGCGATCGCATCGCGGTCGCAGATCTTGCCTCGCGCCGTATTCACCAGGTACGCTTGCCTCGCGCCGTATTCACCAGGTACGCGCCTCGCTTCATGTTGGCGATGAGCGCGTCATTGAACAGATGCTCGGTCTCCGGATGTAGTGGGGTATTGATCGTCACCACATCACAGACGCGCACCAGCGATTCGGCGGTCGGATGGTAGGTCACGTTCAGCTCTTGCTCGACACTGGCCGGCAGCCGATGCCGATCGGTGTAGTGCAGCTTGACGTCGAAGGGCTTGAGCCGGCGCAGGACCGCCGTGCCGATGCGTCCGGCACCCACTGTGCCGACCACCATCCCCTCCACATCGTAGGAGCGGGACACGCAGTCCGCGATGTTCCAGCCACCGTTGACCACCCACTGATACGACGGGAGGTAGTTGCGCACCAGGGACAGGATCATCATCACGACGTGCTCGGAGACGCTGATGCTGTTGCAATAGGTGACCTCAGCGACCGTCATTCCCCGGTCGATGGCCGCTTGAAGATCGACATGATCTGACCCAATACCGGCCGTGACTGCCAGCTTCAGTTTGGGCGCCTTGGCGATGCGCTCCGCGGTCAGGTACGCTGGCCAGAACGGCTGCGAAATCACGATCTCCGCCCCTGGCAGCTCGCGTTCGAAAATCGAGTTCGGGCCGTCCTTGTCGGCGGTGACGACCAAGGTGTGACCCTGGGCTTCGAGAAACGTGCGCAGCCCGAGTTCGCCGGAGACGCTGCCGAGCAGCTCGCCTGGCTTGAAATCGATCTGCTTCGGGCTCGGCACGGTCTGGCCGCCGGGGTAGCGCTCGATCTTCGGGATGGCATGGCGGGCATAGGCAGGCGGATACCCGTCGACCGGGTCGTCGTACAGCACGCACAGCACCTTGGCCATTGGCGTCACTCCTCAGCAGTGACTTTGACTGGGTCCATCGGATGAGTTTCCCCGGCTGCGCTTGGAAAAGCACAGGCGCGCTTGCGCTCGGAGCCGGTCCCCAGCTCGAACACCAGCCCAAATTCGTCCTTCCCGTAGACTGTGACGCGGCCCGCGGGATAAACCTTCCAGATGCTGCTGTCTACCACGATGGTGCGTCGAGACATCAGGCCGAGCGCTTACGGGGGCAGAGGTCTCAGGTCACTTCAACTTTGATGTGTTCGCCTTCAACGACGACCTTGTACGTCGGCACGCTCTGCGGCGCGGGCGGGCCTACGACCTGCCCTGTCGTCACGTCAAACTCGGCGCCATGCCAGGGACAGGTGACCACCGAGCCGTCAAGCGCGCCTTCCCCCAGGGGACCGCCCCGATGGGTGCACGTCCCGTGGATCGCGTAGATCGTGCCGTTCACGTTGAACAACGCCACCGGCCGGCCTGCCGCGTCCACCTGCCGGCAGCTGCCCGGCGGGAGGTCGCTCAGGGTCGCTACGTCGATTAGCTCGCCCATTGGGTCCTCAACCGCTCCCTGAACATTAAACCACCTGACGACCTAGCGTGCGACCTGCCCGGTGGCATCCGTCGCGCGTGAGGCGCTGCAGGACGAGGGTCACAAAACTTGCACTTCTTGACAGGCTGCGCGCGTTCGCCGTTATTGAGACAGTGGCTATGGCAAATTGGACTGGACTCGTGATCGCCGGGCGGGCAAGAGCCTGCGTTTCATGTAGAGGGGCCCTGTTGTCGGGGTCCGGAGCGGGCGTGGGTTTCGCTTAGCGCAATCGGCTTCACGAGTCTCGCGACCGGCCGCGGCCCCGGCTATTGGGGCCGCGGCCGGTTGTCGTTTAGGTAGCTAAAAACCACGGTGGGATTTAGCAAGGAGGGAACGATGCCTCAGACTGTAGCACCCGTGATCGACATTGAGGCGCGCGGCTACGCGCACCCGGAGGTCTTGGTCTCGACCCAGTGGGTGGCCGATCACCTCGCCGCCCCCGACGTTCGCATCGTCGAGTCGGACGAGGACGTCCTGCTGTACGAGACCGGGCATATCCCCGGGGCGGTCAAGATCGACTGGGTGGCCGACCTCAACGATCCGTTGATCCGCGATTACATCGACCGCGCACGATTCGAGCGGCTCCTGCAGTCGAAGGGGATCAACAAGGACATGACGATCGTCTTCTACGGCGACAAGAACAACTGGTGGGCGACCTACGCCTTCTGGGTGTTCCGGCTCTTCGGCGTGGAGGACCTCCGCGTGATGGACGGCGGCCGGCTCCGCTGGGCCGAAGAGGGCCGCGAGATCGTGACTGCGGTGCCGCGCCACCCCGAGGGGAACATCACTGTCAAGGACCGCGACGACACCCGTATCCGGGCGTTCCGCGAGCAGGTGGTGGCCCACGTGGCGAGCAGCAAGCCGCTGGTGGACGTGCGGAGCCCCGAGGGGTATCGGGGCGAGCGGCTCCACATGCCCGAGTACCCGAATGAGGGAGCGCTGCGCGGCGGCCACATTCCCAAGGCGCGGAGCATCCCGTGGGGACGGGCCGTCACTCAGGAGACGCACACCTTCAGGCCGGCGGATGAGCTGCGGACGATTTACGAGGAGGAACACGGGCTCACGCCGGGCGACGAGGTGATCGTCTACTGCCGGATCGGCGAGCGGGACCGAGTGGGGCAACGTGGTGAAGGCGCCGATCGAGAAGCCATAGTGGATCGGGCGACGCGCATCGCGTGGTTGGTCGACCACCACCGGCGGCCGCGGCATCGAGGGAAGCTCGCGGACGCGGACGCGTGGGTCCCGGGGGGGAACCCGGGGTGCGGCGATGTCATCACGCTGTACCTCAAGGCAGACGAACGCGAGGACCGCGTGGCGGCCGTCAGCTTCGAGGGGGTGGGCTGCACGCTCAGCCAGGCCGCCGCCTCGATCCTCGCCGAGCGCACCAACCGCCAGAAGCCGGCGTTCGCGGAGGTCCTGGCCTTCTCTCATGAGGAGATGCTGGACCTCCTCGGGCAGGACGTCGCCGCTTCGCGGCCCGCCTGCGCGACGCTCGCGCTCGGGACGCTCAAGGCCGCGGTCAAAACCGTCGAGATGAATCGCAAGCTACGGGAGGCAGGCCATACCGATGCCGAGATCCGGGAGCTGCGTCGCGCGGTCGCCGCGCAGGCCGAGGGCACCGGCCTTGTGCTCGGGGAAGGAGCGGAGCGAGCGGCGCGCGACGGCGCGGCGCCGCTTCCAGACGTCCTCGTGGAGCCCTAGGAGGGCGGGGAGGGTGGCTGGGCGAGTTCGAAGCACCGGGAGGAGGGTACCATGCGTCCTGAACAGAAGGCCTTGCTGACGACCGCCTTCGAGGCGTTGGGGCCGGAGCGTGTGACGCGCGGGCTCCAGGCAACGGAGCACACTTGGAACGACCGCTTCCTGGCGCTCGCCATCTTCGGCGAGCCCGGTGCGTTGGCGCGCCAGCTTGATAGGCGCTGGCGAAGGGAGCACTTCGTCAGCACCCTCCTCGGCGTCCGAGTGCAGGTGGTGAACGAGGTCGTCAGGGCCTGGGACCAGGACGAAGGAACGTTCCGGGCGCTGGCTGCCGAGTGGCTGGAGCTGAACCGCGCGGCTGCACCGACCGAGGCGGAGGTCGGCGCGTGACCAACACCGCACCGCCGTGGCCATTGTTGGCTGTTGTCATCTGCGGTCATAGTACAGTGGGAGAGTAAGGCTTAAGACCTCACCGGGGGGACGTATGGAAGCCCGCGTCACAGCGCAGTCGCAGCCTTTTAGACTCAGGGAGAGAATGGAAGAGGCTAAGGTATACCACGGCCAAGCGATCACGGCCGATCTGCCCAATGTCAGGGTTACCGCGCTTGCGGGAGGCAGGGAAGGTCAGCTCTTCTTTTGCACCATGGGCCCGATTCGGGTCAGAGAAATCCTGAATCGGGGAGATGATCGCCCATTGCCGAGCAACGTAGCTGTAGAGGGCCTCGAGGTTCCCACTTCGGGAAGCTACGACATTCTCAACGCCCTGGTCTGCTCCAACGGGGATCTCCGTCTCGTTGTAGACCACAAGACGTGGGTTTTGCCCGGGATCAGGGTAGCCGGAGCGACCCTCGTTTAGGGCGGTAACTTGTTCGGACTTCGAGCTGCTCGCGCACTGGGTGGCAGGCATCGTGCGAACCCTTTGCCCCGCAACTCGCGAGAGCGCCGGCGGCCTTGACTCGAATGGGCGGCCGTCTAGTCCTTGGTCTCGCGTCGCGCCCGCCATCCCTGGACCGGGGGCTCGCGACGGCATGTTTGCCGGAGACAGTTGATGACGTACGTGATCGCTGAGCCGTGCATCAACGTGAAGGATCGCTCCTGCGTGGACGTGTGTCCCGTGGACTGCATCTACGAGGGGGAGGACCAGCTCTACATCCACCCCGACGAGTGCATCGACTGCGGCGCGTGCGAGCCGGAGTGCCCGGTGACGGCGATCTTCCCGGAGGAGGACGTGCCGCCGCAGTGGAAGCCGTTCATCGCGAAGAATCGGGACGTGTTCCAGGGTGACCATCCGCCGGGAAAGCCATCAGCGGAGCGGGGCATGAAGTGAAGAAAGGACTGGCGGGGCTTCTCTTCCATTTCTCCGCCGGCCATTACGACCCAATCGCGCTCTCGGGCGCTCGACCAGCGACGAAGCGCCGCTCGAGTGGAGGCGCCACACCTCGGCCGCCTAGCCGAGCGCCCGCGCGTCACGTATATCACCCCGACCGTCCGTCCTCACCGAGGTGCACGATGGTCGCCGCTCGAGCGCCGCGGCGGAGGCGAGCGGCGCATCGTGGCTGATCGGCGCAGCTGGACCGAGCGGCGGCGCGCCACGGCCACGACCCGCCCCGTCCCGACCGGAGGGCAAATGACCGGCGCGGCGCGCACCAGGAAGTTCGAGGTCGACCGGGCCGAGTACCCCTTTGCCGACCGGTGGTTGGAGCGTGGCGGGAGCGCGCTGCACTACGTGGACGAGGGGTCGGGGCCGCCGGTGCTGATGCTGCACGGCAACCCCACGTGGTCGTTCCTGTATCGCAACGTCATCAAACAGCTCGAGGGCGCGTGTCGCTCGATCGCCCCCGACTATCCCGGCTTCGGCCTCTCTGACCACCCGCCCGGCTACGGCTACACCCCCCAGGAGCACGCCGAGTGGATCCACGCGCTGATCGACGAGGCTGGCCTGAAGCGGTTCGTATTGGTCCTCCAAGACTGGGGTGGCCCCATCGGGCTCTCGATCGCCGTCGAGCGCCCGGACGACGTGGCGGGCCTCGTGATCCTCAACACCTGGGCGTGGCCTCCGGACCCCAGGATGGTCGTCTTCTCGCTCATCATGGGGGGGCCGTTCGGGAAATACCTCCATCTCAAGCGCAATTTCTTCGCCCGGAAGATCGTGCCGAGCGGCATCGCGCGCGCCGAGCGGCGCACGCCCGCGATCCTGAAGGCGTACACCGATCTGTTCCCCACTCCCGCGTCGCGGACCGGCACGTGGGTGTTCCCACGCGCCATCCGCCGGTCCGCCGCCTGGCTGGCGGAGATCGAGCGGCAACTGCCACGGCTGCGGGCCAAGCCGGTGGAGTTCGTTTGGGCGATGAAGGATGTCGCCTTCGGACGCGAACGGATCCTTGCGCGTTGGTTGTCGTACTTCCCGGGGGCGCCGGTGGACCGCTTGCCGGAGGCGAAGCATTACCTGCAGGAGGACGAGCCGGAGCGAGTCGCGGCGGCGGTGAAGAGGGTAGTGGCGCGGATCTGAGCCGTCACCCAGCCCCGCCGGTCCACGTTCCGAAGACTCGCCCAGGTGTCGAGTGTGCAGCCACGCGACGCGGGGTTCATCTCGTGGTTCTCGGGGCGTCAGCGGATCGACCAGCAGGAACGATAAGCTTAGGAAATGACACCGAATACCACCACCTACGGTCTGACACTCACACGAGGGCAGGCGGACTATCGGCTCCATCTCGTGAGCATTGCTGAACTCGCCATCGCTGAGCACAACCGCAGCGGATGGTTGCCCGCCGGGTCGGGGGACGCCACGCTGATGACGCGGTACCTCCAAACTATCCGGGGCGCGCCGTCTTTAGAGCAGCCGATGCGTGAGCTTGGCGCGTGGCTCAGGCAACAGGGCAAGATGTGACGTGGCGAAGTTCTAGCGACCGCAGCCATTGCTCCAGCTAGTTCCAACTGGGAACTACCCGGCTCGCCTATCCTATAAGGGATCGCCCTGCTCGAGGCGGCGCATATCGATCTTCTCGTGGACGGGAGGCCAGACCTCGTGTGACAGGAACTGCGCCCGGAGTTCACGGTGGCGCTCAAGCTGCTCCACCGTCAGTGCGTCGAGTTCCGACACCACTTTGGACAACCACTTCAGCGCAAGGTCGAACTCTGTGACGCTGAGGCGTTCGCGGCGCTGGATCGCGTGCAGCTGCTGGGCGCCCCATTGCAACAGATTCACCCGTGTCTGGTCTCCTGCGTGCACGAGCTGAGGCGATACGCCCTTCGTGTGCCGACGCACTGTGCGCTCCGAGCAACCCACCTGGTCACCGATCTCCTCGTAGGAGAACCCCTGCTGGCGCAGCTTGACCATCCGATCGACCATCTTCTGGTTCACCCGGGCCACGCGCGTGCGCACGACGCGCTCCCTCTGAGGCTGCGTCCGCTTTGACGGTGTCCGTGGCATGACCGTTCGCGGGCCGCTTTGCGGCCGCTGAGCGGCCGGTCCCCGACCATGGGATTTCACGTCACCTCATCGGCGTGCCTTGGCCAGGTTTCGGGCGCGCCTTCGGCCGGCGTTGGGAGAACCTTCGGTGACCCTTTGGGGGCGCTTCAGCTCGCGTTTCGTGCGGCGACGCTGCTGTTTGAGCTGTGGCGCCTGTTTCTTCGACGATGGCTCCGCGTTGTTGGCGGGCGCCAAACCGGCCCGACACAGGCGATCGGCGCGTCACGTCACCTTCCGCCAATCCCCTAACGACGGCGCGCCACGTGCGGGGCTACCCCCGCGCTCCCGCCCGTGGCGCTGGTGCTCTTGGAACGCGGCAACGGCGGTGAGCGGCACGCGCCATTCCCGGCCGAGGAGCTTGTAGCCCTCGAGCCGCCCGGATTCGAGCCACTGCCGGATGGTGCTCGGGTGGCGCCGGAACCGTTGCGCCAGGTCGGTGACCGTGAGGTCCACCGCGACCGCGGGTGGTCCGTCGCCCCCGGTCGCAGCCGCTCCGTCTCCTCCTCCCCCTCCCAGGACGTCGAGGAGGGCTTCGCGGGGGAGCGTGACCAGGGTGCCGGGCGGGAGCGCCGCGACCGCGGTCCGCAACTGCTCAAGCGGCTTCATACCGGCCGCAATCTGGAGTAGCATCCGGTCACGGCACCAGTTAGATTGGATAGACGCTTTACCGTCTGCTGTGAACGTTCAACCGACAGGAGGGTTCGTGGCCCGCACGCGTCCCACGGCCAAGGACGCCGAGGCGATCTGCCGCCGGCTGAATCAGTTCGTGCACCGGCGCTACGGCAGCTGGTCGGCCTTCGAGGAGGCGTTCGGGATTCCGCGCACGACGCGGCTCGGCTGGTCCCGCCGCAAGAACCCGAGCGTCCCGGAGGTCCCGATCCTCCTGCGCCTCGCGCGGGAGGCAAACCTCAACCTGAACTGGTTACTGCTCGGCGAGCCACGCGAGTTACGCGTGCGCCCCGCAGACAACCCGGTTGAGCAGTTCTACGCCATCATCGAGGCCGAGCTGCGGGCAAGCGAGAAGGTGGGCGCCGTGGACTTCGACTACGTCTGGACCCAGATCAAGGCCCGCAGCGACATCGCCCACCGCCACAAGGACACGATCGTAGGGCTCGCGGTTGACGGCATGCGCCCCGTGTTCCAGAACATCCTCTTGGGTATGCGACGGATGGACGCTCTCGCGAAGCTCCTGCAGGTCCCGTCCACCGCAGTCAACAACCCAGGGTCGTTCCAACCAACATTCCAACCAAGGAGCTAGCAATGCCAGGGAAACGAAAGCGAAGCCGAGTGTTCTGGCGGGAGCAGGGTGGCGCGCGCCGCGCGTACGCCGACTTCCGCGACTATGCCGAGGTGGGTGGTACACGCGAAGCGCTCATCGTGCCGGGCGACGCGTTGGCGTCGACCGATCTCGCGGTCGCCGAGGTCCTCGCTGCCAAGCGACTGGCCGAGCTGGATCAGCTCCGCGCACGGCGCCAGGGGCGTGCCGTGCACGGCCTCCCTCGGGAGACGACACTTGCGGAGTTCGCCCGAGAGCACCTCATCGCCAAAGCGAAAGCCGGGACGACCACGCAGGCATGGGTGGCCGAGTCGGAGCACTACCTTCAGCGGGCGTTGGACTACTTCGGCGCGCATCGCCTGCTCGATGCCATCACGGTGGCCGACGTCCGGAAGTGGAGCGAGCAGTTGCACACTCAAGCGAATGGACGCGGCGGCACGATGAGCGGCGGCAGCATCCGCCATCACCTGAACTGCCTGAGCAACCTCTTCCGCCGCGCGCAGGGCGAGGGGTTCGTGCCACCGGGGTACAACCCCGTGGCCGCCCTGATGGACAAGCCAAGAGCGAAGCCTCAAGAAGCGCGCTGGCTGGAAGTGCACGAAGCAGCGCTGCTGCTCGAGGCCGCTCGTACTTACCGCCCCGCCCGCGGCGATCTCGCCATGCCGTTTGCGTATGCGCTGCTAGCGACCTTCCTGCTCACGGGTGGCCGAGCGCGCGAGGTGCTGGGCTTCGAGGTCGGCGACGTATCCTTTGACCGGAAAACGATCACCTTTCGGCCCAACCAGTGGCGCCGCCTCAAGACCGCCACGTCGCTCCGTGCCGTGCCGCTGTGGCCGCAGCTTGAAGCGATCCTGCGGGCGTACGTGTTCGACGCAGATCGTCCGCCAAGCCGGCTGCTCTTCCCTTCATACCGCACGGGTGAAGAGAGGATGCTGACGGACTTTCGTAAGCTGCTGGACATGCTTGCGGTCCGGGCTGGCTGGCAACTGGGAGAGATCCGGTCGAGGATGTTCCGACACACGTACTGCGCCGCCCGGCTGCAAACCCTCGACCAAGGCGCGCCGGTCAGCCTGTTCACGGTAGCGAAGGAGCTGGGCCACGGCGGCGAAGCGATGGTACGACGGGTGTACGGCCACCTCGGCCAAGTACGGCACCGCGCCGAAGAGGTAGAGTACCGGATCGAGGCGTTCGAGGATAAACTGAAGGGCCGGCTGGCGGCACTCCGGAGCGTCGTTTGACACTATTTTTGGCACTGCCGGTGCAGAGACTCCAGTTCGTTGACGTAAGTCGTCGCTTCACAACACGCGCCAGTAGCTCAGCTGGATAGAGCGTCGGCCTCCGGAGCCGAAGGTCATGGGTTCGAGTCCCCTCTGGCGCACTGACTTACACGGTCGAATTGCTCGTGGTAACAACAGTGGTAACAAATGCGGGGGTGGGCCGGAGCACGGTCAGTCGACCACCCAACGTCTTCGCGTGCTGTTCGACCCGATACTCAACCGCTTCAGCACGGTGCCGCACCGAGCCGAGATGGCCGTAGACGCGCTTCACCATTGAGTCCCCGCCGTGCCCCAACTCCCTTGCGACCGTGTAGATGCTTACGGGCGCGCCCTGGTCCAGCGTTTGTAGGCGGGCGGCGCAGTAGGTGTGCCGGAACATCTTCGACCGAATCTCCCCCGCCTTCCACCCCGCCCGCTCGGCAACGGCATCCAACAGCTTCCGGAAGTCAGTCGCCATCGCCTCTCGACCGGTCCGGTAGGACGGGAACAAGAGCTTGCCGGGCGGGCGATCGACCCCAAAAACCCAAAGTCGCAAGATCTCCTCGAGTTGAGGGAACAGGGGGACCGACCGGAAGGACGTCGACGTCTTCAAACGGCGCCAATTATTCGGTCGGAACGTGACCGTCCGCCGATCGAAGCTCACGTCGTCCATCTCCAACCCCAGTACCTCGGATTCGCGGCCTCCGGTCAACAAGAAGGTCGCGATCAGCGCGTAGGCCCGCGCCGTCGCGTCGTGAGTCCGGGCTGCTTCTAGTACGAGCGACGCATCGGGGATCTCAAGCCACTTCGCCTCCCGACGTCCGGCAACAGGCTTGTCCATCATCGCCGCAACCGGGTTGTAGCCCGGTACGACGTAACCCTCCGCCTGAGCGCGACGGTACAGGTTCGACAGGCCGTTCAGGTGATGGCGCACCGTGCCACTACCCATGGACTTGGCGCGCCGCCCTATGGGGCGCGTCTGCAATAGCGCGTTTGCCCACCGGGTCACATCATCAACAGTAATGGTCGATAGCTCACGCCTCACGCCGAAGAACGCCACAGCCCGCTCGAAGAAATGTTCGTTCTCGGCCAGCCAGCGTCGGGTCACCTTTCCTGCGCTTGCCTTCTTCACGAGGTGTTCGCGCGCGAACGCCTGCAGCGTGGCCTCCTTGGGCAATTGGTGGATGGCGCCAGCTTGGCGCCTCGCGCGGAGCGCGTCGAGCTGCTCAAGCCGCCTTGCGGCCAACACCTCCGCGGCATGGGGGTCGGCGGTGGCCCGCTGTTCGCCCGGCACGACCAGTGCCTCTTGTCCGCCACCGACGTGGGCATAGTCTCGGAAGTCGTCGTACGCCCGGCGAATCCCGCCTCGCTCGCGCCAGTACACGCGTGATCTTGCCTTTCGCCTTTTCATGACTTCGGACCTCCCTCCTGTCCTCCGGGGACGATCGTGTAGGGGTTCGTGCTGGACCTGCGTTCATCAGGTGGCGTCGGGAATCCCGCCTTCTCCCCCAGTCGCCGATAATTCAACTTCGCCCCTTTGGTGAACCACGGCTCGAGGATCCGTTCCCACGCGGCGATGAGACGGAGCGCTGCGCCCTCCTCCTCCGGATCGGTCGGCAGGTAGGGCGACCGCGCCATCCGACCATCGATGCTCACCGCGAACCACGGTTCCGACACCCCCACCAACAGGTCCTTGCGCTGCTCCTCGACGCGGATGAGTTGGCGGATGCATCGCGCCACGTGGTGGCGCACCGCGTCGGGCGACACCGTTTCTTCGACCTCGGCATCGCGGAGCGCGCGGTCGGCGAGATCCCGGTCGCAGGCCCGCACGCACTTGGCCAACAACCGGCCGGTGGCTAGTTGCGTCCGGGGCGATTCGAAGGGAATTCCAGTCCCGAAAACCAGGTGTTCCGCTCCGGCAGGCAGATAGAGCGGGATGAAGATTGCCGTCGGCTCGGCGAGCCATTGTTCGGAGACCCCGAGCAGCTTCGCGAGCCGGGCGCGCCGGCTGCGCCGGCTGCGCTTGATGCCCTCCCCTCCCGCCAGATAGGCGACCGTTTGTTGGTGCTCCTTCAGCCGCCGGGCTGTGTCGTACAATTAGTCATATGTTCGCTACAAAATGTAATACCGCAAAGCCAAATCGGGCAACCCGGGGCATTGCTGGATGGGAAAGGTCGAAGCGAGCGAACTGAGCATGGAGCGCCTGGTGGCGGAGCTGCAGGCCCTGCCCTCAGGGTCGCTCGTGCCCCGCGATTGGGTGCTGGGGCGCCTGTCCGAGCCTCCTACCGAAGCGGCCACCCCCCTCCTCCCAGCGGCACTCACCGTGGATCTGACGGTGGATGCCCTCGCCGCCCTCTTTGGGAAACGCCCCTCCACGGTGCGGGCCTGGATTGAGCGCGGTGACTTCCCCGGAAGCTACAAGCTGCACGGGAAGGAGTGGCGGGTTCCCCCTTCCGCTTTCGACGCTTTCCAGCAAGCACAGCGCGCCCGGAGCGCCAACCCGCAGGCAGAGGCCAAAGCCGACCTCGCCGCCTGGCGGACCGCACGGCGGTCGCGGGGCGGCTCCCACCAAGACAACGAGCGGTAATGCCCCTGACCCAGTGAGCAGCTTGGATCCATAGACGAGAACGGAGGAGCCCATGAAGAGGTTGTTAACGATCGGCCAAGTCGCCGCCCGGCTCGGGCGGTCGGTGGACTTTGTCCGTCAGAAAACGGATGACGGGGAGCTCCAGGCGGAGCCGCGCGGCAAAGGCAGGTATCGGCACTACACGGAGGCCGCCGTCGCCGCGTACGAGGCCAAGGAGGAGCGCCATCGACCCCGGCCACGGGCGCAACCCCAGCCCAAGCGACCGAGTCCACCGCCACGGCCGCCGCGTCCAGCGAGGCCAGCCGTCGGCCCCGCGCCGTTTCCGGACGACGAGCGATTGTGGGACGACGAGCTCGACGTCGAGCCACCGACGCCGCCTTCTCCACATGCACCGTCGCCCGCAGAGCGCGTGTACCTTGACACTCTCATTGTCGTGGGCATGCTCGGCGCGCCCTGGGGTCTGCCCGAGGAGTGGCGGGGCAAGCTGCATGCGGACCTTGAGCAGTACGTCACCATCGAACGCTTCCCGATGGAAGACAGCGCCTTCAGCGCGCCCACGACAATTCGACACCATGTCGAGGCCGTTCTCGCCCCGTATCATGACGCGAAGAAGAAGGAGGAAGAACGAGAGCGCGCGCGTGAGGCGGCCGCCCAGGCAGCTGAGGAGCGGCGGTGCGCCCTGATCAGCTATGGCCGCCAACTGCTCGAGAACGAACTCGCAAGCTGGGCGTCGGACGACCCGAAAGATGAGGCCCGTCGCGAGGTCGATTTGGTCCTACAGGCCGAGGTGAAGCCGGACGCGGACGAACAGAGGGTTCGAGAACTCGTGACGGAGCTGTTGGACCGGTATGAGGAGGACGACCACGGGGACGATGAGGAGGTGGACGATGACGACGACCACGAAGGGGAGTTCGATGACTAGGGGCGCCGGAATCCGGTCAATCTGGCGAATCTGAATCTCGATCTAGGATCGAATCTCGGCTAGAACCTAGGTTCTAACCTAGGTTCTCCTCCTGGGCCCTGACCTTGTCCTGTGCCGGGGGAGCGGGCAACCGCTCGCCCGACGCCTTCTCGGGCAGGGCGAGCGTCGGCGTCTCGTTTCTCCGGGCGACGCCCTCGACGAGCCCCTTGAACAGGTCGAGCGGCAGCGGGAAGATCGTGGTCGACTTGTTCTCCGAGGCGATCTCGGTCACCGTCTGGAGGTAGCGGAGCTGGATCGCCGCCGGCTCCCTCCCAATGATCCGCGCGGCCTGCGCGAGCTTGTCCGACGCCTGCAGCTCGCCCTCGGCGTTGATGATCTTGGCCCGCCGCTCGCGCTCCGCCTCGGCCTGCCGGGCCATCGCGCGCTTCATTTCCGGCGGCAAGTCCACGTCCTTCACCTCGACGGCGGAGACCTCGACGCCCCAGTCTTCGGTCCGCTTCTCGATGATCTTCTTCAGGATGTCGTTGATCTTCTCACGGTTCATCAGCAGCTCATCCAGTTCCGTCTCGCCAAGCACCGAACGCAGCGTGGTCTGGGCGAGCTGGCTCGTGGCGTAGAGGTAGTTCTCGACGGCGATCACCGCCTTGACGGGTTCCTGCACCCGCATGTAGAGGACGGCGGTCACCTTGATCGAGATGTTGTCGCGCGTGATGACGTCCTGCGGCGGGACCTCCATTGCCACGACGCGGAGCGAGACTCTCTGCATCTTCGCAAACAGCGGAGGCAGGTAGATCAGCCCCGGCCCCTTTGCGCCCCAGGAGCGGCCGAGGAAGAAGTACACCGCCCGCTCGTACTCGCGCAGCACGCGCATGCCGCTGAACAGGTACAAGACGACGCCGAGGATGGCGGCGAGCATGATGTCCATGGGTCTCCTCAGGCCGAGACGGCCTCGATGATCACCGACGCCCGGGGTTGAAAGTCGACCGACCCCTGGCTGAAGCCTTTCCGGTGTCCGCTCAGCGTCCTGAGCCGTTTCTTGCGAGAGGCACCATTCTGCTGGCGAGCCTTTGTCGCCGAAGGGCGCGCTGACGTCCTTCTGTGCCCACTGAGCTACCTGGCGGGACGATGTGGCGCCTGAACCTAGCTCGGGCGTTGGTTTCGCGGCACTCTCAGATTCTGCCGCTTGTTTGCCCTTGGGTTGCCGCTAGACGACGGGCGATGCGCAGCCAGCGCCGCTGCGCGTGACTCATCGCGGATCTGCGCACCACCGGGAAATGTGTCCCGGGGTGTTCAGCGTCCCACAGACGGACCCCGCGTCGGTCCCAGCCGTGTCGCGCGGGCGTCTGGAAGGCGATCGTGTAGGACCACGTGCCCGACTCGTCCCAGGCTTCGGCTTCGCCCCAAAAGCGATCGGCTGACGATGCGGGGGGCCCGTGCACTGTGATCGCGTCGGCGGGCCAGAGTCCGCGCCGGACGAACTCGATGGCCCAGCTCACCCACGACTCACGATCTTGGTGCCGCTTGAGCTCAGCCACGAGGTGCCAACTCCTGGGTCCTGGGTGTTTCCTCGAACTGCGCCGTTTTCTTAGGTCCGAAGGCGAACCGACCTCAAAAGTCGCGCCCCGTAGCCTTACTTCTCGAACACCAGGTGGCTGTCGCTCTTGGTCACACCGGCAATGCCTTGAACCCGGTTAAGGACGAAATCTTGCAGGGTCCGTCCGTCCGGAGCTTCGACGAGCGCGATGATGTCTGGCAGGCCCCAACAAATGTCGGCCGACTTGACGCCGTCGAGACGCCGCAACTGTTCCACCACACTGGCGTTTTTCCCTGGCG